>ULSJ01041883.1_pt1 | contig 22339 bp, 21 predicted proteins | sample 1956291 | NCBI WGS metagenome assembly ULSJ01 (sample SAMEA4835705, study PRJEB28245) | human gut metagenome | biome: gut microbiome; material: fecal sample | place: Denmark | collected 2008 | reverse complement strand
AACGATAATATAGCCGACCTTGAAGCAAACGGTTACAAGTACATCATCGGCGCTAAAATCAGGAACGAGAGCAGGAAGATACAGGAATGGATACTGGAGCAGCCTAAGGCAGACTGCCAGATGGTTGAATACGACAAAGGCAACGGACGGAGATTATTGGTCGGATATACAGAAGAGCGTGCCCGGAAGGATGCTTATAACCGGGAGAAAGGGATACGCCGTCTGGAGAAGGCATACCACAGAGGTACGCTTACCAAAGACAACATCAACAAGCGCGGATACAACAAGTTCCTGAAAATGGAAGGAGATGTAAAGGTTACCATCAATTACGAGAAGCTGGAAAAAGATGCGAAATGGGATGGTCTCAAAGGATACCTCACCAATACGAATATACCCGTCAATGACGTATATGCCGCCTACCATAACCTGTGGCATGTTGAAAGAGCCTTCCGCATATCAAAATCAAAGATAGAGATACGTCCGATGTTCCACTTCACCCGACGACGGATAGAAGCCCATGTCTGCATCTGCTTCGTTGCCTTGAAAGTTTACAAGGAATTGGAGCGCCTGCTGAAACTGTCAGGCATAAATATGAGTGTGGACAAGGTTCTCGAACTTGCTAAAACTATCGTGACCATACAGGTTACATTGCCTCAGAACAAGCATACAATCAACAGAACGATGCTGATGAAACGCCATCAACGCATTGCTCCATTGTTCACGGATGAATTTTGGGTGACACGTTGACGAAGTCAGGGGATGCAAATGATATATACGAACGGACGAGGGCACATGGCTTTCGTCCGTTTTTTTGTTCTGTGTCTCTTCCAATATTGGCTTTTGAACGAAAATTTGTATATTTGTAGAATATAGGATGCGCCTTGGCATAGCCAAATTTGAAAACTATGTTCTCAATTTGTCTCTGCTCTCGCCTTTCACTATATTTGTAGAATATAGGATGCGGCTCGGAATAAAAAATAATTGAAACAAGTTTCATTATTTATTCTCCGCTCGCCTTTCACTATATTTGTAAAATATCGGAAACTACTTAAGTAAGAATTGATATATGGAGTTAATTGACGGAAAAAAGATTGCTGATACCATCAAGCAGGAGATTGCCGCGGAAGTGGCACAGATGGTAGCAGAAGGTAAGAAAAAGCCGCATTTGGCAGCTATCCTTGTCGGACACGACGGAGGTAGCGAAACGTATGTGGCTCACAAAGTGAAGGCTTGCGAACAGTGCGGCTTTAATTCTACGGTTATCCGCTATGAGGATACGGTGACAGAAGCCGAATTGCTCGAAGCGATTGCAAAACTTAACGCTGACGACGATGTGGACGGATTTATCGTACAACTCCCGTTGCCGAAGCACATCAACGAGCAGAAAATTATTGAAGCCATCGATTTCAAAAAGGATGTCGACGGTTTCCATCCGATTAATGTGGGACGAATGTCCATTGGTCTGCCTTGCTTTGTTTCTGCTACTCCGCAGGGCATTATGGAACTTTTGGCACGTTATAATATCAACACGAAGGGTGCCAACTGCGTTGTGCTCGGTCGTAGCAATATCGTAGGCAAGCCGGTTGCTTCATTGATGATGCAGAAGGCAGTGCCGGGCGATGCAACTGTAACCGTTTGCCACAGCCGCACGAAAAATATCAAGAGCTACTGTCTGAATGCCGACATCATTATTGCTGCATTGGGTTCACCGGGCTTCCTCAAGGAGGATATGGTGAAGGAAGGCGCAGTGGTTATCGACGTAGGAACAACACGTGTTCCGTCGACCGAAACAAAGAGCGGTTTCCGTCTCAAAGGTGACGTCGATTTTGAAAAGGTAGCGCCGAAGTGCTCTTACATTACCCCGGTGCCGGGCGGTGTGGGTCCGATGACTATCGTTTCTTTGATGAAGAACACTTTGCTTGCAGCACAACACAAAATTTACTAACGGATGACACTGCTTGTCTATCTGATTTCGCTGTTGCAGTTCCTGACAGGGACGGACGATGTGTCGCTGGTTTTTGCCGGCGATGCCATGCAGCATGAGCGACAGATAAAGGCGGCTGCCGTCAGTGGCGGTGGTCATGATTATAAGGCGTGTTTCCGCCATGTGGCCGATTATGTCGGCAGTGCGGATTACGCCGTGGTCAACTTGGAATGCCCGCTGGGGGGAAAGCCCTATGCGGGCTATCCTTGTTTTAGTGCCCCCGACGAATTTGCCGAGGCTTTGCGTGACGCCGGCTTTGACTTGTTTCTTCAGGCGAACAACCATTGTCTTGATCGCAGGGACAAGGGATTGCGTCGTACGCTTGACCGGCTTGACGAAATGGGCATGCCGCATATTGGAACTTATCGGAATGCTGACGACCGGAAGCAGCGTCAGGTGTTCCTGACTACCATAAAAGGCATTCGCTTTGCTTTTCTTAATTATACATACGGAACCAACGGATTTCAGCCGGACGGTACGGTGGTCAATTATATTGACAAGCCGCAAATGCGTGCCGACATTGCTGCTGCGCGCAAGCAGGGGGCGGAAATGGTGGTTGTTTGTATTCATTGGGGAGTGGAGTATGAGCTTGTCCAGAATCGAGAACAGGAACAGTTGGCTGATTTTCTGGTTGAAGAAGGTGTTGACATGGTTATCGGCGGTCATCCGCACGTTATTCAGCCAATGGAGATACGCCGCAACGCAAAGACGGGAAAGGATGTGCTGGTGGTGTATTCCTTGGGTAATTTCATATCTGCCATGCGCACGACGGACACTCGTGGCGGGGCAATGGTGAAGGTGGCTGTCGGTCGCGACAGTGAAGGCCGACCATACTTGAAAGGTGCGGAATACAAACTCGTTTTTGTGCAGCAACCGTCGGGAACCGGTAATTTTGAATTGATTCCTGCTGATAAAACGGAGCTTTTGCGGGAAGACATGAAACCTTATTTTCGGAGTTTCACAGAGAATGCCTACCGGATTTTCGATAAATATAACGTCAACGTACCCGAAGACTGGACAGTTCCGTTAGAGCAGGTTTGTCCTTTGGTGCCGGCTGATGACAAATTGTAAAAAATATTTTATTGGCTTTTAGCACTTTGTGAAATTGATTGGAAATTTTGTTTCAAAATATTTGCACGGTTCAAAAAAACGCCATATCTTTGCACACGTAAAACAAACATGGTGAGGGTAGCTCAGTTGGTTAGAGCATCGGATTGTGGTTCCGAGGGTCGAGGGTTCGAGCCCCTTTCTTCACCCAAAAGACAAGCGAGATTGCATAGCAGTCTCGCTTTTTTGTTAGACACAAATTTATATTGAATGTTCCTATATTTTTGATTTCTATTATCAATTTGCATAAGATATAAATTAAGAATAAAATAGTATTTTCCATTTGTTCTTATTTTAGTTTTTATTATTTTTGTAAAATAAATTTTTGAAAAATATGTTGCGGAGATTTTTTGTTTTGACGTCAGTTTTGTCTTTGTTGATGTGTTTTAAAGTGTATTCTTTAGAGATTAAAGCTATATCTGATGTATATGCTCCTTTTTCCAAATTTGGTTCAGCGGCGGAACTTGTCGATTTTTTGAAAGGGGATACTATACGTTTTGTTGATTTTAATGAGGAAAATGTTACAATTTTTAAAAATATTAAGCCTGATACAATTTGGTTGAAAGAACGTCCTAAAAAGAAGCCACAAGAAGGTAAACATTATAGACTTCGTTATTTATATCATAGTGATATTATTGAAGAAAATAATATATCAACGGAGGTTACTCCTATTAGGGAATTTGTTGGTACATCTTTTGTAATTAATAATTATGTAGTAAAGAATTTAAATTCTTTTCATTATATTGATGTATATATAACGAATATTTTAACTGGTGAATGTTTGATTTGGGAAATAATAAGTAATGATTTTTCAACGGTAAAATATAAAGTGGAATCAAATAGACTAGAACATGAATTGTCATTATTGAACCAAGTTGTGTATTCTGCAAGAAATTTTAGCCATGGTGACACTCCCATATATTCAGATATCGAAGCATATCATTGCGTTGGTGTGAAGAGTTATTATTTGTTTAATAATATGAGTTCTAAATTAAAGGTTGAGTTGTCTTTGGTGGATGAAAATAATGTATCAAAACAAGTGAAGATTCCTTTGCAGGTTAATAAAAAGGAATATTTAAGTACCATTTGGTTTGATGCGTCACAACTTGCATGTGTTGAGGAATCTTCTAAAGTTTATGAGATTGATTACACTATAAATATGGATGTCTTAAAATCAACGTCTTTGACTGGATTTAATGTATTGATTGGGTATACGTCACAGTCAGATTTTGTATCACAGAAGTTGGAACCTACAAATCCTTTAAAAGGCGGTAGTTCTTCTGGATATTTATCATCGGACGAGATGATCTATATAGGAGATAAATTATCTGTAAGAGGAGTGGACTATTATAAAGGTGTATTGAATGGAAAGGCTTTTTATATTCCAACTTCGAATGTCTCGATTTCTGAAGATACACAGATGAAAATTGATTCATTAGTTTCATGTTCACAAGAGGTACGAGATTCGTTTTTTTGTTTGACTAAGGCAATTTCCTATGCGAATTATATGAAAAAAATGAATGATGCATTGGATGAAATAAAAGAGCAAGGCATAAAAGGTTTGTCGATACCATATTGGTCTGTATATGACATGAGTGAATATACAGATGGGACGGGTGTTGAGTTTTCATTTTATAATCCTACAAAAAAGACAATAAAATATATTAATCTGTCATTTGTGGGTTATAATGCTGTTGATGATAAAGTGGGTGGCGTAAAGGAAAAAAGATGTATTGGTCCGATTGCACCAGAGGAGACAGCTTCCTATGATTTTGAATATGTGTGGTTTACTGATATTGTTGAATACGCTAAATTACTATCAATTTCAGTTCAATATATGGACGGAACAGTTAAAACAATATCGAAACCAGAGTCTATTGTTTGGAAAAAAGAAATAAAGGATTTATTTGATAATGAAATATTAGAAAATATCAAGTATAAAGTTGTTGGTATTTGAAACGTTTTGTTTCATGATTTATAAATAGGAGTATGGTGAGGCCCTTGCTATATTGGAGTGTTTTGTTTTTAAGAAATATACAATAATTTAATTTCTCTCCGAAGAATGTGTATGCTTGTTTTCTATAAGCAGGGGCAATTGTTAGAGCAGGATCAGGTCAGATCCGTTTTCATCTTTCAGTTTTTTGCGAAGACGGTAGCGCACGGTATAGACGCTGGATATTTCAATGTTGAACATTTGGCTGATGTGTTGCACTTCCATATTCATGTAGAAGCACAGCAGATATTTCATATCTGTCGGAGTAATCCTGTTTTCTGCCAAATTTAAAATTTCCTGTAGATTGTCGTTTTCACACAGACGGGTCAGTTTTTCTTGATAAAAGGCTTTACATTCCGGCACAATTTGTGAGCTGGAAATAACATCTTCAAGTTTATTGACAATAGCTTTTACAATGTGATTTGAGATATGTCTTCGGTTTGAGGTCATCCATTAATTTTTTTCAAAGCAAAAATAAAGTTTAAGGAGAATATAGAATATAGACAAATATAGATAAACAAACTTTTAAAGATTCCATTGGATAAAAAACTCTATGTCAGAAACCGAAAAGCTGCACTGTCACGGAATTTTTTGCGAAGGCGGTAGCGTACGGTGTAGACACTTGCCGGCTCTACATTGAACAGGCTTGCAATGTCGCGCGCGTCCATGTTGATGTAGAAGCAGAGTGTATATTTTACGTCCATTACCGTCATCTTGGCACTGACTTGGGCAAAGTTCCGTTCCAGTTCGTCGGCATTGAGCAATTTGAGTTTTGCCAGATAGCCGTTCTTTTGTTCGTCTGTCAATACGGAATGGGTGAGAATATCGCTGATTTTCACAATGCCTGAGGCGAAGATTCCGCCGGCAGGCGGCGTGCCTTGTTTTGACTGCGAGGCTTCCTGTCGTTCAAGTGTGCTTTGCAGTTCCTTCGAACGCAACTCAGCGAGGAGGGCCGTTTCATACCATTTCTGTTCCAAATTTTTCTTTTTCTGCCGGAAAATGATGTAAAGCAGTGCGATGGCGATGATGAGAATGCCTATGCAGATACTGAGCAGCCACGTGCGCGTGCGTGAAGCTTCGTTCAGCTTTTCCAGGTTGAGTATTTCGTTTTCCTTTTTTTCAACGTCATAGGCTATTTCCATTTTTTTCAAGGCATCCGCTTTTTCAATGTCGAAGCGTTTCCGATAGTTTTCGTTCAGCAGCTTCTGATATTTCAGAGCTTCCTTATAGCGTCCGGTCGCTTCATAGATGTCAACCAGCAGACTGTAGGCTTCACCGCGTTCGGTGATGAGTGAATTGTAGGATTCAGCTTCGTCAAGCAGTTTCACAACCTCCAGTATGCGCTTTTCAGCCAAATCGTATTTCTTTTGTCTGAAATAGATATTGGCTTCCAAATCGTATACACTTATTTCCACTTCTTTGCGGAAATGTCCGGCAGCAGGACGGGCCTCCATGGCTTTGTGAAGATAATGTCGTACGCTGTCGTACATGGGAGGGTTGCAGTCGTCAAACAGTACGGCAATGTTATAGTAGTTCCACGACGGCATGGCCTTGGGCGGCAACTGGTCGGGATATTGCTCGATGATGCCTATGGTGCGTCGGGAATAGGCTATGGCAGAATCGAGATTGGCCTTGTTGTCGGGATTCTTGTCGTGCAGGGTTGCATATTTTGTCGTTGCAACGGAGAGATAGTCGTAAAGACAGGCAGGAGTAGGCGATTTCTGGCACAGTTTGTTCATTTGCACCAGAATGCGGTCGAGTCCGTCAGTGTCGAGTATTTGCAGGTGTCCGACGGCCAACTGGTAAAGACAGGAGGAAATCTCCGTTTCATAGCCCCCGAGTGATTCGAAAAGCCGTATGGCCGTGTAGAAATAACTGTGACCTTTGGTTATGCTGCCGATGGCAATTTCCGTGTCGCCGGCCATTTTGTAGAGATAGGCCTTGACAACGGTGTCCGTGCTTTGTTCGATATAGAGCAGCGCAGAGTCGAGCATTATCATTTTTTCATCCAGCTTTTCCTGCTGTCCCCAGCAGACGGCAATGTTGCGGTAGAGCCAGGCAATGTCGCCCGCATCCAACTTTTTCCTGTTCTTTTTGGCGTAGGGCAGAATCTTGTTTTGCATCAGTTGTGCTTTTTCTTGTGCGGAAAGCGCATCGTTGAATATGACTATGCTTGTGGCAGAGTCAATGGCTTCTGTCGGGTTGCCGGTCAGTTTCTTTGTCAGTGCCTTTTCGGCCTTTTGGTATTCATTGCCGGAAGCTGCGAGAATGAAAGGTAGCAGCAGTATGGAAACGGCAAAAAGCAGGAGTTGTTTCATAGCATTCTTCAGTCTGTGTTTTTTGGTGGATTGAAACCCTATATTTTACAAATATAGCGAAATTTCATTTTTTGACAATATTATTTGGAAAAGAAGAGTGGCAAAATTTGTGCTTTCTAATGATATGGTTATAATTTGAACATCTAGGGTATTCAAATTTAGTTTAATTGATTTTGTGATTTTTAATAATTTATATATCTTTGCTCTCGATATACGTAGTAATACAATGTATGTGTAATAATTATGTTGCAAGATAATTTGATAACACAGATGAAGAAAGGGATACTACCGCTTGTTGTGCTGATAATTATTAGTAAACAAGATAGTTATGGATATCAGATTTCTTCCGAAATAGAGAAAACTCTTGGATTTGAAGTGGCCGATGGTACCATTTATCCTATCCTTATGCGATTGTGCAAAGATGAAATAATCGAGCCATATTGGGTGCAAAAGGAGAGTGGTATGCCAAGAAAATATTACAAAATAACTGAGGCTGGTAAAAAATATATTGCTAGCCTTACTGAATATTATCTTAAGATGACGAAGCGGATAGAACATTTAATTTAGCGTGCAAAATGAAAACAGATTACCAGCATAGTAAACAATACTTGAATTATATGCATAAGCTTGAATGTGAGCTCAAAGTATTGGATGAAAAAACTAAAAAAGACATATTGAATGAGTTGGCTTCACACATTTATGAAAGTATGTGTAGGTTGCAAGAAGCTGCATTGTCAGATGAAGAATGTTTGAATAATGTATTAACCCAATTAGGTAGTCCAACAAAAATTGCCCAATTGTATGTGATAGAATCTCAATTAAAAAGCGTATTGAAGAAGGGTAATCCTTTTGAAATTATCAGACAGACATGTGTTTGTATATTTCGTACAGGAAAATACCTTGTATCAGGTGTTCTGTATCTTTTCAGTGTGACATTCTTGATATTGTCGATTCTTAAAATTTTTATACCTGATAGTGTCGGCTTTTTTTATAATAACGAGAGTTTTTTTATTGGGTTTTGTTCTGAAACAGATCTATCAATGCATGATATTCTGGGATATTGGTTCATTCCAATTGGTATTATTATTTCGTGTATCCTATATTTAATTGGTACAATCCTTATAAAAAGAAATATTTAAAAAAGTAGCAATGAGAAAAAATATATTATTGATATTTATCGTTTTGGTGTATTCGGTGATATCATATGCACAGGAAATTAATGGAACTTGGCATGGTTGTTTAGATATTAATGGTCAGAAAATCAGAATTGCTTTTCACGTGAGTAAAGATGGGGGAACAATGGATATTCCACAACAAGGGGTTAGGTGTATGCCGGTTAATCTTTCTCTACTTACTCAAGATTCAATAAGTTTGGATTTGCCGACGATTGGTATGTCATATAATGGCAAACGAATTCATAACAAAATTAAAGGTATTTTCAAACAAAATGGTATATTCTTACCTATGGATTTGGAACCGGGGGACATTGATAAGCCTAAACGTCCACAAGAACCATTGCCACCTTTTGATTACCAGACAGAAGAAGTTACTTTTTCTAATGATAATGCGAATGCTGTTTTTTCGGGAACATTGACATATCCTATTGGATATACTCCAAATAAACGGATTCCGGTTGTTCTAATGATAACCGGAAGTGGTCCACAAGATCGTAATGAAGAAATTTTTGAGCATAAACCATTTTGGGTTATTGCGGATTATTTAGCAAAAAATGGTATTGCTTCATTGCGCTATGATGACAGAGGTGTTGGTAAATCGACAGGAGAGCGCGGTGGATGTACTTCAAAGGATTATGCAGAAGATGCCGAGTGTGGATTGCAGTGGTTAGAGGTTTGTGGAAAGTTTTCTAAAATTGGAATATTAGGTCACAGTGAAGGTGGTTTAATTGCGTTTATGTTGGGTGCTAAAGGTAAGGCAGATTTTATAGTTAGTATGGCGGGGCCTGGAATAAAAGGTGATACTTTACTTGCAGAACAACAAAATGCAGCATTAAAAATCTATGGTCAACCAGCCGATAGAACAGTTGAGTCAGTAAGAAGTGAAATAAAGGCTCAACCTAAGGATAATTGGCTGAATTACTTTATAAATTATGATCCAACTTTGGCTATATCAAGCATAAAAATTCCAGTAATGGCAATAAATGGCAGTAATGATATGCAAGTGATATCAGCTAGTAATTTAAATGCGATTAAAAAATTGTTGAGTGGGAATAATAAAAAGAATTTTTTCAAAGAATATATGGGATTGAATCATTTGTTTCAACATTGTCAAATTGGAAATTCTTTGGATTATTATAATATAGAAGAAACGTGCTCTCAGGAAGTTCTTCAAGATATTGTTGATTGGATTAATAGTAGTGTGGAATAGATATTGTGTTGTCAAAAACATTTAGAGACAGGTTATAAGTAAGCTGTTTTTATAAAAAAAACCTGCGGAAATATTTTTTGTTTCCACAGGCTTTAGTATTGTGCTTAAATGCGTTTTTTGTAGCTGATAACGGCAAAGAATGTAAAGACTATCGTGAAGCATCCCAGATAGATAAACGAAGGGTAGACGTCGAGGAAGCCACTGCCTTTCAGATATACGGCTCTCATGACTTCGATGAAGTATTTTGGGGGTATGAATACGGCAATCATCTGTGCCCATTCCGGCATGGACTCAATAGGGGTGAGCAGGCCGCTCATAAGAATGAACACCATGATGAAGAAGAACATTACGAACATGGCCTGCTGCATCGAACTGGATATGTTGGAGATGATTTGTCCGAAACTGGAAATGACAAACGTGAATATCAGTGAATTCAAATAGATTATCCACACGGGTCCTACGGGCGACAGGCCATAAATGTATTTGGCGATGAGCAGAGCTATGGTTAGGATGAACTGTCCCATAATCCAATAGGGAATCAGCTTGCCGAAAGTAAAGGTAAGCTTGTTGACGGGTGTAACGTTGATCTGCTCGATGGTTCCCTGTTCCTTTTCTTTGACAATATTAAGTGTCGGCAGGGCAGAGCATACGATAATGATGAGCATCACCATCAATGCCGGAATCATGAAATGACGATAGTTTTCCGTCTCGTTGTAGAGGTTTTTTACCGTGATAAGTTCGGTGGTGTTGACTGCGGCTCCTTTTTCTCCCAGTTTGTCCTGAATGGTTGACAGCAGAATCTGTGTGAGGTAGCCGCTTCCGGCACTGCCTTTCGAAGCGTCGACGGCATTGGCGGTAATCGAGAGTTCGGGCCGCAATCCGCTCCCCAGTTCTTTTTCAAAATCACGGGGTATTTCCAGAATGATGTCCACATCGTTTTGGTCCATGGCTTCCATGGCATTGTTGAACGATTTGGGCATGGCTTTCAGTCGGAAATAGGTGGAATGATTGATTTTGTCGATGAACAGCCGTGAAAAGGAACTGTTGTCGTTGTCAATGATGCCGATGTTGATATTCTTGAAGTCGAAGTTGGCCACTAAAGGAATGATGAGCATGATAATGACAGGGAATATCACAATCATGCGCGGAAGAAACGGGTCGCGTAAGAATTGCTTGAATTCTTTTTCCAAAAGAAAACCGAGTGTTCTCATTGCTGTTTATCCTATTTTGTCGTTAAACTTCTTCAATGCTACAATTATCAGTATGATGGTCATGGCTACAAGTATGCCGGTCTGTTGGAGGACAGCACCGAAGGGCAGCCCTTCAATCATCAGCTTGCGCATGGCATCAATATACCAGCGGGCAGGCACGATGGTGGAAAGATACTGCAACGCTACCGGAATGTTTTCGATAGGGAAAATCAGTCCGGACAGCATGATGACCGGAATAATCATCACAACAGCACAGACAATGATGGCGGTAACCTGATTGGTGGCCAATGTAGATACGCATACTCCCAATGCGAGAGACAGCAGAATATACAGCAGCGATATGCCGCAAATGGCTGTCAAACTGCCTTCCATCGGTACGTTTAGCAAATATTTGGCAAGCACCAGAATGGTGACAAGGTTCAGACACGACAGTAGGAAATAGGGAATCATTTTTGCGCCAATCACAATCAGCGGTCGGACGGGCGACACCAGTAGCAGTTCGATGGTTCCGGTCTCCTTTTCGCGTACGATGGAAATGGAGGTAATCATGGCGCAGATAATCAGAATGATAAGGCCAAGTATGCCGGGAACGAATGTGTAGGAACTGAACAACTGCGGATTATAGAGCATTTTTGTCTGTATGTCGACCGGCAACGACTGGCTGAGGTTGAGCCGGTTGCTGATAATGGATTTTACATAGTTGGCCGCCATGTTGGATATGACCGTGTTCGAGGCATCGGTGGCAATGCCGATGCCTGTTTTTCCGGGTTCGTTACCGGCCAGAATCCGGTCGATGTCGTCGCTGACAACGACGGCTACGTCGATTTCTCCTTTCTTCATCAGACGGTCAATTTCGTCCGTACTGTCGAGATACCCTTTGAAGGTGATGTAGGAATTGTGCTGCAGGTCGGTGGCTATCTGTTCGGTTGTCTGCGTATGGTTGGGAGTGTATATCGCCACGTCGACATTGTTCACCTCCATGGAGATGGCAAAGCCGAACAGCACGATTTGCATGACAGGCATCATGATGATGATAAGCATCGTGCGGCTGTCGCGCAGAATCTGCAGCGTTTCTTTTTTTACGAATACAAAAAATCGGTTCATAGCGGTCAGTTTCTTTTTGCGGTCAGTGCCAAAGTGCGGAACACTTCGTCGACGGTGTTGACATTGTAGGCGTTTTTCAAATTTTCGGGAGTGTCGAGTGCTCGGATTTCGCCGTCGACCATCATGGAAATGCGGTCGCAATATTCCGCTTCGTCCATGTAGTGGGTAGTGACGAACACGGTCACTCCGCGTGATGCCGATTCATAAATCATTTCCCAGAACCTTCTGCGTGTGGAGGGGTCGACGCCACCGGTCGGCTCGTCGAGAAAGACAAGTTGCGGATTGTGGAACGACGCGACGGAAAACGCCAGTTTCTGTTTCTCACCCAGCGGAAGTGCGCCGACGAGGGTGTTGGCCTTGGTTTCAATGCCGAGTGAAGTCAGCAGCACTTTTGACTTTTCGGCAATTTCCGGCCTGCGCATGCCGTAGATTCCGGCAAACAGACGTATGTTTTCGTTTACCGTCAAGTCGTTGTAGAGCGAAAAACGCTGGCTCATATAGCCGATGTTGCGTTTCAGTTGTTCGAACTGTGTCAGAATGTCGTAACCTACGACTGTGCCGCTACCCGATGTGGGAAGGCTCAGGCCGCAGAGCATCCGTATTGCCGTGCTTTTCCCTGCACCGTTGGCTCCTAAAAATCCGAATATCTCTCCGCGTTTGACTTGGAAAGTGATGTTGTTGACAGCCGTGAAGTTGCCAAATCGTTTGGTCAGGTTTTTGACATCAATGATATTGTCCATATCCGTTAGCTGTTTATCAGGTTCATGAAGCAGTCCTCTACGGTGGCTTCAGCAGGAATGATTTCCGTTTGTTCGCCGGTAGCGTTCTCGATGTGTCTTTTCAGTCCGGCAATGTCGGGCGTCCGTTCCTTGAATAGCATGTGAAGGGTGTTGCCGAAAGAATAGCACGATTCCGTACCCGCCCAATTTCGTGTGGCAAGCAGCGTGGCGTATTTCTTGGCACAGTGGATTTCGTAGACGGGTTTCCCGAAATTGCTGATGATGGACTGAGGGGTGCCTGTCTGAAGGAACGCACCGTCGTAGAACAGGCCGATATTGTCGCATAGCGACGCTTCGTCCATGTAGGAAGTGGTGAGCACGATGCTCGTCCCGTTGCGTTTGATGTCGGCGAGAATGTTCCAGAACTCCATGCGCGACAGCGGGTCGACTCCTCGTGTCGGTTCGTCGAGAATCAGCAGCTCCGGCTGATGGATGAGCGCACACGAAAGGGCGAGTTTCTGTTTCATTCCTCCTGACAGTTTTCCTGCCCGGCGTTTTTTGAACGGGGCGAGTTGTCGGAAAACTGGTTCGATGAGCGCGTAGCTGTCCTCGATGGTCGTGTTGAAGAGTGAGGCGTAGAACTCCAGATTCTCTTCAACGCTCAAATCCTGATAGAGGGAAAAGTTTTCCGGCATATATCCGATGCGCTTGCGCAGGCGGCGGTAGTCCTTTTGCAGGTCGAGTCCCAGCAGCGTGGCTTTGCCTCCGTCGGGATTGATGAGGGTAGCCAGGGTTCGTATAAGGGTGGATTTCCCCGCCCCGTCAGGACCGATGATACCGAAAATGGTGCCTTCGTCCACTTCAAAACTTACGCCTTTCAGCACCTTGTTCCGATGGAAACTTTTAGTCAGTCCGTCGGTGATGATGGTTTTCATAGCCGCGGTTGTTTATAGGGACACTTCTCCGTATGTGCCGATTTTGATTCGGCCGTCGTTTTTCACCGCTATCTTGACTGCGTACACCAGGTCGGCACGCGATTCTTTTGTCTGAATGTTTTTAGGGGTGAATTCGTGGTCGGCGGCAATCCAGATGACGGTTCCGTCGTAGGCATATTCTTTTTCATCGCCGAAGTCGGCTGTCACTTTTACTTTCTGCCCGATTTTGATATCGGCAATTTGTGCTGAAGTGAAGTAGGCGCGCAGGTACATATTGTCGAGGTCGGCTACCTTATAGATGGGTTTTCCGGCAGCGGCAAATTCTCCGGCATTCATGAATTTTGCGGTTACGGTTCCGTTGACCGGTGCCGTGATGAGGCTTTTCTTTATTCTGTCGTCGATTTGGGCGATCTGTATGTCAATGGAGCGGCTTTGCTCGTCTACGCTGCCGGTAGTTTTCTTCAGCGTGGAGAGTTGGGCGTTCAGTTGTGATTTCAGTACGGCGATGGCCGATGCAATGTCGTCGATTTGCTTTTGTGAGGCGGCTCCGTCTTTTTTAAGATTGAGAAGACGTTGCTGTTCGAACTCCTGCTTCTTGATCTGCTCCTGCAATGCCGCTATCTGTTTTTCGATGTCGGGCTTGTTGATTTGCAGCGAGGTTGAGTTCTTTTGCAGTTGCAGCTTTGTCAGATGCAGTTGGGCGGTGTCGATATATCCGAGAATTTGTCCCGCATTTACCTTGTCGCCTTCTTGCAGGTGCAGTTCCATGATTTTGCCGTTGGTTTCGCCCGACACGATGATTTCGTTTGCCGATTCGAATGTTCCGGTAGCGTCAAATTGTTTTTCTTCCGAGCAGCCGGTAAGGACGATGGCTGACAGCAGGATGTATGATAGCTTTTTCATAAAGGTTAGTTGTGTTGGTTGGTGATGTAATTGTATTCTTCTATAGCTTTCAGGAGTTCCACTTCATGAGTGGCTTTGTTGATTTTTGCCAGATGTTCGTCGGTTATTTTTTGAATGAGCGACGTTTCGTCGATGATTCCGTTTTCCAGTTCCGATTCAGCGGCAATTCTGATTTTTGAGCGGAGGTCGATGATGGCATCATCGTCTTTAATCTGTTTCCGGATTTCATCTATTTTGTCGTTTTTCCGTTGTGTGGCAATGTTGGAGTTGAACAGAAACACGTCCTTGGCATTTTCCAGAGCTGCCATTTGTGTCTCGATTTTCTTGCGTGTACTTTTCCGCGTGTAGAAACTGCTGATGTTCCATTGCATTCTTATTCCCACCATATAGTTCCAGCTCCATTTGGGTTGGAACATGTCTTGAATATAGTTGAGTCCGGGATTGCCGTAAAAACCGTTGGCAAAGAGGTTGAAATGCGGCATGATGGCGGTGTCGAGCGATTTGCGTTGTGCTGTCAGCGTGTTGATTTGTGCATCATACAGTTTCAGCTCGGGACGCTGGTTTTCTCCACTTGCCGCTTCCTGCAGAACGGGTTTTTCTATTTTGTCGTACAACTGTTCGTCGTTGGCTCCCGTCAGCAGCGAAAGGGCACGGCTATATTCTTTTTGCATGGATTTCAGCTTGTTGTTGAGTTGGGCAACACTGAGTTCCTGCGCTTTTATGGTGTAGACGGAAGCTTCCGTTACCGTGCCGTTTTTCAGCATGATTTCCATGCGGAGACGGTTGCGGGCCAACAGTTCAAGCTGGGCTTCGTTTTGGCGTATGTTTTCGTTGAGCAGGAGCAGGCCGAAAAACACGTTGTTGACCGTTTCGCGAAGTTTGTACATTTCCACGTCCAGGCTGGTTTCCTGTTCCATTCGTTTGGCATCTGCCACCAGCCGTTCGTTACGGCTTTTTCCGCCGTCCCAGATGTTTTGCTGGAGTTCGAGCGAGATGCGGTATTGGTCCTTCGGCATCCCTTCGACAGGCGTGAAACTTCCTAAAAGTTTGTCGAGCGATTCCGGGAAGGTCGGAGCGTCGGACTGATAGGTGGCCTGTGCCGACAATGCAAGTTGCGGAAGCCACGATTTGCTGATGTTGTCAAGTGTCAGTTCATGCGCCTGTTCGTTCAGTCCGTACTGCTGGATGAGCGGGTAGTTTTCCTGTGCCATTTGCTGACATTCATCCAGCGTGATGGCCTGACATTGCAGTGTGCAGCCAATGACCGTGAATAAGACAGCTACTTTTGTTTTCATTGCAGTTGGGGTTTCAGTCGGTTTAGTATTAGGTTGAGAATATCTTGTTTCCTTTCTTCAAAAAAGTCGTCCTGAGTCTTTGAAGAATCGGTCACAATCGGTTCAAGTATGGGAAGCATCGTGAACGTAAACACGTTCAGCGATACGATGTCGAGCAGCAGGTGCACTGCCGATATGCGGCTGATTTGACCTTTGTCGGCCTTTTCGTCGAGCTCAACCTGCAATTGGGCGAGATGGGACGAAAACACTTTGCCGATGATTTCCTGAATATGCGTTCTGCGGTCAGGGTTCGTGCATATTTCATTGATAATGAAGTGCGGCAGTTTGGGATTTTGGCGGAGATATTCGAAATGGCTGGTGATGAATTTTTCGATTCTCTCTGTGAGCGGTGCTTCCTTGTTGATGAGAAGAGGTGGCAGTGATTGGGCTATCTCTTCAAATTTTTCGTTGAAGACGCGGTTGAAAAGGTTTTCTTTGGTTCGGAAGTAATAGTGGAGCAGCGCATGGTTCACCCCGGCGGCTTTGGCAATTGAAACCGTCTTGGCTCCGGCAAATCCCTTTTCCAGAAATTCTTTTTCTGCGGCTTTGAGGATGAGCTGTTCCGTGTTTTCTTTTTCCATGTGACTCAAAAATGATTTAGTATTTTGGTTTAACAAAATTGTTAATACAAATATCGTGCAGATATTTGTGATTTCCAAATTTTTTCGTTTGAAAATTCCGGGAAATTTTGTAATTTAGCCTTGCAGTCGCTGCTAAATGATATATGGAGAGTGATTTTTAATTCTTGTTTACAATGAAACCTAAATTTAATTTACTGGCTATGAAAGAATATATGGGTATCGCTATGTTCCTGTTTATGGCATTGTTTTCAACGCAGTCCGGTTATGGCTATGAGGAGATTGTTGCAACCCGGCAAGTTAAAGATGCAGTTTTCTGGGAATTTGGAAGGGAAAAACATGATGGGACATTGGAGTATGTAAAAGTGGATCCGAATACGCCTGAGGGGCAGGCTGACAGCTTAAGGATTTCGTTCCGGCGAAATGTCAGTTATACGGTCAAGGGAAATAAGCCTGCGCAGAAAGTTTTTTACAGGCAAAAGTGGACGGTGACGTTGGATTCACTTAAAATTAATACGGTAAAGAACAAGTGCAAAGTTTTTGTTGACGGTGTATACAAAAAGGACACGATTGTCACTCAAGAAACCGAGTATCTTGCATGTGGTCCGATGACCTTGCTGTGCTACGACTACAAGGACTCCAATAATACTCCAGTCGGTCGTTCCGATGAACTGACAAATAAGGGCTATTCCAGTTTGCCCATTTCTGAGTTTCTCTATAATTGGTTAAATAATCAGAGGATATGGCCGACTGCACAGGTTACCAAACTGGATGAGGCTGGCGGCCTTTTCTCAGATATATACTTGGCGGGTTCTGATAGCACCTATATTGCGCCAATCGATGGAAGTAATAAAATTGTGGCGAATGTTACTCGCGACCGATTGGAAATCCAGCTTGTTAGCAATAATAGTCCAGTAAAACACTTAACATTTTCAAATGATAACAAGGCGCATACAATAGAACAGTATGCTCAAGAAAAAGGAGAATATACCCGTGTATTTACACAGGAAGGAGAAACCGCTCCTTTCGTAGAAGTTCGTAAAAATGACATCGTTTTTGATGAAGGAAACATTCGGATAAAATTCAATATTGACGGGTCGAAAATATTGGAGGCAATTAAACTTGCCAAAATCCGTAAGATTTTGGGAGATGATAATAATTTCGAGGAGGAGGACTTGTGGGATTGGGATTATTGGTTTTTATTTTAACATAGCATTTAAACCAAAAACGGTCAATGAGTTTGGGGTTTAATTTTATAGAGTGCTTTATCGTACAGCCGTAGCGCGATAAGGCACTTTTTTTATTCCGTTTGGGTTAGTAGGGTAGATTTTTTGTTGGTTTATTCTATTTTATTTTGTGTTCTGTTGTGAAAATTTTCCATTGGAAATTTGTTGATTTGGACTTTTGTCTTTACCTTTGCAATGAAATATTCCAATGGAATAATTTTACAAAAGAAAATATCTATAAATAATGAAACATATAATTATTGGAGGAGTTGCCGGAGGGGCAACAGCCGCAGCGAGAATCCGACGTGCGGATGAGGGTGCAGAAATTGTCATGTTGGAGCGTGGCAAGTATATTTCGTATGCAAACTGTGGTTTGCCATACTATATTGGAGGAGTAATTACCGATCGCGAACGCTTGTTTGTGCAGACGCCGGAGTCGTTCGGTAAGCGCTTTAACATTGACGTACGGGTGGAAAATGAGGTGATTGAGATACAGCCGAAAGCGCATACCGTGACAATTCGTCGCAAGGACGGAAGTCAGTATACGGAAAAATACGACAAGCTTTTGTTGTCTCCCGGAGCGTCGCCCGTTCGTCCGCCGCTGCCCGGAATTGATTCCGAAGGAATTTTTACGCTGAGAAACGTGAATGACACCGACCGAATAAAGACCTATCTGACGGCAAAGAATGTAAAGCGTGCTGTTGTTGTAGGGGCTGGCTTTATCGGTTTGGAAATGGCTGAAAATTTGCATCATGCCGGTGTGAATGTTTCGGTGATCGAGATGGGCAATCAGGTGATGGCTCCGGTTGATTTTTCAATAGCGGCCCATTTGCATCAGCATTTGACACAGAAAGGCGTTTCTCTCTACCTTGAGCAGGCTGTGGCGGCTTTCGAGCGTAAAGGAAATGAAATCCGCGTCATGCTGAAATCGGGGGAAACGATTGTGGCCGATATGGTGATTCTTTCCATTGGTGTCCGTCCGGAAACGACATTGGCAAAGGCTGCCGGACTCCGCATCGGTGAAACCGGTGGTATATGGGTCGACAACTATTTGCAAACTTCCGAAGCTGATATTTATGCCGTAGGCGACGCAATCGAATTTCCGCATCCCATCACCGGCAAACCGTGGCTGAACTATCTGGCGAATCCGGCCAACCGGCAGGGGCGCATTGTGGCCGACAACATGGTGGAAGGCAACAAATATTCGTATGAAGGAGCGATTGGTACGGCTATTGCCAAAGTGTTCGACATGACTGTCGCTTCTACCGGACTTGCAGCAAAACGATTGAAACAGTTGGGTATGGAATATGCCGTGTCGGTTACGCATTCAGGTTCGCATGCCGGATATTATCCGGACGCCTTGTCGCTTACGGTGAAGCTGGTGTTCCATCCGAAAACCGGGAAACTCTATGGTGCGCAGTGTGTGGGTTACGACGGTGTTGACAAGCGTATTGACCAGATAGCGTTGCTTATCAAGCAGGGCGGTACCGTTTACGACCTGATTCGCTTGGAACATGCCTACGCGCCGCCGTTCTCCTCGGCGAAAGACCCGATTGCCATTGCCGGATATGTGGCAAGCAATATTATCAGCGGCGCCATGCCGGCCATTACCTGGAGGGAATTGCTGGCTACGGATCGCAATCAAGTGATGTTGCTGGATGTCCGTACGGCCGAGGAATTCTCGTTCGGTTCTTTGCCGGGTGCCATAAATATTCCGCTTGACGATTTGCGCGAGCGTATGCAGGAACTCCCGAAGGACAAGGAAATCATTGTGTTCTGTGCTGTTGGGCTTCGTGGTTATCTTGCACAACGAATTCTTCGCGGACACGGCTTTACAGCGGTGCGCAACCTGATAGGCGGATACAAGACTTTTGCCACTGCCAATGCTCCCGTAGGAAAACCGGCACTTCCGTACAATGAACCTAAAAATTTGGACACTCAAGCTATGACGACAGAAACAAAGACAATAAAAATAGACGCGTGCGGTCTTTCTTGTCCTGGACCGATTATGAAAGTGAAACAGGCTATTGACGCAATTGCCGAGGGAGAGAGAATAGAAATCACTTCCACGGATGCCGGATTTGCGCGCGATGCTCAGGCTTGGTGCAATACGACGGGTAACGTGCTTATTTCAAACGTAGAAGACAAAGGCCGTTACACGGTGGTGATTGAAAAGGGTGGTCCGAAAGCATGTCAGATTACAACTTCATGCGACGGCAAGGGCAAAACACTGATAATGTTCAGCGATGACCTCGACAAGGCTTTGGCAACATTCGTACTTGCCAACGGAGCGGCGGCAACGGGGCAGAAAGTGTCGATTTTCTTTACGTTCTGGGGCTTGAATGTGATAAAGAAAGAGCGTAAGCCGAGCGTGGCGAAGGACATTTTCGGGAAAATGTTCGGTATGATGCTGCCGTCATCGTCAAAGAAACTGCATTTGTCGAAGATGAGTATGCTGGGCATGGGCGACAAGATGATGCGCCACATTATGAAAAAGAAAAACATCGACTCACTGGAGGCCCTGCGTCAGCAGGCCATTGATAACGGTGTGGAATTTATTGCCTGTCAGATGTCGATGGATGTGATGGGCGTTGCCCGTGAAGAATTGCTCGACAATGTCACCATCGGCGGAGTTGCCACCTATATGGAACACGCCGACCAGGCAAACGTAAACCTGTTCATTTAACCATCCGTCATTACATAAAAAACGAGAGGCTGCCCGAAGGTAGCCTCTCGCTGTTTATAGGAATTTTATCGATTAGTCTTCGATTGCTGCTTGTGCGGCTATAATCTATAGTTGTCTACGTTATTAGAAAGAAAAGGAAAGTATTGTTATATATTGGTTGTTTATAAATTAAACATATTTCTTTTCCTCCAATATAATACCAATAATGTAGGATTTCAGGTTATGTTTCTCTCTCTCTCTTGTCTATAAGGCTTGTAAAGCCAATGAGTTTTACTTGAAAGAAAAACTTCATTCCAATACTCTATAGATGTCACCTTCTCCATCTTTTCCATAAGTGCGTATGGTCGCCTTTTTTAAATCGAATTCATCTCCTGCATTTAAAGTAGAGAATGAATCTAATGGAATGAATGTACATCCTCCATTTTTCATAAAGAATTGGACAGAATTACCATATTGGGCTGAAACAACTATAGCCTTATCGACAGCATCTATTTCCTCTTGGGTAAATGGACGTTCTTCTTTTATTGTCCATTTAGGCTTTTCAAATTTATCTGTAGGTGTACTTTGAATTGGTTTATTTAATTTTATGTTGGAATGTACTTCATCCTCTTTGTAACAATTTGAACATTTTTTGAGTTCATAAAAGATATGTATAGATTTGAGAATAGTTACAAGATTAGTTATTACTATATGTGCACAGCCTCCTAACAAAAGTCCATCAATAAAAGAAGAAGATAAAATCCAACATCCAATTATTATTGCCAGAAATAATTCAAACATGGTTAGAGATAATTTCTTGGTAAAAATCATTGTCAAGATTGCTACAAGACAGGGAATGGATGCAAGATAATAAAGCCAAATCTCTTCAATACAAAAGCCTATTATTCCTAATATGGGTAAGGCAAATATTAGTATTCGAATCATATTGTAATTTGATTATTTTTTGCTGTATGGTGTTTGGGATTTCCTTAACATAAGAACAAAAGTGATGACAGAACCCACATATGGAATTAGTCTCCAAAAGAAATGCCAACCGCTTAATCCAGAATCATGTAATCTTCTTACAGACACAGAAATGAAAGGGCAAGTTAGTCCAAGTACTCCAATTCCCCACAAAAGCATTAGTGAATGCAATTGTATATTATACAAATCTTCTATTAAAAATCCGATTAATGGTATTCCAAATAACACGAAAACATAAATACTCCAAAACCACCAATATTCACTTCTATTTGCTCTACCATTGAAATCTGTATATTTGTGAAGTATACAGATTTTAAAACTTTCAATTATATTCATTGCTAATAATATTTTATTAAAGTCAATAACCCATTAATTCTCAATGCAATTGAATGCCAAATATAAGGGAAATTCAAAGTAAGGGTTAGTGTATTTGTCTAAAAATTAGAAATATAGCGGTAAAGTATTGAATTTATAGTGCCGAATATAAAATTAAAACGATTACCACAATGCTTCAGTGTCTAAAGTTACAAATATTTATTGTATGGCCGATGATTTTTGCAAGGAATTTTCGTTTTAACAGGAAAGATATCTGATCGAAGACAAAAGAATAGGCACCGAAACAAGTTACCGCTTGAGGGGCACTGAGATTATTGTATTCATTCCAGTGGTTCCGATGCTTCAAGCATTATTGCAAGAAGTATGTATGCAAACATTTGAAACATCTGTTTCCACGCTTGGTATTCTACAACCGTTTCGTGAAACTGGAGAAGGATGTATAGCTTCCCTATACTATTGTCATCAAGAAGTTCTGTTGGAAATTTGTGCGATATTAGCTTTATTGACTCTATTCCTTTTATTGCTGTCCGATAAAACCGATTAAAGATAAAAATGTA
>ULSJ01019613.1_pt1 | contig 22627 bp, 31 predicted proteins | sample 1956291 | NCBI WGS metagenome assembly ULSJ01 (sample SAMEA4835705, study PRJEB28245) | human gut metagenome | biome: gut microbiome; material: fecal sample | place: Denmark | collected 2008 | reverse complement strand
GCCTATCTTCGTAACATCCTGCATTACATCATACTTAGTCAGCGATTCGCCAGAAAGCTGTACCGCCGCATTGTATTCCGCTATTGACGCAAAAGAAACGTCCATATATTCTGTGACTTGCTTAAAAATATTTTTGTCGCCGTCTACTAACTCCGCATAGTAATTTACGCCTATAAGCACTCTCGCCCTGCCGTTCGGAAATTGCTCTGTGGGTGCATAAATATTTCCCCACTTAACCGCAAGTGAAAACGTGCCGTACTCGCTTCTTAACTCGTTCGGCGTTTCTTTTACCTTTTCTACGGTTTCGCCATCGTTTATTTCGCTCCAAACATCAAAATAATACCAATATTTCGAGCCGCCATCATTTACAAATCTGTTTACCGTTATATACGTTCTTAAACTGGCAAAAGCTTTTGCAGATGTATTAAAAGCATTATAAATGCCGTTATCTACGATAAAATCCCCACACATCGCACCAAACTCTGCGGTGAGAGGCTTTGCGGTATAGCCTTGTACGATTATGTCACTTTTGCCATCTTGACCATACGTTATTTTATCACCTTTTTTATACCCTATCGTGTGATACTGGTACCCAAGATACGAGCTTGTGTTTTCGGAGATAACAACAGGATTCTTAAGCGTTGTGCTTGCCGAAGAATACCTTACGTTTCCTTTGTGCTGCTCTTCCATTTCGGACGGGGCGAGGGAGTAAAGCGTTTCGGTAAAGTAACCACCGCCAAAATCATACTTTATACCCATAACGCCAATCGTGTATTTTTCTCCGTCAAAATCGGTATAAGACAGCATATCACCAATTTCGTAATAGCCTTTTCCCTGCATTTGCACGGTCATGCCCATAACCGACAGACCAGTTATAATGCTATTCAGCTTTTCAAGGCAACTCGCTTTTCCCTCAACCGTTTCGAGCGGAAAGTACAATTCCACATATCCTGCTTCATCGCCAGTTGTCTGACCGCCATCGTTAAGCACTACTTTCTTGATAATATACTTTTCGTTATTGACTTGACGAGAAAATGCGTCCTCATACGTTATGCCAGTTTTTGTGTCGGTGTACGGAACAAATTTTACCTTTTCGTCTGCGGTTATAATAACGTTACAACCGTTTACTCCTGCGATTATTCCGAGCATTTCACGAGCTGAAGCATACGCAGGGTCACCGTTATCAAGGTTGCCAAAAACAGGCTTCGCTTTCAGCTTTGCGTTACATTTCCAAGCAAACGTGTCAAAAGTCAAGCCATTCTGAGAGCAGATTTCCCCGACTACAGCGGAGAATGTCGCAGGATACGTCAACGCAGAGTTATAGTCCTTGTCAAGCTGTAACATCTTGCCGTATGCCGTGTATGATACCGCATAATCAATACTGTCGTAGCTGTACTCATCAACGTACCCTGTTGCAAGCGTGGCTTTTGCTGTCGATGTAAAAACAAGTTCGACTTGTACCTTATCGCCCGTCTTGATGTTCAAATTTGGCACGGTAGAGAACGAGATTATTGGGCAAAAAGTCTGCCCGAGCTGAAACGAATTGCCCGAAGTCTGACCGTCAACAATCGACATCGAAATCAAATCATTCCCCGAGGTGTATGTTGCCTTTGAACTGCCGGGGAAAGACACGTTGCCGTTATCATCAACCGTCTTTTTCCAAACGTGCAAGTTTATTGTATAATTTCTTGTGTCACCGCTTGCAGACGTTTTGTATGCTGTTGATAAGTCCCGCATTACATCTCCTCCATTTCCAGTTCAACCGAGCCGTATATATAGCCGTTTGCTCTGTCGTTATAGTATGGCAAAGGTGACGGCTCATCAAACGCATTGATACGCATTGACTTTGTTACAAGCTCTTCACCATAGTAAAACGTAACGTTTGCCTTTATGTTTTGATATGCCGAGCGGAGAACGCTCATTTCGCTCTCCGACAGCATATTTACTTTAGCCGACACATTCAGTTTCGTACTGCCGATACGGTCGATAAGGTACTTTCCCGACAGTGTGGTTTTAACGCTTTCGCTTCTGCTTTCGCAAGTCACTTCAAGGGCGGAGCAGTTTGAAAACTCCGTGTTGTTTATTTTCAAATAATATTTCATTTACTGCTCCTCCCTTAGTACACGGGTATCTGTCTGCCTGCGACACGGTTTGCCTTGTTATTGTCATATGCTGTCGCTCTTGCCAACTCAACACCGTTGTTCATTTTCATCGATATGTTTATCTGATTTGACGTTCCCTCAGCCGTTGCAGTCTTTATCTGTCCGCTCGACTTCAAGTTTTGATATGCTTCCTGTGCATCGTAACTTGTAATGCCCTTTTCGACAGCTTCCTGCCATATAGCTTCGTTTATACCTTCATCGCTTAAAGCCTTTGCGAAAGCGTCAGCAGCAGACAGTCCCGACTTGATGTATTCATTCGTTATCTTGCCGATGTTTTGCGTCTGCTCAATCAAACGGTCTTGCTCTTCCATTTTTGCAAGTTCCATTTGATGCGTAGCGTTATATAAGTTCTTTCCGAATTCTTCAAAAAACGCTCTTGTGCTGTCGTACCATTCCTGCAAACTTGTTCCAAGCAAACCGTCAATAATTCCGAGTATTCCTCCGACAACGTTACTTAAGCCTTCTCCTGCGCTTTGCAAGCCTGTGCTAAAGTCGCCGTTTAAGAACGATAAAATGCCCTTGATTATCTCAATCGCACCGCCTACAGCACCCCCGAAAGCCGTACTGAATGTGTTTGACACGCCCTCATCAAGCCCGAACAAGCCTTGCAAAACGCCCTCGATTATCTTTTGACAGATTTCAGGCAGCTTTTCAAGGATTTTCGGCACCGCTTGAATTATGCCATCTAACAACGCAAGTGTTATCTGTATACCACCCTCGATAAACTCGTCAAGATGTTCCGTTAAAACGTCAATTATGCGCAGAATAGCGTTTATAATCGTGGGTATCAAGTCTTTAATTTTCGGTATGCACTCGATTATACCGTTGATTATCGTGTCAAGGATTTTGATACCAGTGTCTAACAGCGTGTCAGCGTTATCCACCAAAGCATCGACAAGTCCCTTTACAATATCAACTGCCGCATTCGCAAGGTCGGGGAGTATATCGTTGACAATTTCGGGAAGCATTTTTGCAACTTCGGGAACAATTTCCTTTATCAGCTTTGCAACTCCCTTGAGGATTTTCTTCAACCTCGGCATTATATTTTTGCCAACCGTTGCAACGCTGTCAACAAAGTTATCAATCAGCTTGCCGAAGTCCTGCTTATCGTCCGCTATGCCAACGAGCAGATTTTGCCAAGCCGCTTTCATACTGCTGACAGACCCTTGTATTGTCGTTGACGCTTCCTTTGACGTTGTACCCATAATATCAAGATTTGCCTGCACAACGTGGATTGCGTTTACAATGTTTGCAAACGACATATCTGTGCCGTCAACGGTCACACCAAGTTCTTTTTGAACATCGGTCATTTTTGAAGCGTCCGAAATCAGACGAGCCATTTCTTCTTTAGTGCCGCCATAGCCAAGCTTGAGGTTATCTAACCATTTTATACCCTCGGTTTCCCGATATTTACAAAGGGATTAGACTATATCTTCAACCTTTTCAAAAGTCCAACCTTTTTTGTTTCCCTTTTTATACAAGCGACCGTAATTAATTTCAGAATCGCTACAGCCAAAATATTCTGCCGCCGCTTGTCGAGATTCAAAAATAATTGTTTGACCATCGATATTTGTAGCCTTTACTTTTCGTTTCTTGTTTTCGATTCGGCTCTTATATCCAAAAGCCATACAATTTTCGGACGGTGTAACCCATCGTAAATTGCTTACATCGTTGTTTGACCTGTTTCCGTCAATGTGGTCTACCCAACATTTTTCTTCTTTTTCTGATTCATCAAGAAACGCTTTAGCAACAAGTCTATGAACGTGCTTTGTTATGGTAATCCTGCAATAACCGCCATTTTTACTAAGCACCATTATTTGACCGTTGCTGTCTTTTCTTACTCTGCCCTTATCGCTAACAGAATAGCCGGGCAATTCTTCAATAGGCTTCCAAATTTCCATAGTCAATTCCTCCGTTAAAGGTCGGTGAGCACTTCCACCATCGTACCAATAGATGATGTACTCGGTGACGAACCGATAGTCGTTACACCTTTCCTTAGATATTATAACACAATTTCGCTTGCTATGCAAGTAAAATTATTTTTATCTTAGGACTTGGCACGGGATTGTCATAGGCTGTTGCCCTTAGATTTTCCCCGTTAGCAGGATTTCTCCCACACCCTTGGTAAGGTTCACTCACACTCAACGGCGAATTACTTACGCCGCTGGACTATAGATAAACTTAATCGTGTAGTTCTGCTTTGCGAAGCCTTGATACGCATTCTGAATCATTTCCATTGACGTACCCATTTTGTTGGCATTATCCGACATATCGGTTATCGCAGTATTCGCATATTCAGCGGCTTTTTTTGTATCACCGCCAAGAGATTGTATCAGCGATGCGGAAAAACTTGTTACAGTTTCCATATACTCGTTTGCTGATAAACCCGCTGTTTTATACGCATTTGCAGCGTAATTTTTTACCGTATCAGCAGACGTTTTAAAAAGTGTTTCCACGCCGCCTGTAAGCTGCTCAAAATCGGCATATGCGTCAAGGGACTTCTTTGCAAGTACACCTATACCAGTAGCCGCCGCCGCAACAGCCGCCGCCGCAACTTTAGCCGCCTTCGCAAGACCACTTTTCAGCGATGAAGAAATTTTGCTTACCTTGTCGCTTGCTTGGTCGTCAACGCCGATTTTGACAAACATTTCAAATAAATTTATTTTACTCACCTCCGAGTGCGTTCAGCTTTTCCTTTATTCCGTTTATGACCTCTTCGCTTGTGCGTGTTTCCTCTTTCGGAGGATTGACTACATCGTGATATTTCGTTGTCATATACGCTCCGCCATATCTTTTCGCAACGATTTCATTCACGTTGAACGCACACATAGCCATATAATTACAAAAAGCTGACTGCTCGTTCTGCCGCTGGATTATCATCGGCATTGCGGCAATCAGCCCCCTTACGCTTAATTTTCTCGGCATATCGAGCAAAGCCGAAGTTACTCTGTTTCCTGCGATACGCACGACCTGAAAAAACTTATCAGTTCTTCGTCTTTGACAAGTTCCTTTATCTGCGACATTGTTTTTATGATGTTCTGCTTTGCTACCTTTTCGGGCGTGTCACCATTCACTGCGGCGAGAATGCCGAAAATGTCAGCTTTATGCTTCTTTAACACGATAGGAGCAATTTTTGACATCTTCTCAGCAGCTATCGCCACCGTTTCAAATGTGGTTTCGTGACCTGTCAGCTGTAAACGCTTTTTAAGTTCGTTCATTAACTCTTCATCGGTCGTGATATTCACAAGATAAATGCTTATCTCGCAAAGCACATCTGCCGCTCTGTCTGTCGTTAAATCTGATAATTTCATCTGCTGTTCCTCATATTTTTGCTTTTAAACTGTACCGCTGTCAGTACCGCTGTCAGTACCGCTGTCAGCCTGTGTTGCTTCTGCTGTGCCGCTTGTCGAGTAAAATACCATAGGCATATCGGTCTGTGCTTCAATCGACACATGACCCGTCAGCGTAACTGAAATCTGACCCTTGCCACTTTTGGTCGTCTGAAGCGAAAAACCGCCTGTCGAGAGGGCATTTTTAAGCTGTATAGCCACCATACCGCCGTCAGCTTTATCGCCTACCCACCACACGTCCGAGAAGTCAGACTGTTTTAAATCTCTTCTCGGCGTAACCTTTGTTGTGTCCTGCGTATCAATATCAGCACTGCCGAGTGCCATTTTAATTGCCGCTGTACTCATTCCCAGTGATGTAAAAGCAAGTGTGCAATCCCAACCGTCAAGGTGTTTAAGTTCCTTCATATTGTTCGGGCAGTTGTCAACGTCCTCACCTAAATCGCTATATGTCGGCGTACAAGTTGCGTTTATGCCGCCTGTCGTAGCGCAGATAATATCGCTATCCTGCGGAGCGGCGGCTGTTGCAGGTACAAAATTCTTTAAAAGTACACCTGCGTCAAGCTGTAAATCGTCAAACGTGTCTTTCGGTATAACCGTAAATTTACCCATTGTTTACCTTTCCTTTCGTCAGTTTAACGTGAGATAGTCCGCACTCACGTTTATAATCTTTCTTTTTATTAACTCATCGTCTGCGTCCCCTGTCGAGTTTGCAAACGGCTGTCCTCTTTTAATCCATATTTTACCGCCGTCACATTCTATCAACTGACCGCCTAAGCCTATCGCCGCCGAGATTTCCTCGCACTTTGCATTTATCGCTTTCCAACTTGTCGAACGATACCAAAGCGAGAAGGTCATTGCGGTCGAATAATTGCCGAAGCTGTCGGTTGTAACGTTATAAGTAATATATGGAAACTCTGCATCATCGGGGACGGCGTTTTCCTCATAAGCTGTCAGCCCGAAAGAACTATAAAAGCTATGCAGTGCCGCCGCTTTTGTCATTTCCTAACCCCCAATCACTACTACAAACTACAAAAACTACATTGTTTTCTATAAATATAAAATTTACTTTTATAAAAAAATCTCCTATTTATATAAATATAAAAATTTTGTAGAGTTTGTAGTTTAACTACCCTTAAAGCCAGTCGTAGAGCCACTTTAGCACCTCTACAAAGTCTACTACATTCCCCACTACAAAGCCCGAAAAGTGCCTACTTTGTAGTTGGCACGAACTCCTCAGCGGTGAACTGGGCGATTTGAAACGTAGCCCTTGCAGGTGTTTTGCTGTCGTCACCGTCAGATGTAGCACGGAAAATCTTGCCGTCCGACAGGCGTTTAAAAACATCGTGATATTCAATCGCCACCGAAATGGGAACAGAAACTGTGTAAAGACTTGTAACCCCTGCCTTTTCGGCGGTGCGGGCTTCCATCGAGTTGTCAAAAACAATCGCCGCTTTGAAAGAAGCACCTTCCGTCCATTCTACCACGAAACCGCCCTCACCGTCTGAAACCTTGCTTTTGTTTAAAAACACGCAGTCGGTCATTGCTTCGCTTAGTAAACTCATATCTTCCTCCAAACTTTCAACTGGCTGTTGAAAACTTCTTGCCACATCAGCGGAACGTTTTTATCGTTTACCGCTTTTGTGTAGCTGTAGCCGCCGAAACTTTCCGATGTGTACGGAGAAATTTCTTTTTCATTTTTGGCAATATACTCTTCAATCTTCCCCGATAGGTCAATAAACGCAGGAGGAATACGCATTGCCCATATCTGCCCTGTAAACGTTTCAGCCGCCAGTTTTGCGACTTCTTCGGGAACGTTTTTGTAAACCCCGTCGTTGAAGTGACTTCCCATAATGCGGAAATACTGCCCGCTCAGCATAAAATCAAACGGCGTGATACCGCCGTCTGAAATTGTAAAGTCACCGATGTGCTTGTCGCTGTCGGTTGTGAACCAATTGCGACACTCTCTACATAATTCCGTCAGCATATCACGCCGTCCTTTCATCGATTACGCAAGTGCAACAATCATGTTGTCGTCAAGGTCTTTGATGCCGTAAAGAATATCAAATGAAATGGTATCCTTCTTATGCTCCATATCGTAGCCGTAAACTACTCTTACTGCAAGACCGTCAGCGGAAGCAATTGCCGCATTTGCCGCACCCATAGGCAGTTCAAGATTTCTTGTAACGAGTGCAAGACCGTTTCTGTGGAACGCTACCGAGTGGGGCTTCTTAACGAGCGTAGCCACTGCTTCTGTCAGTGTTGCGTGTACGGGCTGGTCGATAGCCACGCTTGCTACCTCACCGTTTGCCACTGTTGCATCTGCTTCAAAGTGATAGATATAGCCGTCAACAATAAAGGCATCGCCCTTCTTAATCGTGCCTGTTGCCGCTGTAACGCCTGTCAGCTTAACGGTTGTTGCGCCTGCTGTCGCAGTTACCTTATAGCCTGTCGCCGTGCCTGCTGTTTCGGCGTAAGTGTCAGGTGCGTTCTGATCCATATAGGTATCGAGCGTGTAAACTCTACCGAGCAGAGCATCACGGAGCGTCTGATTATCTCCTGCATAGCTTACCTTTGAGAGATTATCGGTCAGAGCGTATGCGTACTTATGCGTAGGGTGCAGAACGAGCCTTCTGTTCTGCACGGGTACTTTCGCAAGGTCAAGCGTCTTTGCAATATCCGCAATATCCTTAAGATTTGTAGGATTTGCGGTTGCAGAAATAGTCTTGCCTGCCTTGCTTGCCGCTACTGCGAGGAGGTCTGCGTCAACGGCTTCTGCGTGTGCCTGCATTGCGGGTGCAATTACCTGCTCGGAGAAGTCCTTGATGTCAAGTGTCATTTCCTTGCTTGTAACATCAACCGTAATGTCACGGTATCTGTCAAGCTTTACGGTTGTTGAACCCTCTGTGATGTCCTGTGTCGAGGTTGTGCCTGTGAAGTTCTTTGAAATAAACTTCGCAGGCTTACGAATTGTAATTGTATCTCCGACCTTTACAAACTCGTTTGAGTAGTCACGGTGAACGAGGTCAGCCATTACAAGATTTGCCTGTAACACCATTAACGCTTCGTTTGCAATTACCTGAGGAGTTAAAATTGTGTTTGCCATAATTTTTGGTTTTCCTTTCGTTAGTTATTCTTTCGCCACTCTTTATACTCGGCGAAAGTCATTTTATTCGGGTCGCTTTCTCCGTTTTTTGAGGGCGGTGTGGGAACATTCGCTCCCTTTGTACCCTCTGCGGTGATAAAGTCCGCCCATTCTGTTTTTATGCTTTCCGTCAGCTTGTCGTTATCCTTGATTTTGCCGTTTTCGTCCAGTTCAACGCTGTCAACATCGGAAACCTTTAACACGCTGTCGATACGCTTCTCGGAAACTCCTGCCGCCTTTAAAACATCACGGTAAGCCGCTTCTTTTGCGGTGTGTTTCTCCTTGTTTTCAACGTCCGACTTGTAATTTTCAAATTCCTCCTTGACAGCTTCATACTTGACTTTGTAACTGTCCTTTCCTGCATTTTCAAGGCTCTTTTTCGCTTCGTCAAGTTCTTTCTGCACTTCTGACAGCTTATCTGCATCAGCCTTTAAGGTATCACGCTGTTCCTTTAACGTGTCAACGGTTTCGGCGTGTGCTTCGATAATCTGTTCTATCTTTTCTTCTTCAATGCCCATTGCCTTCAGCATTCTTCTTGAAAGTGCCATACTTATACATTCTCCTTTTCTTCGGTGGCTTTGCGTTGCCATTTGATGTATTTTTTTTACAAAAGATAAAAAGAGCCGCAGGATTTACTTCCTACGGCTCAATGGCTCATCTTTTGCTTTTAATTTTGGTATCGGGATTTCAAATTCCCTTTTGCAAGATTTACACCACACATATAACTTACCGTCACGCCATTTCGCAACGAGCTTTCCACAGTTACATTTAATCGGTATTTCTTGCATATCCTACCTCGCTTTTCATTATATACAATTTTTTCTTTTTTGTCAAGCGTTTTCCATGCTTTCTTTTATCAGCTTTTCATACTCTTCTTGATGTTCAGAAGCCGCTTTAAGTAGGAAATGCACTGCTCCTTTTTTGCGGTGTGTTCCCTCTTCAATGCCGATAGCGTACTTTACGTTCGTACCTACTGCGACATACGGCTTATCCTCTTCGGGTGCGTTGCCCAAATAAGAGCCGCCCTCATAGCCGGGCTTGTCGGCTTTATAGTTACTTATAGCGGCAGATTTGCCACCAATGGCATAAGTTATACTGTTTCGCAGTCTGCCTGTTAGCACATAGTCAAGCTTGCTTTCGTCAACGCTATACACTTGGTCGGTCAGCGTGTCTTTTGCATACGCCTCAGCGGTAATTCCGCAAGCCTTTAAGCCACGCTCAAAAGCCTTTTCCATACGGTCAAGCACTTCGTCCGTGTTATCTTTACTCGTTACCTTAACGCCCATAGCTTAAATTTCACCTTGCTTTCATCAATCGACTTTGCGAAAACCTTTGACTACCGCCGCAACAGAACAGCGGCAATTGTACAAATTCCAACCGCTTGCGCCCATACTGTTATCGCCTGGGAACATCAGCTTTTCGCCGCCAACAATAAACGGCTGATTTTGCGGAATGGATTTTGACTTTGAATAATCGTTTCCTGCGGCGGCGTGTGCTTCACGGGTCCTCTCTCCGTGAACGCAAAGCCAATACTTTTCAAGGATAATGCCGTCTTCTTCCGCTTGATAAAATCCGTCTTGCCTGCCTTTGTTTTCGGCAGAAGTAACCATTGTCCGAGCGTTGCGAACGGCGGAATTTTCATTCATACCGATTACGTTTGACAGCCTGCTTGCTATCGCTTGCATATCTTCACCTTGCAAAATTCCCTGTAAGACCTCGCTTTTCATCTGCCGCACGTTCCACGCAATGTCTTTTACAGGGTCAATCTCCTTATACGGCAAAAGACTTGTGTCCGACATTGCCAGTTCACGAATGGTATTTTCATCAACGATGTGGTAAGAATATCCAGTAATTGCGCTTTCGCATAACTCCCCGACCGCATTAAAGTTTGTGACATACGTTTCGGGAAGTCTGCCATTCAGATACTCTACCGCAGTTTCGTTGACGTGGAGCAGATTTTCAGCCGTTTGTTTTACCGTGTCGCTAAACCATTTATTTTGCACAGTTTCTTTTTTCTTTTCTCTCGCAAGTGCAATTCCCGCTTTTTTTGTCAGCGTTTTATCTCCGCTCTTTTTTGCTTTTTCGTAGTCCTCTTGCAGTTTGTCAATTTCCTTGCGTTCCTGTTCAAAAAACTTTTGCCACGACTTATAAATTTCACGCACCGACCGCAGATAAATTGACCTAACGTATTTTTCCATTGCGTCAAGGGCTTTATCCGTTGCGGCGTGTGCGGTTGCCAGAGCGTCCATTATTCAGCCCCCTGTTCGTCAGCTCCTCCGCTGTTTCCCTCGTTCGCTGTCTGCTGTGCGAGCATATCAGCATATCGGGCTGTGTTTTCGTCCTGCTTTTTGCGGATAATTTCTTCCGCTTTATCACCCATACCGAGTATTTGGCAAATTTGCTCTGTTACTGTATCAGCGTCAAGGTACTCTGCCGCAGATAATATCATCTGCACTTCCTCAGACTGGTTAATAATTTTTGACCGTCTAAACGATACAGTATCGTCAATTCCGATTAAAGTAAACAGCTTGCGGATAAACGTGTCAATGCAATACTCGTACATATCGCACTTGCTGTCTAACGGCTGATATGCCGCACGAATTTCTGTTGCGGTTTTGTTCCCTGCCGAAATGTCTGCAATGTTTAAGCACATAAAGTCTTCGTATAATCTGCTTTTTATTGTGCTTATCGCCGTTTCGCTTGCTTGATACGGAACGTCAATTGTGTTTGCCTGTACATTTGCTCCGCTTACGTTATCCCCATCAACGTGGGCAACGTGCATTGTTTTAAGTCTTTCGATAAATTTCGCATCGTCAACATCGTCCATACCGCCGCAGTTCGAGATAACCCAGTAAATGAAATTTGCTTCATCGAGATTATTCACAAGGTTGCTATTCAGTAAATCAAAGGCGTCAAGCGTGCCTTTTCTGCCGACAAGCTCCGACTGCTTTTTATCGTTTGCCCATAGCGGAATTATCGGGAAGTCGGGATAATTTTCACCGTCATAAATAACCTCGCCGTCAACCGCAGAAGTCTTTGTTTTCAGCTTGTACGGTCGCTTCTCGTGGAGCGTTTCGACCTTGCTGTTCTTTCTGCGGATATAGTCGGTATAACCGTCCTCTTCGTACAGTGTTGCTCTTAACGGCTTGTCACCGTCTATCTGCCAAAAACGTACTCCTGCCCTTAATGCCCCGTTTTCTTCATCGTACAGCGGTACAAATTCGGTTAAATCGAACGCTTCGATATGGTCTAAATTCCATAGCCCGAAAGATACACCGCTTACAAGTGCGTATTTACCTAATTCCTGCAACGTTTCGTCAAAATTCTTGCCAAGTTTCTCTTTTGTGCTGTCGTTGCCAAAAACCGCACCGTTGCCGAGCAGATACTGATTTTCCTGCGTTACGGCGAAGTTAAAGAAATTGCTTGCTATCTTGTGATTTGCTGTCCACTCATCGTTGTGAGCGATACCCTGTAAATCGTAGATGATTTTCTCATACTTCATAATCGTGGGATTTAAGCCTTTGTAATAACCGTGTGCATCTACAGCCGTAGCAAACGCACTTGAGCATTTATGCTCATATATTGCGTCAATTATAAACGTTTTACGGCTTTCCTCATTTTCACCGAGGGCGAGTAAATCTTGATATGTTTTCATAAATCACCTCAAAATCGACTGATACGTTGATACCGTATCTTTCTTGTTCCATAACCTTCTTATCTGACTTGCGACACTATCGGGTGCGTCATCGTGTTCTGCGTTTTCGTTGTAATCGCAAATCTGATTGATAAATTCTTTGTCTGTCCCTGCAACAAAAATCACGTTGTTCCACTCTGCTTTCAGATAGGACGTGATTTTCAAAAATTTATTCATATTTTCGTGATACAAAACAGCCCTTTCGCCACGCCTGCGGAGTTCTTTTGCAAGATACCCTTTATCGCCGTTGTCTTCACAAAAAATCTTGCCTGCATTAAACGCTTGCCGGAGCGACTGGATTTCGTCAAGGCAATCGTCAATATGCTTCCTCCACAGCTTGCCTAAAACGTAATATTTGCCGTCTTTCTTTCGGACGATAGAGAACGCAGTGTAATCTTCGCCGCCGTAAGCGGCATCAATATGCCCCTCTCCCTGTTCAACGTTGCAAGGGCCGGCGTTTATCTGTGGACTTGTGAAAATAACGTCCTCAGCGGCGATATGCCTTAGCTCATAGTTTGCGGCAAACAGGGAAGCAGTCATAGACTGCTTTTTCTCTTCTATCTGCTCGGCGGTAAGAAGCCCTGTCGAGTAGCAATCATACACTTCGGGTGTCGGCATAATCGTAAAACAATCGTCTGCGTGCCACGGCGTACCCGTGTTAAATATCCGACCGCCCCTGTTTTTGATGTTCTGCAATTCTTGATAAATCAGTTTCGTCCTGTCACGCTCGGCTTTTGAAACTCTGTCTTGCACGTTTACAATATCGTCCGTGAAAATAAAGTCAAAATGCTTACCAGTAATCGAGCCTCCGCAACCCGTACCGACAAGCTGTGATGTGCCTTTCGCATCAACGCTCAAATTTGTTGAAACTTCTGTCGCCGTTGCAACCGTCAATTTCAGATTAACCCCGTATATCGACTGAACAAAATATATCGTATGTTCGTCTTGCAGTATCTTTTGCACCTGCTTAACGATTTCCTTTATATCCGAGTCCGTTTTTCGCATAAACATTGTCCTGCGTGTCGGGAGCAGAACAATTATTATCGCAAGGGCAATTGAAACGCAAGTCGTTTTGTAAGAATTTCGGTGGGCTTGCAAAGTCTTGTCGCCGTCACCTCTTATCATCTCGACTATCCATTTGTTGTGTAAATCGGTCAATTTATCAAAACCTATCATCGCCCCGAATTTTGCAGGCTGTTCAAGCAGAAATTTAACCGCTTGTTCTCTCGTCATAGGCTTCCTCAATCCTTTTTTTTGCAGTGTTAAAATATCCCTCATCAAGCTCAATGCCGATAAAGCGGCGATTAGTGTTCACGCAAGCAACGCCTGTTGAACCGCTACCCATAAATCCATCAAAGACAACTTCATTTTCGCCCGAAGAATTGCAGATAAATGTTGCCAGCAAAGAAACAGGCTTTTCAGTTGGGTGGTTTTGATTTCTTGTCTTATCGGCAAAAAACACATCGTCCATTCGTTTGGCGGTAAAGCACTTTCTTCCTTTGTTTCCATACAAAACAAATTCGTGCTTTGGTGCGTAGCTTCCTTTCAAATCACCGCTCCCGTGGTTGTTTTTTACCCAAACAATAACATTTTTTAATTTAAAATACTTTTCAAAAGTTTCCTTGAAAATATCAATGTTGTGCCACGAACAAAAGCAATAAATCGCCGTGTTGTCTTTCATTATGCGGAAACATTCAGCAAAATATCCATCAAGCCATTCAAGAGATTCATCGCCCTTTAATTTTGCGTATACTTCTTTTCTTCTATGGCTTTGAAAGCTCATTCCATACGGCGGGTCAGTCAGTACCAAATCGACAGACCCATCGGGAATGTTCTTCATCAATTCAAGGCAATCACCATACCATAATTCAATCGGTTTCATTTTTTTACCATAACCTCCATTTTCACAATCAGACGGTTCAACATCTGTAACCACAACCTCATCAACGGACTTTTCTCTCGTCATTCAAACACCCCGATTTCACGGAACTGCTCAAGATAAAAATCGTAAACTGCCGAACTGTTTGTTATGCAAAACTGCTCAATTTTTGGATTTTCGTTAAAATTGCTTGATGTTTCAATGGTAATTTTCCCTACAGACGTTTCAAGCAAAATTATTTTGCTATGGTTGTTTATGTAGCGAAAGCTGTATCCATTCTCACGGCAGATATTCTCAAAGTAATCCGCATAATCGTATGCGTTTGCATTCTGTTTCTGCACATCACACAAACAAAATTCAACGCTCGGGATTTCCAACTCCACAAGTGCAGATAGTTCCTTTTTGCCTACTCGCAGTGTCGTTATTTTTATGCTGTCAATCCTGCACATTTCCGATAAAGCCATTACGAGCGAGCAGGAGCTAAACCCTGCTATAGGCGAAATCAGCCTTATGCTTTCATTTTTCTGCGGAAGAATGTCTGCGTTGTCGATTAAATCTTTTGCAGAATTTGACAAATCAAAGCGGTTTCGAGTTACTGATTTTTGCGTGGGAATTTCGTCCTCATCAAATCCAAAATCAAAATCGAAATCAAACATTTTCGTTTACCATTTTTTCCACTTCGTCAATGATAGTCTTTTCAACATCTGCAACCATAACCTTGTCGACAGGCTTTTCTCCTGCTGTATCACGGAGGACTTCAAAAGCCTTGACATCGCCGTTCATCGCCTTTTTCATCAGCATAGCGGCAAGCATTTCACTTCCGAGTTTCTTTCCTTGCTTCGTGTCATACTCCATCTGTAAAAGTTCGGAAAGGCACTCACGGAGGAGCTTGCGCTCCCTCATCTTTTTATGTGAGTTTCTTCCTCCTTTCGCCATTTCTTCCTTTGACAGCTTATATGCTCCCGGCTTTAAATTCTGTGCGTTTGGCATTGCTTTAACCACCTTTCTTCCATTTTTGGTTTAAAATTTTCGGCACGCAGTTTTCCCAACTAACGTTGTGATGTATTCTTCTATGTTTATCGCCCATTTCGGCTATTTTCACGGCTGACGGCATTATCATAACCGAATAAAAGCTTTTCAGATATGTGCCACTTGCGTTGTAAACGTCACTCATTCCGCCTTTGTTTTGCTGCGTCTGCTTCTGCGTCAACATAGCGTCTACAGCCGTCAAGAAGATTTTTCCCACACTTCCGAGCCGTGTATACGTATTCACATCTTCATTTATTCTGCCTAAAAACTGGAAAGGCTTTTCAACGTCACAGAAGAACGAATTCATCGCTTTTCTTAATAATTTTTTTTGAAAGTTTCCACTTTTGCAACCGTCTATGAAGTCACCGCCTTGCGCCATTGCTACCGTATCAGCCTTAGATGCTTTCAAAAAATCGAGATACGCATCGAAAATTTCGTCTATGTTTTCTATTGATTTAACTTTCATTTTGCCGTTTTCTTCATATCGGAACTGGAAGTCGGTATAATCGTCATCAAGTTCAAGAAAATACCTCACGCCGGCTTCTTTAGCCAACTGAAAACAAGCATTTCTTGCATAGACTATCGTTCTGCGGTCTTTTTGCGTATCCATAGTGTCAAAAGTTTTAGCAATTTTTTTCTTTGAAAACTGCAAGACCTTATCGCCAAACTTGTCACGATATTCTTTTTCCTGCTTATCTTCATCGTCAATAACGATAAAATATTTTCCAGTGTACTTCTGCTTTTTCAACGTTTTCAGCGTGATAACGTTGTTAGCCCTGCCGTGTGTGAGGATAAAAACCGCAAAATCTTTATTATGCACTTCTTATCTCCTTTATTTTCTCGCTTAACTCAACGTAACCGTTTGCTATAGCGTTTTCATAGTCAATAATGACTAACGCCGATTTTTCCATTAATTTTTGCATTTCTGCGCTTGCGTGGGCATAATATTCAGCAATGTTCCGATAGTTGAAACAACAATGTCTATGAGCCGCTTCGATTAAAAACTCCTTTTCCTTTTCACTGACGTCAGAGTTTTCAATTTCCGAAATGAGTTCGTTTTCTTTTTCTCTGTCGTACATTTCTTCAAAACTCGGCTTTTCGCCAGTAATTTCATAATGCGGGATTTCAATTTTTTGCGTGTAAGGATTTTCTTCGTTTTCATTTTCACCCAGCCCAAAATCAAAGTCAAATGCCGACAAATCCACTTCCGCAAGCTCATCTGCAAGAAAATCCATATCCCATGGGCTTTCGTTGCTCTTGTTGTCAACAATTCGCAGAGCCTTTACTTGTTCGTCTGTTAGTTCATCAACGCAAACGCAGGGAACAGTTTCAAGCTTCAGCTTTTTCGCCGCTTCATATCTACAATGCCCGATAACAATGTTGTTGTCTTTATCAACGACTATCGGCTGGACAAAGCCGTACTGCTTTATGCTCTCTGCCACATTTGCAATCTGTGTTTTATCGTGCTTCTTCGTGTTCTTAGCGTAAGGCTTTAATTCCTTTACGCTCATTTCAGTGATTTTCATCTTCGCTTAACTCCTCCTGCAAACTCTGCGCATAATCGTCCGCAGCTGTGGATAAGCACTGTTTTAACGAGCCGTAGTGCATCACTTCACGCATAAAAACAGCCGAATCGTCTACCATAATCCACTCGCCTGTGAAATATAAATTTGCGATGCTTTCCGCAACGTCACACTTATCGGGCTTAAACAGAACGCATATTTCGTAGCAAACTTTCGGAGCCACGATAAAGCGGTAAAACCCTTTCGTAATCTCGCTCCAGTTTTCTAACGATTTAATTCTTTCACCGTCTTTTTTTAACTGTTCTTCAAAGCCTATCATCGTTTTCTCCTATTCGACACTCGCTTCTTGTCTTTTTTCACACTTTCATTATACCGTTTCACCAAGAAAATGTCAAGGTTTACAGCTCAACATCTTCAAGGCTGACGTTCAAAATGCTATCGGCTTTCACCGAGTGTAAAACTGCCGTATGCTTTGCTTTACCAAGCTTGTCAAAACGTATTGCATAGCTTATCGGGTGGTATTTTACTCCGTCATACGTTACAAGCTCTTCACCGCTTATAGCGTTTTTCTGACATATCAGCAAAAATTCTTTACGTTCCATCGTTTTTACTCCTTTCTCTACAAACTACAATGTAGTTTTTCCGTTGTAGTGCTTGTTTTTGGCTTTGTTATGCGGTTTTTTAAAAAATCACTACAAACTCTACAAAGTTTGCATAAAATATAAAAATACATTTTTATTTTTTTATCCCTATTTTATATAAATACTCTATTTATTGTAGTGTTTGTAGTTTAACTAAGGGTAAATGGCTTTGTAGTGCGGTTTTACGACCTCTACAAAGTCCTCTACAAAGTCCACTACAAAGTGAATTTTCAGGGTACTTTGTAGTTGTTTTAACCCCACTGCTCTGCCATTGCAGCAGCAATGCCCTCAAACGTTTTTGCTCGATTTTTTTGCCTGTCTTTTCCGCCGATATTAAACCAGTCCGCTATTTTTGTACTTTGACATTTTTCTACAGGAATAACATTTGTTGGTTGCAGTGCGGGCAAATTTTTTAGCCATAAACATGTTTTTTTCTTAAACGGATGCCCGAAATAATACGGCTGTATCGTTTGCGTATATTTAGGCAAACCATATATTCGAGAAGGTATCGGGTTTTCTATCGCAATTTTTGATATATCAGCTTGCCAAAAGCGCAGGAAAAAATCTTTAGCAGCAAGACCTTTTTTTAGTCTATCTTCGTTTAAAACACCTTTGGGATACAAAAATCTTGCCCCTGCGTTAGATAGATATGTACAAGGAGGATGAGCGATTAGCAAATTCCACTTTCCAACATAATGCGTTTCTCCGTCCATCGTCACGACTTGCTCACTCTCAACAGCGTTTAAAGCATCACCTAAAATGTGCCATTCAGGGTGACCGCCCGAACACTTTTGCACATCACAGCTATAAGCCTCGTGTCCTTTTTCACGAAAAGCAACACATACACGCTGACTTTCCTCACAAGCAACTAAAACTTTCATAATTTTTTCTCCTTTGTTATTTTTTTAAAGTTCTATATCGTCAAAGCTGTCTATATCCGCAGAACCCTCTCTGCGCCACCATCGCTGTGAGCCGAAGCCTGCAAAGGTTTTTGGATACGGCTGTTTTTTCCAGTTTTCAAGGTTCTGCATTATCAAGCCAATTTCTTGACTGTCTTTTTTGGTCGGTTTGGAAAATTCGCCCATATTCAAGGCGTGTTGCCATATCTGCAAAACGCACACTTCCGACTTGCCGTTCAAGTACTCGGTAATCATACCGATACGGTAATCATCTTCAACAGCGTTTGCCTGTTCTTTGCGGATAACATCAATCAGCTTGCGGTCGGCATACGGCAGGAGTTTGTTTTGCTTGAACAAGTGCAACGCTTCCGCCCAACATTGCTTTATGTCGGCTTTAATTTCTTCTTCGTGTTCAAACAGGTCATATCCCGACTGGTGTACGACAACAGGATAAAATCTACGGTTTCCTGTTTTGTCGGTGAGAAACTGCGCTTTGTTTGTCGTGCCGATGAAGATACACTGCCGAGGGTGTTCTGTCACACGCTTGTCAAATGGCTTTCTGTACTTATCGTTAATGCGTGTCAGATATGCTTTAACCGCTTCCTGTTGCTGTGCTTTTACCATAGCTAACATTTCGCCTACCTCGCAAATCCACGCACCTTCAAGGGCTTCAATGCCACGCTGACCGTCAAACTCGGAAACCTCTGTAAAATACTTATCATCTAAAGCCAACCACCGTATCAGCGTTGATTTGCCTTCTCCTTGCCTTGTGCCGATAAAGACTGCCATATCGTCAAATTTACAACCAGGATTATACAGTCTATGTATGCCGCCCGAAAAGATTAAGCGTGATACTTCCCTTGTATACTCATTATCATCGCATTTCGTCCACTTCGTGAGGAACGTGTTTATGCGGCTCACACCGTCCCACTCAAAATGGTCGATTAACTGCCTTATCGGGTGATACTGCCGACCTTTGAGGACTATCCTCAGCGCATCATCGCTTTTCTGCGCCGAGTGGAATTTGTACTTCTTTTCTATGTACCGCCGTAATTCAGCGTCGTCTGCGTCTGTCCACCGCTCCGCATTACCGTCAATTATTTTTTCGGGGCTTTCGGTTAACAGATTGAACCGCAGATTATCAAACTTGCTGTCGTTTTCAATCACCTGTACGAAATTGTCAATCGTTGCAAGCGGTTTTCCATCACTCGCAAAGTCCAAAATCATACCGCCGTTTTGCTTTGCATTTATCCGCTGATACTCGTTGGCTAACTTCTGTTGCGCCTTCTGGAACGCTTTTATCGTTGTCGCAAATTCTTTATATACGCCGAGCATTCTTGCTTTTATGCTCATCACGGAAACAAGCCTTGCCTGTTCTTCTGGTGGGTTTTCTTCATCGAACACATCAAGAAGCAATTCCGTGTCAAATAGCTGTTCGGGAGCAGTGATAGTCTGAATGCGATTATCGTCCATCATTTTTGTTTTTCCTCATTTCTGCTATGTCGAGTTTGTACTCCGCATAGCCGATTTTCTGCAATGCTTCTACAAATAACGGGTGCAATGGCTCATCGGGCGTTTTTGGTTTGTGTTCACGCAACTGCCTGTCAAGTCTGCTCCATTCGTGCAAGGCATCCCAAAATTCGTTGTCAATTCGTTCTGTTTCAGCTTTTTCCGCAAGAGCCATTGCTTTGCGTTCTTTTGCCTTTTTGTCAAGCCTGTATTTATCACGCAACGACATTTTTTCGCCGCACGGCAGGCCAAGCCCGAAGTCAAGGTTAATCTTTACGCAGGCTTCGGCAAAAGACAAGCTAAACAGCTTGCAAACAAGGCTTATCACATCTCCGTGTTCGCCGCAGACCCAGCAGTGATATATTTTGTCCGTAAAACTAAAGTTGTTATCCTTGCCGTTATGCAACGGGCAGGGGATTCTTTTTTTGCTGTTCGGGCTTGCCGAAAAACCATACATAAAAAGCACATCGCCGATTTTTACCCGTGCTTTGATTTCTTCCGCTATGTACTCGTAAATCACACCGTATTCCTCCTTTTTCGGTGCAAAAAAACCGCCTGCTGTCGTGGTGGGACAGTAAGCGGCTTTTCGGGCGTTATTAAGTTGTCGCCGTCATTAAGCCACCACTCTTAATAACGCCGTGAAACAAATAAAGAAAGGAGTAAAAAATATGAAACCCATTGCAATACTCGTTATGCTTTAATTATAGCGTATTTAATCCCATTTGTCAAGCATTTTTCTTACTGCTTCTTTAGCTCTTTTCTGATTTTTTATGCTTATCTGATAATGCCGTTCACAGACCTTATATCCGTCCTTTGCAGGCTCTCCGCATTTCGTGCATAAATGATTTTTTAGGCGTTCTTCTCGAATTGCCGCATTTTTGGCTTTCGTTTCTGCGTAAATCAGCACAGCCCTGCGTTTTCTTTTCGTGTAGCAGTCGATGCACTCTCTCCTACCGTCAAGGACTTTTCTTTTACCGCAATACCAACAAAGACCGTTTTCAAGCTGTTTTCTCCTTTTTTCAGTGTTTCGCTGATATGCTTTCTGCCGTTGCTCGTCCGTCATAGGCTTTTTGCGTTTCTGTCGGGCATTGTAAGCAACTTCCCAACAATGATAGCACATTTTTCCGTTTTCCATTTTTTCGGGATTTCCGCAAACGTTGCACCAACCGTGCCGCTCGTAATATTCTTTGCGTTGCTTGTATTGTTGACTTCGCTTTTCGGCGCAAGCTTTGCAGTATTTTAACGGCAAATTATCGTTTTCTTTTCCGCAGTAACCGCAAAGACCTTTTGCGACACGGTCTTTAAATACCGTTCCCATATCAGACTTTGCCTTTCTTTGTTAATCGGCGATGAGTTTCACGAGAATACTCTCGTAACAAAACTCTTGCTCTTCTGTCTTCACGCACGGCTTCTCGGATTTTGCTTTCCTCGATATACTCTTTACAAGTGCTATGACAACCGATATGCCGCTTTTCGCAATATCTGCATACGCTCATTTTCTCAACGCTCCCATTCCGCACGAATAGTTATCGTCTGTGACTTCTGCTTTGCGTATGCAATGCTGTGTTTTCTCGCTGTGATACTTGCAGTGCTTGCACTTTACCTCGTTGTCAAGCTCAAACCCATCGCTGAAGGTCTGCTTTGTTTGCTGTTCTTTTTCAAGCTCGATAAGGAACATAAGATTACAAGCACAATGCCATAAGTGCGGCATACCGCTTTCGGCATCGTTGATTTCGCCCTTGCGATATGCTTCAAAATGTCGCATAGCCGCCGCTATGTATCTTGGCTTTTCAACTTTCTTCCATGACTGTTCATCGGTATACTTTTTAACGCCGTATGTTCTGATTTTGCCTATTGCTTCGATAAGGCTCGGCTCAACAAGGTCGAGCCTTACCTTTTCACCGTCAAATTTATTTTCATCACCAATCGCCATTTTTTAAAATCTCCTTTGCTTCTCGGTACAGTATCTCCGCTATCAATTTTGGTGTTGTGCGGTCTTTGCAAAAAACGATATGAGCATTGTATCTTGCCGACCACGCCGTTAAACTCGATATGAGGGCTTTCGGCTTCATCAGCGAATTGTACCGTCCTGCATACGCATTTTCCCAACTGTCATTTTCTATCAGCAGATAGCATTTCAAGCCGCTTTCTTTTATCCGCTCAAATTCTCGGATAAACCGTCCTCGGTTTGTGCCAAAGTTACCGCAGATTTCAGATAAATTCATTTTCCTTTCGATAACGCAGGGTACACGCCAAGTTTCGCCGCTCGGCAAGAGAAGTTCGGCGGAATAATCTCCGCTGTCAAGTTTCTCTTTTCGCCACGGCTTGCCGAAAGCAGACCACCTACGGACTGCTTCGGTTGTTTCGTGTTCCCTCGTGTCAACAAGAATTGTCAGAGTTTCTAACGCCTGCTCTTGCTCAATCGGGAGTAATGACATTGCGTATCTCCTCACCGAGTTTCGCCAAATCGCCGTCAAAAATTGCCTGATACTTGCCGTAAAAGCAAGCAAGTTCCTTGACAACCTGTTCACGCAGAGTAGCTGTTTTGTCTTTGCTTTCCAGTATCGTAACAACGCTTTCATAGTTTCTGCGTTCTTTGTCGATAGCGAAAAATGCTCTTACAGGCGGCTTCTTTTCTTCTTCTTCATCATCGGACGATTTCACGACAAGCATTTGAATGATAAACTGCGCTTGCGAACGGCGGTACTTTTTCGCCGCTGTGGCATCGTTCCACTCAAATTCGTTATGTAACGGTGCGTTTTCATCTTTGCTCACTTCAACGAGATTTTCGGGTGTTAA
>ULSJ01060156.1_pt1 | contig 22628 bp, 20 predicted proteins | sample 1956291 | NCBI WGS metagenome assembly ULSJ01 (sample SAMEA4835705, study PRJEB28245) | human gut metagenome | biome: gut microbiome; material: fecal sample | place: Denmark | collected 2008 | reverse complement strand
ATAAAAATGATGTTTTTGCAATACTCCGTTTACAATTCATTCATAATCATATTATTTTAATTGGGCATTTTGACTATGAATATTTGTCCGTTTCTTGATTACATAGTCATTATAACCATATGTAGTACCTTTGTGTTAACATATTCCACACAATTATATGCATATTCAATCATAAATGTACAAAATTATACGAAAACATGTATTTTCTACCATCCCTTTAGTGCAGATATCCTAAAATTCAGCAGTTTATGCTCATAATTTTCAGGATTTATCTTCCACTGATATGGCGAAGTGTCCAAAAATTTACGGAAATTACGGTTAAAAGTTGACTGGGTTGTGAATCCACACTTTTGTGCAATAAGCTCCATAGGCTCATTTGTTTTTTTCATAAGCTCGCAAGCCTTCTGTACTCTTATCAGATTCAGATACTCCATAGGCGGCATATTGATATATGATTCAAACAGTCTCCTGAAATGAGTCTCGCTCATGTTGCATAGTGCCGAAAGCTCTCCTGCCTTTATCAATTCGCTGTAATGCTTGTTCATGTAATCAAGCGCTGTGGCTATCTGTGACATATTGGTACCCTTTACTATATTATTATCCTCCTCTGGAAGCTCATCATACCTGCGCAGCAGCTCTATTACAATTCCCTGCACAAGGAGCTTTATCGTCCTTTGGCAATAAACCTTGTGTTCACGGGTTTCTCTGATTATGGCATTTATATACTCAGCCACAGCCGGGCTCTGGTATACGTTGGTCATAAACGCTTTTTTTGATATAGTCGTAACTGCCTCGTTCTGGAATGCCGCATTGTTTGGAAACATCTCTTCTATCACAGAATGTATGTCAATAAAAATATACTCCCAGAAATTCACCACCTCACCATAGCTGACTGTAACATGCGGAAAATTCTCAGGTATAAATGTGATATCGCCGTCATGATACTGGTAAATATCCTCATCCAGATACATATTTCCATCTCCCTCGCGGCAGATGCCGATTTCAAGCAGATTATGGAAATGCAGGTGTAATCCCTCATGACCATACACTCTCTTCCATGATTCTCCGCACAGCACAAGTGCAGATTCTCCCTGTGGCAGCTCATAAAATCTGAATTCCATCGTGTCTTTTTTTCTTTTTGCCATATATACTCTCCTTTGTAGCAAAATGCAAAATACGCTGCTGCTATTATAGCAGCAGCGCACCAATCACTACTTTAATCAAAATCGAACTTGTCGAATCTCTTGTACATAGCCTTGTACTTCTTGCGGACATCCTCGTTGCCCTGAAGCACCTCTTCCTCTGTGCCTCTGAACTGACAGCGGATGCAGCTATAAATACCTGTTTCCTTATTATAGAACATATCAATATCAAGATCCCTCATAAAACATAAAGGACATCTGTAATTTAATTTGCCTTTTCCAAGTTGAGCCATGTTGCAAATACCTCCTTGTCTTTAATCTGTTTCTTGTAACCAAGCTTGAACATTGGAGAGAATGCATATCCTTCCTCAATGTATCCCTCTGCCTTTGCAGATGGTGTGAGTGAAACCTTTGTCTGAATTGCAGGAATTACTGCGCTTACTGCAGTTGCTCCGTCAAGCTTTGCATCACGACACTTGTACTCATAATTGATGCTCTGTGGGTTTTCTCCCTCACATGTAAGTGTGATGCCTGTCATATCCTCAGGATACTCTGTTGTTCCGTAGCATGCTGTGATATACTCATCGAGATAAACCTCTGCATCTGGATCACTCATGCTAAGGATATTACGCTCAATCTTGATGTTTGATGAGCCCTCCTCAAAGTATTCCTTTGTCTGAAGAGTAAGCTTAACATCATAAAACTCAATATCTACAGGATCAAGTGTAAGGATTCTTGTCTTCTTGCCATCAATAACTTCCTCTGAAAAATGGCTGTGTGTAGGACAGAGACACAGGTCAACCTCCTCACCGTTGTGTGAAAGCTTGGCACTTCTTACTGTTCCTGCTCCTGCATAATGTGTAAAGTATCCTGCTCTGTATTTCTCCTGAATAAGAAATGGATAAGATGCATCCTGTACATGCTTTGTTCCGATTCCTACCGGCCACTCAAGCTTTGCAACGTATGGACGAAGGTCTACGATTGCTCCACCCTGATCCATGTTTACGCATGCTCTCATGTATGGGTCACAGTACCAGAAGAGCTGCTTGTCTGAGCCGTAAAGGATATCTCTCCATGGTGCACACTCAGGCTCATTATAGTTACCTGCGTTGACACCCTTCTTCTCTCTGAAGTAATCAGCGAACTCTGACATTGTCATGTCGATGAGCTTACCCTCTTTCTTTAACTTGCCATAGTAATTACAGCCGTCTGTGTATGACTTTAAGAGAAGCTCATATGGCTGCTCCCAGCGTCCCATCTTGTTCATCCAACCAGGTCCTACGAACATCATGTTGTATGAATATCCGTTATTGTATTTTGCAAGGTCTCTGTACTGGTCGATGAGGTTGTAAAGATATGGATACTCCCATGTCTTTGTATCATAAATCATTCCACGAAGCACGTTCTGTGGATGTGTTCCGAAGTTTGAGCCGTTTCCGTCATAACATGCAATAAGGTCACGTGAGAGATGTGGAATTGCTACGATTCCGCTATCCTCTTCCTTATTTGCTGCTGGCGCATGTGTGTTCTGCTTTGATGGAATCCATGGTGCCCATGGGCCTCCGTCGAGGAGTGTGTACCATGAGTTGTTACATGTGTGGTATGCCTTAGGGCCCTCCTCCCAGCATGTTGCAACTGCACATTTTACCATTGGGTATTTTTCTTTGATGTAGTTTGTAAGGTCTGCATCCATATAGTATGAGCCTGTTGACTCAGGATAGAAACCGAATCTGTCATGGAATTTCTCGAAAACATCATTTACGATAGCTTTCTTGTCCTCCATTGAGAACATCCAGATACAGAAATCCTTTGTCTTATACTTCTCTCTAAACTCCTCACATGGAAGTCCAAGGAGTGAAAGTGCTATCTCATCACCGTATTTCTCGTGATCCTGCTTTGCAAGCTCTACTGCCTCATCATTAAAAAGCGAAGCATATGTCATCTGGATTGTAGTTTTGAGTCCCGCCTCATGTGCAAGTCTCTGCTGTGTCTTGAAGATGTCGAGTGACTCTGTGATAAGCTTCTTATCTCCAATATCCTCTTCTTTTCCCTGTCCTGTCACTGTTGCTGAGTACTCAGGCACCATCTCAGGGCGGTGAATGATGTTAACAATAAATTTGTCCATCCGTTGTTTCCTCCATTTGCTTGTAATTTAATTTATTTCTTAGGTGCGTTTTTCGCGCAACCGCTTGTTCTAGACTTAGTATATTACAGTATTATAATTATGTCAATGTGCAATTTCGACATTTTTTAACTTTTGTTTTCAAGCATTTTTCACAAACAAGGGATTAGGTGCGCGTTTTTTGCGCGCAACTTTTGCGCATCGATCGTAGGTCGGTACGTAAGCCGGGGACTGTTGGGGAGACACGCACTTTCGCCCTCGCTACGCTTCGTGACTAAGATTCTGTACGAAATTATGCTCTTAGGTTTTCTATGCACGACGAAACCGTCGAAACTTATACAAATGTATATGCTAGATGGTTTGCTATAATCTCACAGTTTATAGTTACTGCTTCATTGTGTACGCTTTGGCGGTTACAAATGACACGCTACTCACAAGTTCTAGTACACTCCACAGTAGTTAATTCTCGACTAAGCCATCAATACATGTCTATAAGTCCATTTTTATGAGGCTTTACGGCTGGGTTTTTGGAGCTGTTTTTGGGATTTTTGCAGTTTCAGCTACTTTTTGCCAGGTCTTTTCCGGCTTTCTGGCTGGGTTTGGGTGCTGTTTTGGTGATTTCTGCAGTTTCAACTACTTTTTCTCGGGTTTTCTCCGGCTTTTGGGCTGGGTTTTGGGTGCTGTTTTGGTGATTTCTGCAGTTTCAGCTACTTTTTGTGAGGCTTCTGGCATAATGGTGGAAGCCCAACACCATAAATTAACAACAACATATTGAAAAAAGCCACTTGTGTCCTTTAATATCAAGAACACAGTTATAAGAAATGGTAATCTTTATGAACCAGGTCCTCCTGCGTACACATATGTAAATCTTCCTCTCCCCTGCGTCCATGCAGGTGCGTTTCTACGCTTCATGAGCATAATTTCGTACAGAATCTTAGTTGCTAAGCGTAGCGATAGCTAAAGCGCGTCTCCCCAACAGTCCCCGGCTTACGTACCTTACGTTGTGACAGAAATTTAAATAAATGTTTTTAATCTTGCGCTTATTATGTTATCATGTAACTGAGATATAATTAATGATTCATTATAAATAGAAAGAGGTGTTTATATGTGTAGTATTGCAATAAAAATACCAGATGAAGTATTATACGATACCAAAATGACCAAAGATGAAGCTAATGCTTTTGCCAAGAAAGCTACTGCTCTAATGCTTTATTTAAAAAACCATATTTCTATTGGATATTGTGCACAGATAGCCGGAATGAGTGAGGAAGATTTCATCAAATATCTAGGCAATAATAATATATCTATCTTCAGTTTTGATGATGAAGCAGAATTTATAGAGGAGATGAATAATGCGTAGGGTAATTGTCAATTCAACACCATTAATTGCATTGTGCAATGCAGACTTACTTAACATTTTAAAAAAAATATATGGTTCAATCATTATTCCTAAAGCAGTATTCGACGAAGTTACAGCAAAAAAGGATTCTGCCTGTTTACAAATCAAACAAAATCTTGATTGGATTACAGTCGAAACAATCACTAACATTGAAGACCGCAAAATGTACAAAGCAAAGCTTCATGCCGGTGAAGTTGATGTTATGATATTGGCACAAGCTGACCCCAAAGCAGACTTAGTTATCATCGATGATAATGCAGCAAAAAAAACAGCAAAATATCTTGGATTAACAGTAACGGGCACCTTAGGTGTTCTTATAAAAGCTAAACAATCAGGGATTATTTCTTCTGTAAAAAATGCAATAACCAAAATTCAATCAAACGGATTCTATATAAATGAAAATATCATTAAACTAGCATTAAAACAGGCAGGTGAATTATGATTAAAATAGCATTCTTTGATGTGGATGGCACCCTGCTTCGGCTGGGACATAAAGAATTATCAGCAAACACTGCTGCTGCACTTAGGCAGCTCCACCAAAATGGCATCATCCTTTGTATGGCTACCGGAAGATGCTACACAGGTGTGCCTCATTTTGATGGAATTGATTTTGATGTCCTGCTCACCTTTAACGGCTCATTCGTCACCAAAGGCAATGATATCATCTTCAAAAATCCTATTAATGAGCACGACAAATATCAGATAATTTCCAATCTAAAGCAGATGAACCGCGCCATTGCAATCAGCAACGAGCATATGATTGTCACAAACGGTACCGACCCTGATTTAGAGCAATACTTTGCCTTTGGCAGCGAAAAGCTTAAAATCGCTGACAATTTTGACGAGATAAGCCGGACTGATATATATCAGATTATGTGCTCCTGCAAAAAAGATGAGCACTCACAGATTCTATCTGGCGCGCCCCACTCACAGATAACTGCATGGTGGGATAAGGCCGCTGATATTATACCGCTTAACAGTGGCAAAGGCAATGCTGTTGCTGCAGTGCTTAGGCATTATGGCTTCTCAAAGGATGAAGCAATTGCTTTCGGTGACGGACATAACGATATTGAAATGCTTGAGGCCGTAGGTATGGGTGTTGCCATGGGCAATGCAAAGGACGAAGTCAAGGCTAAGGCTGATTTTGTGTGCCAATCAGTTGAGAATGACGGAATATATCATTACTGTGTTGAAAACAAACTGATTTTTTAGAGAAATATACTTATGAACATAGACAACAATTTACGACAACTACTCGAAAACGAAACAAAAATACATCTCGCGGAAATCCGCTTTCTCTACCAGAAGCTCGACAGACAGCTTGGGCTTAATGGTGCAAGGGTTCCTATCACATTTGGCTTTGATACGGACAGGCTCGGTGCATACACTCCGGGCTTTGGGCAGGATGAAGAAGAATTTCATTTTTCGCTGCTTTTCATCGGCTACTGTGTGACAAAGCCCTTGTCAAAGGATGACAGGATGGATTTATATAAGCACGAATATGCCCACTATATGCAATATAATATGGATATACCGGACAAGTACAACTGGCAGCCCGGCATCCACGGAAGTGCGTGGAAATATTGCTGCTCACTTATCGGAGCAGCTCCCACTCCTTACTACAAAGCCGGTGAAGGACTTATTAAGCACGATTATGATAAGGTTCTCAAAAAGAAAATTACTGACAAGAGTATTCCTATCCGCGACACATATTCACGCGAGCAGGAATACCGCAAAAAGAAAAACAGTACTGTAAAATTTAATATCAATGACGATGTCAATCATCCAAAGTTCGGCAAGGGCACCATTGAACATATCGAGCAGCTCGAAGGCTCAGTTCGGCTGCATGTCAGATTCGGTGAAGATCTTAAGAAAATTGATCAGAAATGGCTGCTTCAGGCAGGCATGAAAAAGGCAGGTGCACCAAGGCACATATAGCGTTATGCTATATATGCCGATGCACCTGCTTTTCAAATACATGTATAGTTAATTATTATCGCTTATTGTTCCTTCATCTGAACAAGTAATTTTAAATGTTCCATCAATTACATTATTTCAAGTTCGTGAAAAATCCTTACTATCTCATTCCAGGAAGCTATGTTTTCTTTTAAATATAATTCCCCCTTTTCTACTATTTTATAATATTTTCTCTGTGGTCCCAATGATTTTTCACTGTAATATACTTCCGTCAACCCTCCTTTATTCAGTCTTCTTAGAATGGCATAAATAGTGCTTTCATCTGTATCCGGGAAAAGTCCCTGCAATATTTTAATTATATCGTATCCATATCTGTCTTCTTGTTTTAAAAGCTGTAAAATACATATATTTAAGATTCCTCTTTTTAGCTGTGAATCCATTATGATTTCCTCTCAAATTTTAATTTTAACAATAATATTGCCCCCAAAATCAATGTCTGAATATATAATAAACTACTATATGCTATTATTTTTTCAAGCCCAAGCGTTCTTTCTATATAAAACATATGTAACTGATTTATAAAATACATTAAGCAGGTAATAATACCAAGTATATGAAATATCGTTATAAAACCCAATTCCCTGTTTATTATATATTTCTTTAAGATGATGTAAATAATAATACAACTCAGAATAATTATAGCTATTGTAACTAATACCACATAATAACTCCCTAAGCCTGCCTCATTCTTTTTCATTACCAGAAATACTTCTATTAATAAAATAAAAAAGAATAATCCGATTAATAACAGATGGTTTTTAAATTGCATACCACATGTTAATTTTGATTTTTTAAGAATAAACAAACCTGCAACAAATACTAGAACATTAGCTATCAAAGCAACCGGATAAAAATTCCAGCCGTTTTTATCAAAGTATCTTAACAAACTGATGCATAGCACATAATATATAACCAGCGTGGCAATTGTCTGTAATAAAACACTACTCTTCAATGGAAACGTATGCTCTTTTCCTTCTTTTGAATCTTTGTATAAATTTCTCGCGATATCAAACGGTTTTCCTAAGCCGGAACATATTTCGTGCTCGCTTTTTTCAGCCATTTCTTCATTTTCGAACCATTCTTCATAGTCTTTAATTATACTATCACAGTCATCATCCCCAAAATAAAATGATAAGCTAATATAAAGTTTCTCCAAAAATTTCTTTTTTGAATTTTGCTTTTGCATTATAACACCCTCTCTACTGATTAACACTCTACTGTTTATTAGTCACTAGTTAAGTATAATATATTTCATATCTTGCATTTTGTCAATACAAAAATCATGGGACTACAATATATCGCAGTCCCATGATTCTAACTATATCTTATATTTTTGTTTGTAACTATTTAAGTCTTAAGTCACATTGAGAACAAGAAAATCTACAGCTCAATTGCAATCGTATATGACTTCTCAAATTTCTCACCATGTGCCAGCGAATTACCATACTCCCTGTCCTTTAATTCTCCGACAAAGCCTGCTCTGTCGCATCGGCCGTACCACGGCTCAATACAGATAAACGGTGCTCCCATTCCTGCCGGTGACCACAGACCAAATAAAGGCGCATCAAAGGACACCGTAAGGTATGGCTTCTTATCCGGTGTACACAGGCTCACCTTTGAAGCCTGTCTGTTTTCTATTATGAGCGCATCCTTATCAAACATATGCTCATCTATCTGACAGTATCCATCCACATCCACCTTAAGCAGATTGTCATCCTTGTCTAAAAGTCCTCCGTCACAGATAAGTCCGTAGGTGATTGCTTTGTCTGTGTCAAGCTTCAGATAATAGTCTGACTGCTTTCCCTGCTCTGCGACCGGACACATAAATGCCGGATGACCACCTATTGAGAAAAGTAAATCCTTTTTCGCAGGATTTGTCACCCTCCAGGTCACTTTTATATCACTGCCTGAGAGCTTATAGCCGATTTCGAGCACAAACTCAAACGGATATTTTGCAAGAGTCTCATCATTTGATTTAAGTGAAAACCATGCCTCATCCTTTGTCTGTGACACAAGCTCAAACTCCATATCCCTTGCAAAGCCGTGCTGTCCCATCGGATAATCTGTCCCATCAACGGTAAACTTCTTGTCCTTTAAGCTGCCGACAAACGGGAAAAGCACCGGTGCGCTTCTCTTCCAGTATTTCTCATCGGCATCCCACAGATACTGTGTACCTGTTTCCTTACCGGTGATGCTTTTAAGCTCTGCTCCGAAGCTGTTTATCGTGAGCTCAAGTGATTCATTTTCCAGTTTAATCTCCATCACATATCTCCTTTTATATTTTTTGCAACTATTCAGAACCACCTTGAGAATAAGAAAACCTGTTGCTTACATGCAAGCATAACACATCATCTTTTTGGTTCTCAGTGGTTCTGAATAGTCTGTTTTTAATTACATCACAAGCAGTCCAATTACCCTTACAATAAATGCTGCCACCCATGCAATCGCACACTGCAAAAGCACCACGCTGACTGCCCACTTTGCACCCAGCTCTCTCTTTATGGATGCTATTGCTGCCACGCAAGGGCTGTAGAGCAGCGAGAACACCAGAAGAGATGCAGCTGAAAGTGTTGTGAGTGCTGTCGTGACCGTTCCGCCAAACAGTATCTCAAGTGTTGATACCACGCTCTCCTTTGCCATGAGTCCGCTGATAAGTGACGTGCATATACGCCAGTCGCCGAGTCCCAGAGGCTTAAAGACAGGCACGATAACACTTGAAATAGCGGCAAGCATGCTGTCCTTTGAGTCTGTTACCATGTTAAAGTGTATGTCAAAGCTCTGTAAGAACCATATAAGCATTGTGGCAATAAGTATTACTGTAAATGCCTTCTGCAAAAAGTCCTTTGCCTTCTCCCAGAGGAGCTGGCACACATTCTTGGCGCCCGGCATCCTATAGTTTGGCAGCTCCATGACAAACGGCACTGCGTCACCCCTGAACAAAGTCTTTCTGTAGATAAATGCGAAAAGTATTCCGACAATTATTCCAAGGAAGTACAGACCTCCCATGACAAGTCCGCCATGCTTCGGGAAAAATGCACTAACAAAGAATGCATAAATTGGCAATTTTGCTGAACAGCTCATAAACGGTGTGAGGAGTATAGTCATTCGTCGGTCTCTCTCACTTGGCAGTGTACGTGTCGCCATGACAGCTGGCACCGTACAGCCGAAGCCTATGAGCATTGGTACTATGCTTCGCCCTGAAAGTCCTATCTTACGAAGGAGCTTGTCCATGAAGAATGCAACCCTCGCTATGTATCCGCTGTCCTCCATAAGGGATAAGAAAAAGAACAGTGTCACGATAATCGGCAAAAAGCTTAATACGCTTCCGACACCCTGAAAGATGCCGTCTATTACCAGTCCGTGCAGCACCTCATTCACGCCTGCCGCTGTGAGTGCCTTATCCGTAAGCGCGGTCAGTGCTCCTATGCCCTGCTCCAAAAGCCACTGAAGGCCTGCTCCGATTACATTGAAGGTGAGATAAAATACAGCAAGCATTATCACTATAAAGCACGGTATTGCCGTATATTTGCCTGTAAGAACACGGTCGATGCGTTCACTTCTGATACGCTCCCTGCTCTCCTTCGGTTTTACCACGGTGCTCTCGCAGATTTTCTCAATAAATGTAAAGCGCATATCCGCAATTGCAGCGCTTCTGTCAAGGCCTCGCTCCTTCTCCATCTGGACAATCAGATGCTCTATTGCCTCTTTCTCATTCTCATCAAGATGAAGCTGCTCTAATATAAGTGCATCTCCCTCGATAATTTTGGTAGCAGCAAAGCGAATCGGAACTCCGGCGAGCTTTGCATGATCCTCAATCAGGTGGCTGACCGCGTGTATACATCTGTGCACGGCACCGCCAAAATCATTCTCATCACAGAAATCCTGTCTGCCTGGGCGCTCCTGATACTTTGCAATGTGTATCGCATGGCGCACCAGCTCATCAACACCCTGATTCTTCGCGGCTGAAATCGGTACAACAGGCACTCCTAACAGTCCCTCGATTTTATTTACATCGATTGAGCCTGAGTTTGCCGTCACCTCATCCATCATATTGAGTGCGATAACCATCGGTATATCCATCTCAAGAAGCTGCATGGTCAGATACAGGTTTCTCTCGATATTTGTCGCATCTACGATATTTATTATGGCCTTTGGCTTGTTATCGAGCACAAAGTTTCTCGACACAATCTCCTCATTCGTATATGGGCTCATTGAGTAAATTCCGGGCAGGTCAGTGATTGATGTGTCCGGATGTTCTTTGATTGCGCCATCCTTTCTGTCCACCGTCACTCCCGGGAAATTGCCCACATGCTGATTTGAGCCTGTAAGCTGGTTGAAAAGTGTTGTCTTGCCGCAGTTTTGGTTTCCCACAAGTGCGTACGTGAGCTTCTCACCATCCGGAAGGGGATTTCCACTGCCCTTCACATGGTATTTACCCTCCTCGCCAAGTCCGGGATGGGCTGTGTTGCTTATCTTTTTAGGGCCCTCATGCTTTCTTGAACGGCTGTCAATTAATTCTACCTCAATCTGTGCCGCATCATCAAGCCTCAATGTGAGCTCATAGCCGTGCACCTGAAGCTCCATCGGGTCTCCCATCGGTGCAAATTTGATAACTGTCACTTCGGCCTTTGGGATTACTCCCATATCCAGGAAATGCTGGCGCAGTGCGCCCTCACCGCCTACTGTAAGTATTCTGGCACTCTGTCCTATGCCAAGTTCTTTTAGTGTCATTTTATCGCTTCCTAGTGTATTTATTGATAATTTTTCTCAACTTATCACAAATATCTTACCACAAAGCGTGTGCCACTGCATTCATTTTTTTCATTTAATACATCTTTTGTACAATCCTCCACAAGGATATATCCATTGTCATGACGCACAATTGCTTCCGCGAGCGAAAGTCCTATGCCGATGCTGTCTGCCGGCTGTCCGCTGCCGCTGTAAAAACGCGTGAATATATGCTTTTTGTCCTCATCACTTATGGCTTCTCCATCGTTTTGCACTGTTATCTCTGCATACATCTCATACCTGTAAAAGCCTATCTTTACCTCACTTTCTGCGTGCTCCACTGCATTTTTTACTATGTTTGTAATGGCCTCACACTGCCAGTATGCATCAGCATGTATACAGGCATCCTTATCAGAGCCTTCATCTATGGACAGCCTTATGTCTCTCAAATCGCAAAGTGCCATAACATTATCAGCTGCCTCAGACACAATTTCAGACAGCAGCGTATCCTTCTCATCAAACTCCACAACATCCGCTTCAAGCCTTGAAAGCTTTAAGATAGCCTGCACCATATGCGATATATTGTCCACATCGCGCTTTGCCCTGCGCATTATCCTGTTTCTGTTTTCAGATGCCATATCAGGATTTCCTTCCAGATTTTCCAGATTTATCGAAAGTGATGTGAGCGGTGTCTTAAGCTGATGCGATATGTCAGAAAGCGCATCCTTTAGCAAAAGCTTGTCTGCCTTTGCATTTTCCGCAGACTCCCTCAAATAGATTGCTGTCTTGTAAAGCTCTCCCTTTAGTATAGAAATCTCTCCCTCTGTGCTATCTGCCATAAAAAGTCTGTAGTCTCCCTGATTTATGCGGCGCAGATAATCCGCAGCCTGTCTGACCTGTCTTTTAAAGCTAAATCTTATAAGCACAATGTAAAGACAAAAGCCCCCTGCAAAAAGCACAACAAGAAATATGTCTAGCCAAAGCGCTCCTTTAAGCGCTTTTTCATTTGACAAAACCGCGGAATCCTTTTCCATATCAATGCCGTATTTTTTTAAGAGCGTCTCTGCGCTTTTTAAATTTGTATAATCGCTGCCTGAGCTGCTGTCATTTAGAATCGCGGCTATACTGCCATCTGATACATCGGGATATTTTTCATGAATGAGTGCACATAGCTTAGCCACTGTGGCGTTATAGTTTTTCGTATATGCCCTGTACTGGAAAAAAACGGTAAAAGCCATAACCGTCACACATATACATGTATATATTATTGCAAAATACACAAAATGTTTTCTGTTCTCTAAATTATATTTCTTCTTTCTCATGCTTTCCCCCGGGAACCGGCTCTGTCGGCCGATAATGTTTAAAGAGCTTCATCTGAATCAACACGATACCCGATTCCCTTCACAGTCTTTATCACATCCTCACCAAGCTTTACCCTGATGCGCTTCATATAGACAGTCACTGTATGGTCATAGACATCGTTGCCTGTCGCCTCCCAGATACAGTCAATCACGGCATTTCTTGACACAGCCTTGTCGTGATTGGTAAAAAGCAGATCAAGTATGCGGTTTTCAAGACTAGAAAGACTAATCACCTGTCCATCCCTTCTTGCTTCCTTTTTGTCCAAATCATAGCTTATGCTTCCTGCGTGTATGACAGATGAGCTGTCATCATTTTTCCTTCGCAAAAACACGCGGTTTACCCTCGCCACAAGCTCTCTTACTGAAAAAGGCTTTGTGATGTAATCCTCCGCTCCAAGCTCAAGTCCCTTTACTATATCATTTTCCTCATCCCTTGCGGTAAGAAAAATCACCGGTGTTTTTTCTTTTTCCAGCCTTTCGCTGTAAAAATCAAAGCCGTTCCCATCCGGAAGCGACACATCAAGCAGCACAAGGCCGGGGTGCTCACACAAAAGCGCCCCAGCCTCCTTTAAATTTCCTGCTGTCAAAAGCTCATATTCAGGTTCTGTAAAGGTATCACACAGTCCCTCTGTTATTCCTTTATTGTCCTCTATGAGAAGTATTTTTTTCATATCAGCTCCCGCATTTCCTACAGATTTTCATTCTTGATTGTCTCAATAATGTTATTGTGTCTAAGCTTCGTCATTGATAGTTTCATGATAGCATAAATCAGCATTATTACAACCACTATACACAATATAATTGCTTTATACGGCGGCTCATAAATGATTGCGTCATCCATCCTGTTCATCATAACACATAAAAGATAGCTTATTAAAATACCAAGCGGTACACCTATTACAAGAGCCTTTACAGATATAAACACACTCTCAAGTCTGACCATCCCTGCAAACTGCTTATCTGTCATTCCAATGCTTCTTAGTGTGGCAAACTCGCGGCTTCTAAGCTCCATTCCAGTGCTTAAGGTATTGATGATATTTGTGATTCCTATTAAGGCAATGACCACAATAAGTCCGTATGCGAATACTCCAAGCAGTGTAAAGAGTGATTTTTCATCGCGCATCTGCTTATCCATATTGCTGACATAAAAACTAATCTGAGAATACTCAGGATTTTCTGCCGTCTCCTTTTCTAATGTATCCTGATATTCATCTGCATTTTCTGCAACCACATATGCCGAATATATCGCATTCCCCGGTTTGAACTCATTACCGCTCTTGCCGTCAGCCCATAGGCTTTCAAATCCTTTTTGGTTCATAAACAAAAGCGTGGTATTGCCGTAGCCCTTATAACCTGTTGGTACCTTGTCTGTGACACCTGCAATAGTTACATCCACAGTCTTTCTGACTCCGTTATTTATTGTTTCCTCGTCAACGTATCCACTGTTATCCTCTGTGCCGCTTTCAGTATCACCTTCCACTGCATTATTATCATCTATGCTGCTTTCAGTATCGCCTTCTGCTGCATTGTCATCAGAAGAAGCATCATCATAAACATTATAGCCACACTCGATTGTATCTCCTGCTTTATATTTGTACAGCTCCATCTCTTTTTTGACGTATTTTGAGCTATTCTCATTATACACATCAAATGTGCCTTTATTCACAAGAATTGCTCCTGCAGCTGCATTTTTTATGCCTGCGTCAGACGCATACTTATCATATGATTTGTCATCCAAAACCGTGATTAAAACCATTTGCGAGACATCCTCACTGTCATCATAAACCTGCCTGCAATACTCTCCATATTCCTTTGTGTACTCAGGCTTATCTACATCGAAATCATAGCCTGCTCCAACCAGATAATCCTCAGCTCCTTCAATGCCACTCAAAAGCTTAGAGAGCTTTTCAATATCAAGGTCCTTTTTACATGACATATTTATTCCGATATTGTAATCTGTTGAAGCATATGACATCCCAACCCTGCTAAAGGCCATAGACATAAAGTATGATATCACAATAAAGGTTACTGAGCAGATGACAATAGATGTCACTGTGGTTCTGTACTTTTTATTGTTCCTCTTTATATTCTTATATGAGATAACGCCTCCGATACCCCAGATTCTGCCTATAATCGCCGGGGTCTTAAGCTTTGCTGACTTTATTTTAATCTCCTTTGTGTTTCTTATTGCTTCAAGCGGTGTGACCTTTGCCGCCCTTCTTGCACTGCCTGTTGCTGAGAAATAAATGGTTGCTATACTCATTATCACAGCAAGAATAAGTGCAGGCAGTGATGTGTGAAAGCTCAAAGCAAAGTTAAGCCAGCCTGCTGACAGCACATTTACCACCTTGACAAGTATAAGCGATGCCAAAATACCACTCATGGTACCTACAGGAATACCAACCACTCCAAGCATTGCTGCCTCTGTCTTAACGCTGCTTTTTATCTGGCGCCTCGTAGCACCCACGCTTGCAAGCATGCCATACTGCCTGATTTTTTCAGTGATTGATATGTTGAAGCTGTTTTTGATACAGTACACTGATGTCAGTATGATTATCAAAGCCACAACAGCAGCCACTGTAAACAGTGCTTTAAATGTACCGTCAATCGGGAAAACACACTCATAGCTTATAAGGAAGCCATTCATATATATATCATATTTTGCATTTTCCATCTCTTTAAGAAACCTGTCACTCTCCTCAGCAGTCATTTCAACAGATGAATTATTCGCTTTCGCAAACAGCTTTTCATCCACGCCAATTATATCTGCTGTCACAGCATCCTTGTTTCTTAATGCCTTTTGAGTGTATCTGCTGTACACTGTGAGTGTAGTGTCAGCCTCGCTTGCCTCGCTCTTTGTGCCGTTATCAATTGCTGCCAGTTCATCAGAGTATGTGACAAATGTATATCCGGCGGCACTATAGTCCTCCATTCCATAGCCCGGTCTTTCCATGATGCCTACCACCTTGTAGTGCTTTGTCACAGTATCGGTAAGTGTCTCTGCCTCATTCTCATATGCGCTGTTTTCCGATATGACACCTTCGGTGTTTGAATCATATCGCTTTCCGACATCCAGTGTTATCTCATCTCCCACCTTTATGTCGATTCGTCCGTTTGTCTTTAAGTGCCTTGGAATGACTATCTCATCCTCATTTTTTGCCATGCGTCCCTCTATCAGTTTAAAGCAGCCTCTCTCAAAGCCGGCCTCATCTGTTGCCATGACATATGCATATGGCTTATCCTCATTCTTGCAGCCGTCTAGCTTTGCAAAGCCCATTCCCATTGTCTCAAATGTGCTTTCAATATTTCTGTTGTTTTTAAACTCCGAAAGCTCAGACATTTTCACATTCGAAAATTTCACATGAAAGTCGCCGCCCTTTTGCTTCTGGTATTCAATCATACTGTACTGAAAGCTTGACACAAGTGTGACAAGCGCCGACAAAAGCGCTGTTGCAAGAATTATTCCGACTATCGTGACAATAGTTCTTTTCCTGTTGAGCTTTAAGTTTTTTAATGTGAGTGTCTTCATCAAATTCATCTGATTTTACCATCCTCTATCATTATTGTGCGGTCAGCCGCCTTTGCAAGCTCCATATTGTGTGTAATCATAATGATTGTCTGGTTGAGCTCACGGTTTGAGGTCTTTAAGAGATGCATAATCTCGTTGCTGGCCTTGGTATCCAGGTTTCCGGTCGGCTCATCCGCTAGCACTATAGATGGTCTCGTAATCAGGGCTCTTCCTATAGATGTGCGCTGCTGCTGGCCTCCTGAAAGCTCGTTTGGCAGATGAGTGCGTCTCTCTGTAAGTCCAAGGCGCAAAAGCATGTCATCCATCTGTGCTTTTTCCACCTTTCTTCCATCAAGCTCCATCGGGATTGCCATGTTTTCCTCCACATTTAATATAGGTATCAGATTATAAAACTGATAAATGATGCCTACCTGTCTTCTTCTGAATATGGCAAGCTCATCATCATTCATTGCAAAAATATCAGTGCCGTTTATATACACCTTTCCGCTTGTTGGCCTGTCAACACCTCCGAGCAGATGAAGCAGTGTGGATTTTCCGGAGCCGCTCGCCCCGACAATTGCCACAAACTCTCCTTTTTCCACGCTCAATGACACATCGTCCAAAGCCTTGACCTGATTTTCTCCGGCTCCGTATATTTTTGATAAGTGTTCTACTCTAAGCAGTTCCATTTAATTCTCCTTTTCTTCTCTATACATTTTTGAGTGCTGTGCGGTCTGCCATCTAAAGTACAGCCGCCCCTCGATACAAGTGTATAATACATTATGTAAAGTTACAGGTAGGTTACTTTTAAAAAATATTACAGCATAATATAAAAACTCCGGTCAGAACAAAAAGTTTTCTGTGCCGGAGCTTATATGTTATATGTTTTATAATTATCTATGCCAATAATTATTTCTGCTTATATGAAGACAAAAAGTCTGCAAGCTTGCCTGTAGCATCCTTTAATATCTCTGTTCGAGGCAGATATACCACTCTGAAGTGATCAGGCTTATCCCAGTTGAAGCCGCCGCCGTGGATTATGAGTATCTTCTTCTCACGAAGCAGATCAAGTGCAAACTGTTCATCGTTTGTGATGTTGAACCTTGCAGTATCAATCTTTGGGAATATGTAAAATGCTGCCTTTGGCTTTACTGCCGAAATTCCCGGTATATCGTTTAATGCCTTGTAGACGTACTCTCTCTGCTCATAGATTCGTCCGCCCGGCACAATATACTCGCCTACACTCTGATATCCGCCTAAAGCCGTCTGCACTATCGACTGCGCCGGAACATTCGAGCAAAGACGCATGTTTGAGAGCATGTTGAGACCCTCGATATAGTCCTTTCCGAGCGCCTTGTTGCCGCTTAAAACCATCCATCCGATACGATAGCCTGCTATCATATGTGACTTAGAAAGACCGCTGAAGGTCACACAGAAGAGATCCGGTGCAAGCGACGCAATAGACACATGCTCATAGTCATCCATCACAAGCCTGTCATATATCTCATCCGAAAAAATCATAAGCTCGTGCTCTCTTGCCACATCAACTATCTGCTGCAGCACCTCCCTTGGATAGAGCGCTCCTGTAGGGTTATTAGGGTTGATTATTACGATTGCCTTTGTCTTGTCTGTAATCTTCTTTTTGATATCCTCTATGTCCGGATACCACTCTGACTGCTCATCACAGATATAGTGCACTGCCGTGCCTCCCGCAAGTGTAACGCAGGCTGTCCAAAGCGGATAGTCCGGTGCCGGCACCAGCACCTCATCACCATTGTCAAGAAGCGCTGACATGCTTAAGTTTATAAGCTCGCTGACTCCGTTTCCGGTGTAGATATCCTCAACCGTCACATTAGGAAGCTTTTTGAGCTGTGCATATTGCATGATTGCTTTTCTTGCAGAAAAAAGTCCCTTGGAGTTGGAATACCCCTCACAGTCCGTGAGCTGGCGAGACATATCATATATCACCTCATCAGGTGTCCTGAAGCCAAACGGCGCAGGATTTCCTATATTGAGCTTCAACACATTTGTGCCGTTTTCCTCCATGCGGGCCGCCTCATCCACCACCGGTCCTCTAACATCATAAAGCACATTATCTAATTTTCTGGATTTTCCAAATTCTCTCATCCTGACCATCTCCTTTTATTTTCGTAACATTTCCTGTATCCGTAATCATATCCTGCTAGCCTAAAAGCTCAAAAACAGCCTCAGCGTCAAATACCACCTGCTTTACCTTATCAACCTCTATCTGATAAAGTGCATTTGCAGCCAGATGCTCTGCAGCCTGCTCGAGATCTCTTATGCCCGATGTGTTCTCGTGAAGCTTAATCACTGCATCAAGTCCGTCCTCTGTGAGAACGCACTCCTCCTCCTTCATTCCCATTCGCTCAAATACCTTGCGCAGGGCAAATCTCTGGAAGATGACCTTCTTCTCTTCATCGGTATAGTCCGGAATATCAATCACTGCAAAACGTGACATAAGCGGTGCAGAAATCTGGGATTTATCATTGGCTGTTGCAATCGGATATACTCCGACGGTCGGCACCATACACTCCATATAGTTGTCTGTAAATCCCAGATTGTCAAGCAGTGTCAAAAGCACATCTGCCGGATTTCCGTTTCCATTTTTGCTTGAGGCCTTGTCTAGCTCATTGATGATAAATACAAGATTTGACTCTCCTGCCTGTGAAAATGCCTCCATAATGATTCCCGGCTTTGCGTTTGAATAGATTCTTGAGCTTCCTGTGAGCTGCTCTGCATCATTTATTGAGCTCATATCGAGTGTGGTCCATGGAAGCTTGAGTATTCGTGCAACAGCATATGCAATCTGTGACTTTCCGGTTCCTGCCGGTCCACAGAGCAGCAGTCCGTAGGCAGGAAGTGTATGAGTCCTGTTTATCTGGATAATGGTCTCAATGATTCTCTGCTTCACGCTCTCCATGCCATAGAGCTCCTCATCGAGTATGCGCCTTGCCTCCACAGGGTCAATTGCCTCAAAGTAATTTCCCTTCCACTGGATATTCATCATGATGGAAAGTGCTCTCTGCGCATGGCGTCTCTCCTCAGGTGATACCTCGCTTGAACGCGCAACTGCCAGATTTCTTCTGGCCCACAGCAGTATATTGTCAGGCAGTGTACGGCCTGCACATGTCATGAAATCTGTGATGCTCTGTATACTGGTGAGCTTCATGCTGTCGCCCTCTTCCTCGTAATCATCGAGGTCAGGTTCATCCTCAGGCATGGTGCTGGCAAAGAGCCTTTCCATCATATACTGCAGGAATCCGTCCTCTGCAGACAGCTTTGTGCCTCTGCCGAGAGACACCTCCCTCACCCTGTATACTGCGTATCCGTCAGGTGTATTGGCTCCTGAAAGCTGTACCTTTATGTGATTTTCGCCAAGCCACTTAAAAAGGCTAACGAAGCGGGAATCAATGCGCAGGATATCTGCACTGGTCACCCCATCACCATCCTCAAATTCAAAGGATGTACGCTTTATCGGATTTGTAAACATACCGAGCGCATGATGCGCCCATTCCTTTTGCTTATTGTCTATCACAACAATCGGTTTATCGGCCGATGCCTTGGTCTCTGTCGAATGAAATGTCTCATATGTACACTCCGGATGCTCGTTTGCTACCGGTGTATCACTAAAATCAAATACTGGCATTTTTATTCCTCTCTTTTCGTAATTGTATTCTTCATCATACCCTGTCAAAGGCTATGTCCTGTACCACCTCGCCCGCGATGATAAGTCCTGCCACTGATGGTACAAATGCAAGGCTTCCGGGAATATCCCTGCGCTCTGTGCACTTGTGTTCGGCACCCGGCGGGCAGATGCAGTTGCTTCTGCAGCTTATAGACATATCCTCTATCGGTCTTGTAGGCTTCTCCTCAGAGTATACCACCTTGAGCTTTTTCACGCCACGTTTTTTAAGCTCACGGCGCATGACCTTTGCAAGAGGACACATGCTGGTCTTATATATATCAGCCACCTTAAATGCACTTGCATCCAGCTTATTTCCCGCTCCCATACTGCTTATGATAGGGACATTCTTCTCCTGTGCCTTCATGACAAGCGCAATCTTTGCTGTGACCGTATCAACCGCGTCAACTATATAATCATACTCTTCAAACGGAAATTCATCAGCATTTTCCGGCAAAAAGAAGCACCTGTGCGTCACGACACTTACATCAGGATTAATATCATGAATCCTCTCCTCCATCACATCTGTCTTGTATTTTCCTATGGTCTTTCGGGTTGCAATTATCTGCCTGTTTAGGTTTGTAAGACACACCTTGTCATCATCGATAAGGTCAATCGCTCCCACGCCGCTTCTGACTAGTGCCTCGCAGACATATCCGCCCACTCCTCCTATTCCAAATACTGCGACTCTTGCGCCCTTTAGCCTATCCATCGCCTCTTTTCCAAGCAAAAGCTGTGTTCTTGAAAACTGATTTAACATTTATTTCTCCTTTTCATCCCTGACCACGCCGACACCGGCAGAAATCAGGAGTCTTACTGTATCCTTAAGCATGCTCCAGTCAGCCTTTGACAGCTCATCGGCAGCCTTTATCATCTCAATGAGCTGCTTAAATGACATCTGATCAAGGTTCTCAAAATTGGAGTCCGATGCTATTGAAAAAAGCACATTTACAAACTGCTTTCGCTGCGCCTCATCCATGCTGCCTATCCAGTTTCTGAGTGTCTTGTCAAGGCGCACACTGTTTTTGTCCAGCCCATCCGCCTTTATGATACTTCCGCCCATTATCTCCCATGAAAAAGCATCATGCTGCAGCGGCCCCGAATTACGGCTTCTTACCACCTCATAATCGTCCACATGCTCAAGCAATAAGCCAACAATAGACGACTGCGGCAGAAATGTTTCTATTCTGTCAAAAATTCTTTTGTAGCCTGCCGTATATATCATCTTGTGATTGAAGCCCGGCCCGTCAAAATTAAACACCTTAATAATGACATCCTGCACCTCTTTATCCACATGCATGGCGGCAAACACTGCCAGATTTCCACCCTTTGAGTGCCCGCCTATCCACAGCTTTCCTGTATTGATGCTTTTATTGTTGATATTTTCATCATCTAAAGCTTTATCATTTATGGCTTTTTCATTTATGCCCCTATCATCATTGCATATATATGCTGCCACCTGCTTTAAATATTTTTTCGCCTTGTTCTGTCCCGGTGTCTCATCGAGATAGCTTAGATTAAAGTTTTCCTTCCAGCCGACCACGGAATGGTCTGTACCACTGTAGGAAATGAAATATGTGCCGTCAGGCAGTTCTATCGTAACCGCAGAAAACTGCGACTCCTCTTTTTCACTAATATCGTATATATAATATCTCAAAATGCAGTCAGCATAGCGCCTTGAGTGCGCCAGCTTTTGAAGCAGCCTCGCGGAGTGGCGGAAAAGATTAGGCATCTGCTCAATCTCATCATCACTGTGGTCCGCGCAGTAAAGGCTTGAAAGCTGTTTTATCGTAAGGTATGACTTCTTTGCATCCGGCATATATGGCTTCATCTGCACATAAATAAGCTGTGAAAAAATCAGTCCGTCCACCTCATTTACATGCACCTCATCAAAGCCTATGTCTCCACGCCAGTCAATATAATCCATGATATCTGCCATACAATGCCCTCCTGAAATATATCTGTCTTATTCATCATAGTGATCTAGGAAGCTGTGCTTTATGCCATCCTTTTTATATGCTACAACCGTAGCCAGATTTACATTCTCCACGCTCTTAAATATATTTGCCTCGACAAAAGGATTCACCTTTTTAAGATTAGCGATGAGCTGCTTTATCTCAACACGCTTTGAGCGGTTTTCCTCATTATTGCAGGTGGTACAGGTATCTGTAAACTTGCAGGCACACTGTATGAAATGCAGACCGTTGTAATCACGCCATGCCTTTATATCGTCCTCCCTGACCAGGTAAAGAGGCCTGATAAGCTCCATGCCCTCAAAGTTTGTGCTGTGAAGCTTAGGCATCATGGTCTGTACCTGTGCACCGTAGAGCATGCCCATGAGTATCGTCTCGATAACATCATCATAGTGATGTCCGAGCGCAATTTTGTTGCAGCCCAGCTCCTTTGCAAATGCATACAGGTGTCCTCTTCTCATCCTCGCACATAAATAGCATGGCGATTTTTCGATATCATATACAGCATCAAATATATCTGACTCAAAAATAGTGGCAGGGATGCCAAGGTTCCTGCAGTTTTCCTCTATGACATGTCTGTTTGCCTCATTGTAGCCCGGGTCCATGACGAGAAACTTCACATCAAAATCAAACTTGTTGTGATGCTTAAGCTCCTGAAACAGCTTTGCCATAAGCATGGAATCCTTACCGCCCGAGATACACACTGCAATCTTAT
>ULSJ01054196.1_pt1 | contig 22701 bp, 19 predicted proteins | sample 1956291 | NCBI WGS metagenome assembly ULSJ01 (sample SAMEA4835705, study PRJEB28245) | human gut metagenome | biome: gut microbiome; material: fecal sample | place: Denmark | collected 2008 | reverse complement strand
GTGGAAGCCGCCACTCAGACATTTGCAACCATTACGCTCCAGAACTACTTCCGTATGTACCATAAACTTTCGGGTATGACCGGTACGGCAGAAACGGAAGCAGGCGAATTCTGGGACATCTATAAACTCGACGTTGTAACCATCCCGACCAACCGCAAGGTACAGCGTATCGACATGAACGACCGCGTCTACAAGACGAAGAAGGAAAAATACAACGCCGTCATCGAAGAAGTGGAAAAGATGGTAAAGGCAGGCCGTCCGGTACTTGTCGGCACAACTTCCGTCGACATTTCCGAATTGCTCAGCCGAATGCTGACAATGCGCCACATTCCGCACAACGTATTGAATGCAAAACTCCACCAGAAAGAAGCTGAAATCGTGGCACACGCCGGACAAAAAGGCGTAGTGACAATCGCTACCAACATGGCCGGTCGTGGTACCGACATCAAGTTGACACAGGAAGTGAAAGATGCAGGCGGTTTGGCCATCATTGGTACGGAACGTCACGAATCACGCCGTGTCGACCGTCAGCTCCGTGGTCGTGCCGGACGTCAGGGCGACCCGGGTTCATCTTTGTTCTTCGTTTCATTCGAAGATACGGTAATGCGTCTGTTCGCTACCGACCGTGTTGTGAAGATGCTCGACCACCTCGGTCTGAAAGAAGGCGAACCGATTGAACACAGCATGGTGACGAAGTCCATCGAGAATGCTCAGAAACGTGTGGAAGAAAACAACTTCGGTATTCGTAAGCGTCTGTTGGAATACGATGACGTGATGAATGCACAGCGTAAGGTCATCTACTCACGCCGCCACCACGCATTGATGGGCGAACGTATCGGTATCGACATCATGAACATGATCTACGATACGATTGAAAACATCGTGAACTCATACGGCGGACAGGCCGATTATGAAGACCTGAAGATGGATATTCTCAAGACACTTTCCATCGAACTTCCGTTCAACGAAGAGGAATACAAAAAGTTCTCGCCCGAAAAGCAGACACAAGCCATCTACGACGCTGCTGTCGAAGCCTTCAAGCGTAAAAGCGAGAAAATGGCCGAAGTGGCAATGCCGATTATCAAGGACATTGTAGAAAACCGCGGCGGTAAAGGCCTCATCCGTGTTCCGGTAGCCGACGGCAAACGTGTCTACGGCATCACCGTCGATTTGGAAGAATCCTACAAATGCAACTGCACGAACATAGCAAAAGCTTGGCAAAAGGCAATCCTGCTGATGTCGATCGACGAAGCTTGGAAGGAACACCTCCGTGAACTCGACCAACTCCGCCAGTCAGTACAGAATGCAAGCTACGAACAGAAGGATCCGCTGTTGATCTACAAGATCGAATCGTTCAACCTGTTCAAGACCATGCTCACGACAATGAACGCAAAAGCAGTTTCCATTCTGATGCGAGGCATTATTCCGGTACAGGTTGTTCCGGCATCACAGCAGGCTCCGCAGCAACAGGCTCCACAACAGCAAGCGCCTCAAGCTCCGAGACAACAGGCAGGCAACGTGTCTATCACCCCGCCAATGCCGTCGCCAATTCCTGTTCAGCCCGCAATGCCGGAGCGTAAGCAGGACTACAGCAAGTACACTGCCCACAAGGAAGAATATCCCGGACAGGACGCTCAACGCCAGGCAGCCCGTTCACAGCAAGGCCAGCGCCATGTAGTCGAACCGATCAAGGCAGAGCCGAAAGTAGGACGTAACGATCCATGTCCATGCGGCAGCGGCAAAAAATACAAAAACTGCCACGGAAAAGGAATTGTTTAGAACAATCTTTCTTCCATCATAAAAAAAATCAAAGGCTGCGGAAATCCCGTAGCCTTTGATTTTTTATGATAGTTTTATATTTATCCAGCAGGCAATATCGAAAAAGATAACAACCGACAAAATAAGATATGGCAAAAAATCGAAGTTTTATAAACTTCTAAATGCTTACCAAGGAACACAATCATACCCCTCACTCTCCTCATTAAGCATAGTATCGACCTGTCGAGGGATAATGCCGGATTTTACAAGTCTTGAAATATAAGAATTTCGAATTTCAGGGTTATCAAGTTCTTTTCGTCGAGCCTTACTAAGCTGCAAAAAATCATCTTCAATCTCCAAACCAAGATAACGCCGCCCAAGTAAATTCGCCGCAATGCCAGTTGTTGCACTTCCGCTAAACGGATCTAAAATCCAAGCGCCGGGTTTTGAACTGGCAAGAATTAAGCGCGACAATACAGCCAAAGGTTTTTGTGTAGGATGTTTTCCACAGCTCTTCTCCCACTGCCCAATAGCAGGAAGTTGCCAAACATCAGTCATTTGTTTATTTCCATTCAGGGACTTCATCAATTCATAATTATAGAAATGGGGAATTTTCGGAGACTTTCTTGCCCAAATAATAAATTCCGTAGAATGTGTAAAATACCTGCATGTAATATTAGGTGGTGGATTTGTTTTCGCCCAAGTTATCACATTAAGGATCTTAAACCCCAACTTGATTAATTGTTGCTGAACGCTGAATATATTATGATGAGTTCCAGATATCCAGATTGTAGCATTGTCCTTCATGTGTTCCTTGCAGGCCGACAGCCAACGGTAGTTATAGGCATCCAATTCCTCCTGTTCCATTGGCCTGTCCCAATCACCTTTATCCACACAAGCCACCTTTCCGCTCTTGCAAGTTATCCCGCCTCCGGAAAGAAAATAAGGAGGGTCTGCGAAAATCATGTCAAATTCAAATTTGAATCTTGACAAAATTTCCACACAATCACCTTGAATTAAGGTAAAATCCTTACTTAACGACTTGTAGAATGAAGGTATCATCGTTCAGCCAACTTTTGCAAAAACTCGTCAATATTTGCCAGATTATAAATATTGGGAATAATGTTATAAGCCTCCTGCAACTTATTTCTTGCCGATTTCCAACCGATACCGTCCGTAATCCAAACAAATTCAAATCCAGGGACAGAATTAATTTTCGGAGCAATATCAGAATAGGAACGTGCCACTTCGTTCAATTTCGATCCCCCACCGCTATAAAAATTCACTTCTATAAGAAAAACTTTCGTAGCCGTTTCAACTACAAAATCAAAGCGTTTTTCATCATCTCCCAAGACTTCTGATATTTCAGGCCATTCACTCGAATAGACTTCCCGACGGAAACGTACACCCTTCTCTGAAAAAATTTCAGAAACTCTGTGCTCCATCACATGTCCGCTACGGTTCTTCCGGGCATTCGTATCCAATCCCGTTTCTATTCCAAATACATAATCAACCAGATTGTTAATTCTTTTCGACTGGAATAACGACTGAAGTCCGGTATTTTCCAGAAACTCCATTACACCATCGACAGAAGAGAACAAAGAGTTCAAGACGACACATTGCCCCAATCGGTTAAGCACTTTTTTCTTTCCTTCACTACGGACCGCAATAAGTATATCCATCACGTTGAATGCCATTTTATCACGATTCCATATCACTTCTACTGATTTCCGCATATCTACTGCACCGATCAAACTGTTCAACATGCACAGACTCAGCTTTATATTGTCCACATTCTGAGATATTTTCTCAAAATCACAAAAGAAATCCAATGTTTGATTCGTCTCTTGCAATTGAGACATAAACACATCAAAATTTTTATCCATTGCTTTCATCCATTTTTATATCAAACTTAGGAATCAAATTTATAGAGCGACAAAAAGTCCACCGTTCATAACTCTATCATTTATTATACTGCATATTCCGTTTTTTCCTCAGCCACAAACAAGGAATTCTGCAAATCTGTGTCTGTTTCTGATTTTTCTTTTGTATTCAAATAATTATGAACAAGAATCTCTGTAAGCTTTCCTCTTTTTTTCGGATTGGAATTGACACTTCTTGCAGCCCAAACCCGTTCTATTGGATAATCTGCATAAAGCCTGTCAAAAAAATCATCAGTCACATCCTTACCTCTACCATCGGAATTACTTAGCATAAATTTAAATCCCGCACTATTAATGCGGTCACAAAAATGTTTCAAACGTATCTGCTCTTCGTCATTAAACACTTCTTTGGTGTAATCCTTGAAACTGGAAGTACCGCTTAACGGACGATAAGGGGGATCAAAATAAAACAACGTATTACCCGATGCATACTTAAAAGTATTTTCAAAATCGCCGGTCAATATTTCCACTCGTTTGAGAAACGTACTGTCTTTATGAATCGTGGCAGGATCACAAATAGTCGGATTAGCATATTTCCCGAAAGGCACATTGAAGGAGCCTGATTTATTCACCCGATACAGGCCATTAAAACAAGTCTTATTTAAGAAAAAGAATAAAGCCGTATTGTTTACAGCATCCAAATTCTTTTCATTGTAGCGTGCTCTTGTCGACAAAAAGAACTTTTCTCTTTCGTCCATATTCAATGCCAAATAGGAATCTTCCAATTCCTTCAGCGACGCAATAAGTTCATTAGGCTGATCCCGTACCGTCTCATAACAGGTTGTCAAATCCCGATTAATGTCATTTATGACCACACGATGGATATTAGGATATTTCTGCAACATATAAAACAGCATGGCTCCACCGCCAACAAACGGCTCAATATATGTCACATTCTCCCATTTATCAAAGTCAGCTGGAAGTTGGGCATCCAGTTGTTCAATGAGCTGAGTTTTACCCCCAACCCATTTGATAAAAGGTTTTGCTTTTGTCATAATTGCAGAGTCTTATTATAAATATAATCCGAATTGGCACAATTTTCACCAACACGGCAGGATACAAAAATACGAATTTCAGCAGAGAATAAAAAGTTTTTAACCTGCTGCTCCTAAACAAAAAAGTCCCTGCCGATTGTCTCGACAGGGACTTTTTGCCATTTATGCAATATTTCTATTAGTCAAAAATATGGTTCAGACGGCTGAAAATTCGAGATTTAACGTCGGGCGACGGTTTGAAGTTTTCAGAATCCCGCATTTTCTCAATAGCCTTACGCTCGTCGGCACTCAAATGTTCCGGGGTGTAAATCATCACATTTACCAACAAGTCGCCGACACCGCCTCCTCGATTGATCGACGGTATACCCTTTCCACGCAAACGCAATATCTTGCCTGACTGCGTACCCGGCTCGATGGTCAGACGCGCACGGCCGTCGACAGTAGGTATTTCTACCTTGCCGCCCAAAACGGCTGTCGGGAAATCCAACATCAGGTTATAGATAATATCGTTTTCGTCACGGACAAGTTCCGGATCCCGCTCTTCTGAAATCTGAATCAACAGGTTACCGCAGACACCTCCACGACGTGCGGCATTACCCTTTCCGTTCATGTTCAGTGTCATGCCGTCGCTCACACCGGCAGGAATATTGACTTCAATAATTTCCTCCTTGCGTGTTACGCCCTCACCATGACAGTACGGACACTGTTCGGAAATGATTTTACCTTCACCGCCACAATCAGGACATGGCGACGTAGACTGCATCTGTCCGAGGAATGTCTGCTGAACACGTGTTATCACACCCGTACCGTGGCAAGTGTTACAAGTTTTGTAGGCTGTTCCGTCCTTGGCACCCGTACCCTTACAATGGTCACAAGCCACATAACGATTGATTTTGAACTTCTTCGTTACGCCATGGACAACATCCTTCAACGTCACCTTCACGTTGATTCGCAAGTCGCTACCACGGTTCACATTTCGACGCGTACCGCGGCTGCTACTGCTGAAACCGCCGAAGCCGCCGCCAAAGATGTCGCCAAACTGGGAGAAGATATCTTCCATTGACATACCTCCTCCGCTGAAGCCGCCACCGAAGCCGCCGCCACCGAAGCCTTGCGGGCCCATGTTGTGACCGTACTGGTCATAACGGCTACGTTTCTCGGGATTGCTCAGGACATCGTAGGCCTCAGCCGCTTCCTTGAACTTCTCTTCAGCCTCCTTGTCACCCGGATTACGGTCCGGGTGATATTGGATGGCTTTTTTTCTATATGCTTTTTTAATCTCATCGGCAGTCGCTGTCTTCGACACACCGAGGACTTCATAATAATCTCTCTTCTCGCTCATAATCTTACAATCCCTTCAAATTATTGTCCTACAACTACCTTGCTGTGACGAATCACCTTGTCGTTCAGCGTATACCCTTTTTCAACCGTATCGATTACCTTGCCCTTCTTGCTTTCATCCGGAGCCGGGAAAATCGAAACAGCTTCGTGGTATTCCGTATTGAAGTCGGCATCCGTCGAATCTATCGGCTTCACGCCGTTCTGTTCAAGATATTTCACAAACTTGTTGTATATCAAGTCGACACCTTTACGAATGCTTTCCACATCGTCACTTTCGTGAATAGCATGCAACGCGCGTTCGAAATCGTCGACCACCGGAAGGATTCCCTTCATCGAAGATTCGGCCGCGGTCTTTATCAGATCCGCCTTTTCTTTCAGCGTACGCTTTTTGTAATTGTCAAATTCTGCTGCCAGAAACAAGTATTCTTTCTTCACTTTTTCCAGTTGCAGTTTCAACTCGTCAATTTCTTTCGCCGCTTTCTCTTCGGCAGTCAATTCGGGTTGTTCCGCTTCCGGCTCTTTTTCCTGTGCCGTCGCATTTTCCAACTCTTCGTTTTCCAATTCAGGCTTTTTTTCTTCTTTTTCTGACATTTTATTTCGTTTTTTAAATTTTTTCATAATGCAATTATCAACACTCCACTATCAAAAAGCCTGCCAAACTGACAGAAAAAAACGGGTGTCGAACTGTCGGCACCGCAATCTTCTCAAAAAGGCAGATTTTTTTAGAGTTTCAACTTGTATGTCCGCCGGTATACACAGTCGGAAAGGAACTTGTCTGCCATATTGTCAGTTTCAAACAACGCATAAATGGCAGAACCCGAACCGGACATTGATGCATACACAGCTCCGGCATCATACATCGACTGCTTCAGCTCCGCCAACTCGGGATAATTGGCAAATACGCTTTTTTCAAAGTCGTTCTCCAACAGGTGTTTCCACTCGGCGACAGATTTCTGAAGAATATCTTCAACACGGTGTTCCGGCACACGGGGAACCACCTGCGAATAGGCCATTGCCGTAGGCACGGAAACATCGGGTTTCACAAGCGCCATCACATAGCCCCGCAAATCTACCGACACTTCCGAAAATTCATCGCCGATACCGCGGGCGGCCATCGGACGGTTGTAGATGAAGAACGGACAGTCGGCTCCCAAACGCGCAGCCCTCGCCGCCAGTTCGCCGTCGGAAAGATTCAGACGGAACATCGTATTCAACATTTTCAAAACCGAGGATGCATCCGACGATCCCCCGCCCAATCCGGCTCCGTCGGGCACGTGCTTGTACAGGCATATCTCCACCGGGGGCAGACGGAACTCCTTCTCCAACAGCCGATAGGCTTTCATCACCAGGTTCTTCTCCGGTTCGCAGGCCACCGGATTGCCGTAGGTGCGCAACACGGTTTCGTCCGCTTCCACCACCTCCACCACATCGGTCAAAGGAATGGGATAGAACACGGTGGAAATGTTATGGTAGCCGTCGCTCCGCTTGCTTTCCACATATAACCCCAAATTAATCTTAGCGTTAGGAAATTGTATCATCGGTTTATCATCATTAGGATTGCAAATTTACAAATAAGCTGTTGATAATTCCAACCCTATTCGACGCATATATTCCCCATTTCTTTCTAATTTTGCAAAAAAGATTTCAAATGGAGAACAACAGCTACGAAAATAGAAGAAACAAACCCGTCCATAAATCCCAGTTCGGCGAAGGCGGCAAACTGCTTCCGCAGGACAAGGAACTGGAAGAAGCGGTGCTCGGCGCGCTGATGCTCGAAAAGGATGCCTACTCCATCGTTTGCGACATTCTGAAGCCGGAATCGTTCTACGATCCTGCCAATCAGAAAATATTCGAAGCCATCCGCCAGTTGGGTATGCAGCAGCAGCCTATCGACATGCTGACCGTCACCCAGCAGCTGCGTGTCGACGGCACGCTTGACGACGTTGGCGGCCCCATGCACATTTCCGAGCTGACCAGCAACGTAGCCTCGGCAGCTCACATCGAATACCACGCCCGCATCATTGCACAAAAATATCTGGCACGACAGCTCATTTCGTTCTGCGCCCACATTCAGGAAAAGGCGTTCGACGAGTCCTACGACGTCGATGACCTTTTGCAGGAGGCCGAAGGCAAGCTGTTTGAAATATCACAGGGCAACCTGAAAAAGGACTTCACGCAAATCGACCCCGTCATCAACAACGCCATCGAGCAGATTGAAGCCGCGGCAAAACGGGAAAACGGTCTGAGCGGTATCGAATCCGGATTCCACGACCTCGACAAGCTGACTTCCGGCTGGCAGAATTCCGACCTTATCATTATCGCAGCCCGTCCGGCCATGGGTAAGACGGCGTTCGTGCTTTCCATGGCAAAGAACATGGCTGTGGACTACAACATTCCCGTCGCCATCTTCTCGCTTGAAATGTCCAACCTGCAGCTCGTCAACCGTCTGGTGTCCAATGTGTGTGAAATTGAAAGTGAAAAAATCAAGAGCGGCCGTCTGCAGCAACAGGAATGGGAACAGCTTCATTCACGGGTGCGCAAGCTCTACGGCACGCCGCTTTATATCGACGATACCCCGAGCCTTTCCATCTTCGAGCTCCGTACGAAAGCCCGCCGCCTCGTGAGGGAACACAACGTGAAAATCATCATTATCGACTACCTCCAGCTGATGAACGCCAGCGGCATGAAGTTCGGCAGCCGCGAGCAGGAAGTAAGTATGATTTCCCGTTCGCTCAAGCAGTTGGCCAAGGAGCTGAACATTCCAATCATTGCCCTGTCGCAGCTGAGCCGTAAGGTGGAAGACCGCAACGACAACAACAAGCGCCCGCAACTGTCCGACCTCCGTGAATCGGGAGCCATCGAGCAGGATGCCGACATCGTCTGCTTCATCCACCGTCCGGAATACTATACGCGTTCGAGCGAAGACGCCAGCGGACGCTCCATCAAGGGACTTGCGGAATTCATCGTGGCCAAGCACCGTAGCGGTTCGGTCGACGATGTGGAAATGCGCTTTATCGGAAAATATGCCAAGTTCCAGAACTGGGACGACAACTACAGTTTCGTGCAGGAAACCGTCGATTCCAAACTCAACGCTTCCAGTCTTGACGACGGCAGCTTCAAGTTGCCCCCAAGCGGCGGTATCGACCTTGACTCGGGCGGACACGGCAACAATCAAATCGATCCGAACGCCGGATTTCTTTCTGACTGAAAACGGACCAGACATTACGATAAAAGCCCTCACTTGCCGCCATGCGCAGCAACGTGAGGGCTTTCTCTATTCTTTTTCTGCACACTACAGCGGACAGTGCCCCGGACAGTTGCAGTTCCGGCAGGCCGAAGGCGTACAGACGACGGTGTCAGTCTTCACCGTATCCGTTTTCGCCACCTTGTGTTCAGGAGCCTTCGCGGCAACCTGTTCAGGATGTCGGAATCCGAATGACACGGTTTTCCCGCTGCTTCCGTAAATGGCGTTCAACAACAGAGGAGTGCCGAACAGCACAACTCCCAAAAACAAGACACTGTATACAAACCGTTTAAAATCTTTCATTTTCAATTTTTATTATCAACAATCTGTCCCGACATTTCATCACAGCCGGCCTTCACCGGCATAACTGTAATAGCCGCCCTCGCCTATAATGATATGGTCAACCACATCCACGTCCAACAGCTTGGCAGCAGCCTTCAGTTTTTCCGTCTGCCGGTCGTCCTGTGTACTCGGACGAAGAGCACTGGAAGGATGGTTGTGCACCATAATCAGTGCCGTTGCCAGACATTCTACCGCATGCTTTAAAATTATCTTCACATCGACTATCGTAGAGGCGACTCCCCCCACACTTACACGCTCCTTCGTGATGACACGCTTGGAATTATTCAGGAAAATCACCCAAAACTCCTCATGGTCGAGTCCGGCAAGCTGATAGCGCATCAATTCGTAGGCCTTATCGGGCGTATTGACAAGCGGAGCCTGTATGATTTCCTCCTCGCGGAAACGCTTTCCCAATTCGATGGCGGCAAGCAGGGTTATCGCCTTTGCCTCGCCGATGCCGCGGAACGACTTGACAAGATTCCTCACCGAACGGCGCGACAGTTCCGACAGACGGTTGCCCGATTCGCGAAGAATGCGCTGCGACAAGTCGACAACCGACTCGCCGCGGGTACCGCTTCCCAGCAGAATGGCGATGAGTTCGGCCGTAGAAAGTGCGCTCATGCCGTGGGCAAGAGCCTTTTCACGCGGACGGTCCTCCTTCATGATGTCGGCCATGCGCCGCGTGTATTCCACAGTGCCGTTGTTGTCAGCCGGTTCCATACAGACTTATTTATTTTCCTCGACGTATTTCAACCTCTTCCTTTACATCCCGGCCATGCCGCAACAGGATTTTCCAGAAATAAGCTTTCAGGAAACCGATACCGTAGCCGCCAAGCTGCACAACGCTCGTGACAATCGACATCAGCGATATTTTCAGGTTCTTCGTAGAGAACAGCGCACATACAAATACGGCAAGCAGATAGAACACGAGCGGCGTGATAAACCACCACGACCACAGCAACGACAGCAATATCATCGCCACACACCCGACAACAAATACCGCCGGCAGCCAGTGAACCAGCTTCAACGAGTCGGGATACAGGATATAGAGCGTGATGCGCGACATTCCGAACACATAAATCTGACGGCAGAACAGACGCAGGTTGACACGGCGCTTGTGATAGACAAAAGCATCACGAATCAAAGAGATGGAAAATCCTGCCTGACGGATGCGCGTACTCATGTCGATGTCTTCGGAAAACATTTCGCGGAAACCGCCCACCTTTTCCCACACACGACGGGAAAAGCCCATATTGAACGTGCGGGGAACAAATTTCTCCAACTGCACTTTTCCGCCGCGAATACCGCCGGTGGTCAGAAACGAGGTCATCGAATAGTTGATGGCTTTCTGAATGTCGGAGAAAGAACTGTGTGCCGCGTCCGGACCGCCGAAACAGTCAGTATAGTTGGCTTTCAAAGCAGCTTTCAGTGTTGAGATATAATGCTCCGGAATCACACAGTCGGAATCGAAGAACAGGAAATACTCTCCCGTGGCATGCTCCATGCCATAGTTGCGGGCAATGCTGCGGCCTTCGTTTTCCTTGTAATAATACTTGACATCGACCTGCGACTCATATTCCCTGACGGCCGGCTCGCAACGCTCCGTCGAACCGTCCTCCACTAAAATAGTTTCAAAATCCTTGTCTGTCTGCTTCGACAGGCTTTCCAGCAGGTCCCTCACCTCACCGAGGCGATTGTAAACCGGTACGATGATTGAAAAATACGGCATCTGTGTGGCTTCGTTTTGTTTTTCTATTGCTTTAAACCCCAAATGGCCAGCTGCAATCATGCTCCGACCACCTGTACGCCCCACTGCAGGGCTTTTACAAAGCTACGAAAAAAAATTGGCATAACACCCGATTCAGCGAATCAAAAATGTCATGCCAATTTGCCGTAAAAAAAAATTGATTGTCTCCCGACAACCAATCTTAATTAACCTTAAATCTAATACCATGAAAAACACATTGCAAATGTAGGTATAATTTCTCATTCTGCAAGCGTTTTTCAAAAAATATTTTCGATATTACATCTTTTTAACAATAATATAAAATTATGTTTTAAAACATACTGTTCGGTTTCAACCCTGTAAAGGATTGCCATCAACAGGCTAAATGCCTGAATATATGATATTATAACCAATCAGACGGTCATAACGCTCGCCTCGCTTACGATTGTAGACAAGCACCTGATATTCGTTGACGGTCTGATAATAGTTGCCCTCTATTTCGTCGGTCCGGCCCACCCAGCTTCCGTCGGGCACCCACAGATACTGATAGTTGTAGGCTCCCTGCTTCAGCATCATGCTTGCCTCATAACAGCCCGTCTGACTGTTGTAGTGAAGCTGATTGGCCACTTCAAAATTATGCTGCGTGAACTCTCCGTCCACATAAAGCTTTCCTCCCGACAACTGCGGAGACTGGAGCGCAAAATGCACCACCATGTAGTCAGCTCCCGTTTCCGAATCATATACGTCGCTGCCACGGACCGTAAAACGCCCGTACTGCGTGCGGTCATAGACATAGTCTTGCAGACGCGGACGGTCGGTCTTCAAAGTGACATGATAGTAAGGATCATGAAAAGAATACCGTTCAATTCCCATACCGTTATAGTTGGTAGTGACCATCTCAAAGCGGCGGAACTCGTTGGCGGCCGGGAATATCAGATTACGGTCATGTTCAAAATAGGCCGTCTTTCCCGCCACACGCAACGGACGACTGACTGCCGCCATGTTGTCGTGCCGCGAATTCTGAACAACCCGCACTTTCAAGTCGCTGTAGATGTTTTCCACCGGATAGTCAAGTATATCGACCGATACCGACAGCTGCTGATGCTTGTCGTTGTAGTCCAAATCGGTCCGAGATGTCACCTCCGATGCCACATTCACCAAATTCTCCACCACCGAAAACCGCACCTGCAGACAGACACGGTCGGGATTATACTCCGGATACACCTTCAGCAGATAATTGCCCGAAAGCTTGAACTGCATGTTCTCATTCGGCACGGCGATTTTATAGTTCACGTAGTTAGCAAATGTTGCCTGCGAATAGTCGTAGGTTTCCACCTGCGCTTCATTGAAACCGTCCACATATTCCGACTCCACCAGTTGCGAAGGCTGCCAGTCGGCATCGCAATGCACCAGCGAATAGCGCAAATACTGCATCTCCGACGAAAGTTCGTCGAACGAGATGACCACCTGGTCCGTACCGCCAAGTTCTATCACTGGCGGAGCATAGTAATTGCCCTCCACATACGCGCGCAGCGACTTGAAATTCGAGTCGAACACGCGGGTACGTGTATCCGTCTGTTGCGCGAAAGCCGCCGATGAGGCAACCGCCAGCATACATAATATTGTCTTTATCCGTCGCATAGTATTATCATTAAGTTATTTATTACCAAACAATAGGCGTTTTTCCGTGCGCCACCAGATATTCGTTGGCACGCGAAAAATGATGATTGCCGAAGAATCCGCGATGTGCCGACAATGGCGACGGGTGCGGCGATGTCAGCACCAGATGCCGCGTTCGGTCGATGAATGCCCCCTTCTTGATGGCATACGACCCCCAAAGAAGAAAAACAAGGTGTTCGCGTTCACGCGCCAGATGCGCTATGACGGCATCGGTAAAAGTTTCCCAGCCATGTCCCTGATGCGACCCGGCCATGTGGGCACGCACGGTAAGCGTAGCGTTCAGCAGCAGCACTCCCTGACGCGCCCAGCGCGACAAGTCGCCGTTCTGCGGTATTTCCGTTCCGATATCACTCTTTATCTCCCTGAAAATATTGAGCAGCGAAGGCGGAAAAGCCACTCCGTTGTTCACCGAAAAGCACAGTCCGTTTGCCTGATTGACGTCATGATAAGGGTCCTGCCCCAAAATTACGACCTTAACATCATTGAACGGCGTAGCGTCGAACGCCGCAAATATCTGCCGTCCCGGAGGGAATATCTGCGCCGTGCGGTATTCCTCATGCACGAATTTCGTCAAATTCAAGAAATATTCCTTTTCAAACTCCCCGGCAAGCACCGTCTTCCAACTCGGTTCTATCTTTACGTCCATAAATTATTCTATCGTGTTATTTTGCAAAACTAACAAATCTTTATTACTTTTGCCAACGCATTTTGAAAAAAGCACCCATAGTTCAATGGATAGAATATCGGATTCCGGTTCCGACGATTGGGGTTCGACTCCCCATGGGTGTACAAAGAAAAACGCTAACAAACTCATCACAAGTTGTTAGCGTTTTTCATTTTGTCCCGTTCTCAATCTAAAAGCATATTCATCCATTTCTGTCATTCCCATGGAAAAACGGAACACTTATTCCATCCTTTCGCTCTGTTTGCATTGGAATTAAATTTCCAATTTTGCAGAAAAAATAAATTCTATGGTTAGAAAAGCGACGAAACAATTGCTTGAAATAGATTTTAACGACATTGACAACTTGCCTTGTTTTGAACAGAAGAATGACTTGTTCATAAAAGACAACTTTGTTTTTATTGACAATTTGAACTATTACTCCGACAAGCAGATATTCCCGAATGTCATCAAATTGAAAAAGATGTTCTGCCTGTTATTCTGCGAAACCGGCTTTTGCCAATTCTCCAACAATGAGCAAGTATTCCATTTGACAAGTGGTAATTTCTTCTATTGTCTGCCCGGGTTTCTTTTTGACAACCGTAATGCTTCAGAAGATTTTTCTGGCAAACTGCTATGCTTTTCCGAGTCGTTAACAAAAGAATTGCTGATAACCAATCTCGGAATCCTCGATATTGCCATGGCAATTAAAAGTCATCCCATTATTTCCCTTAATTCAAAGGAAACAGAAATCGTGAAAAGCTATTTCCAACTGCTGACACAAATTTTAAGCCGGGGTGAATCACAGAGCATTGAATATGAAGAAATCATACTCCACAGTTTGCTCCAATCCATCCTGTACGAATTTTTTTCCCTGACAAGACGAAAAACCGGGCAGAATACGCAAAGCCAACCTAACAGCGGATTAAAGCAAAGCGAAATTACGCTGAAAAAATTCATGTCGCTTCTTATCAACGACGGTGGGCGCAACCGTTCTGTAACCTATTATGCGGACCAACTGTTTATCTCGCCGAAATATCTGTCATCGCTCATGAAAAAGAATACGGGGCGGACGGCCTTGGACATCATTCGGGAGATTACCATAAAAAATATCAAACAGGACTTACTGTATTCCGAAAAATCCATCAAGGAAATTTCCAACAAATATGATTTCCCCAACATTTCTTTTTTCGGAAAATTCTTCAAGCAACAAATGGGTATTTCCCCTCGACAATATAGAAATCAAAACAAAGAACAATTATCGACAGACACAAACTCTAAAACTGATTCACAGTAACCAAGAATCTGATACCGACTTGTGAATACGATAGCGGAAGAACCCTACTTTGGATTCTTCCGCTTGTTTTTTCGTTTAAGTCCCCTAAACAGTGCCGACAGCAACGGGGTTTCACTAACTGCCGCATACAGGCGCAACCGCCATGAACCTCGATAGTGCAATCGTCGCATACGGCTGACGACATCGGCAGCAATATCCGTTTTTTTCTGACAAATGCAGTGAGACAGAATGCTGCGCAAATATCTTTCCATAAAATTGCTGCAACGGTTGGCATCCATACCGAACGTCTGCATAAGATCAGTTCTCAACATATATACACGGTAGAGGAAATTCAAAGTTTTTCCATCATCCTCACTGTGACTTACTGATTCACCGGTTCGGTAAACAGCTGTTTCAAGCCGTTCATAACGGAATTCACCTTCACGCAACAACAAAAAAACCAATTGGAAATCCTCACAGGCATACTCCTTGTTGCGGAAAAAGCGTTCATTCTGCACATAGGCTCTACGAAATGCATCATTGCGAAAACAAGCAGCGCCGACAAAAACAAAAGGACAACCTGCCTGATTGAGTAGTTCGTACACATTGTCGTCAAAAGTTGCCCGTTGTGGCTTTTCGACAGGACACCCGCGTTTCTCCCACTGCCGTGTCCACTCGTTGTAGCTACAAAAATCAGCATGAACAAGCACCACTTCCGGGTTACGTTCCAAAATGTCGACCTGCCGTTGGAGCTTGTGCGTGTCACACCAATAGTCATCTCCGGCACAATCGGCAATATAAGGCGTCTCTACGCTTAAAAGCGTATCAAAATAATTGTCGATAAGCCCTTTGTTTTTTTCATTGCGCACAAATCTCACCGTTTGCGGGTAACGTTCGGCATAGCTACGGCACACATCGGCCGTTCCGTCTGTCGAACAGTCGTCCACAACAAGTACCTCAAACGGAAAATCACACATTTGCCCGACGGCACTCTCTATGGCCTGCCCCACGAAACGCTCCTGATTATAGGTGAGTATTACCACCGTCACCAACGGTTTTCCTGTTTCTGTCATGCAGATTACGTTTTTAGAAAAAAGCGGAAAAGCAATCCGACGGGGAACTGCATTTTCCGCTTTCTGTATTAAGTTGAACTAAATTATTTCTTAGCCATCACCTTATCCACTTCCTTGTGGAGTTCTTCGCCCTGCAAGCCGCGGAATACGATAGTTCCGTCCGGTGCAAACATGATGATGTGAGGAATGCCCATGATACCGTAAATTTCAGTCGGCTCCTTCTGGCCGTTTACCATAACGTCCCAAGGCAATTCCAAACGCTTGATGGCATCACGTGTATTTTGCGGTTCGTCCCAAACGGCAATACCGATAACCTTAAGTCCCTTACCGTTGTACTTTTTATAGATTTCCTTCAAACCTGCCATTTCACGGATACACGGACCGCACCAGCTTGCCCAGAAGTCAGCCAAAACATATTCGCCTTTGCCTACATAGTCCGACAATTTGGTTGATTTTCCAGTTTCATCCGTAACAGTAAAGTCGGTAAACATCTTGCCCGGAGCCGTGTTTTCAATACTTTCAGCCGCCTTCTTGAAGTTGCCTACACGTTCGGAATTCTTAATCCAGTCGGCAGTACCTTCAAGAGCCTTGTCAAGTTCAGTCTTGCTCAATCCATAAGCATATTCGAGCAAAGCATAATAGCCGGCACCATTATCCTTGTTGGCATTCATCGTTGCCACCACCAAATCCTTGATTGACGAATCAGTTGCCGACATCAGTTCTTCCATTTGAGCTTCCGCCTCTTTTTCGTCCACACCGGAAGCTGTCAGTTTCTCAGCTTTGGCACGGTAGTCGGCCACGATGCTGTCGTAAGCAAGTACATATGCCGTATACTTGTCATTGGTTACAGAACCCTTCACCACACCTTTTTCAGCATCAAGCGTCAGTGTACCCGGCTCAAGAACGAATTTTGCCAAACGCGGACCGTCGGCCATCGACAACACAGCCGGGACTATTGTGTCGGCAACGCCCTTGAATTCAACAACACCGTTTGTCACCACAGCACTGTCGAGAGTGTTTCCATTGTCATAATTCTTCAAATAAACAGTCTTGCCGTTCAAGGTAGTATCCTGCAGCGTACCTGTAAGAGTATAACTGCCCGTTTCGCCACCGCAAGCAACAAGCATTGCCGCTGCACCAAATGCAAAAAGTAGTTTTTTCATATCCTTAAATAGTTTAATTAACAAATCGCTTCCAACAGTATTTCCCGCCTTTGGCGCACTGTCGGCACACAAAGAAACAAAATATCTGCCAATCCTCAAAACATTATGTCCTACCATTGCGAATTTCTAACATTTTACCACACATTTCTACGATTTGTGCAGAAATTTCGTTAAATTTGCAGTATACTCTAAACTTGGACAAGTATGCACATTAATAAAATTCTTGAAAATTCCATCCGCAAGAACTGGGAGGAACTTGCTCTGACGGATTTTAATGGAATCTCTCTGCAATATCGGGATATTGCACGAAAAATTGCAAAACTGCATCTTCTGTTCGAAAATGCAGGCATTCAAAAAGGGGACAAAATCGCCCTCTGCGGTAAAAACAGCACCCAATGGTCGGTAGCGTTTCTCGCTTCGCTCACCTACGGAGCTGTTCCCGTTCCCATCCTTCATGAATTCAAGCCCGACAACATCCACCACATCGTGAACCATTCCGATGCGCGCCTGTTGTTTGTCGACACTGCGATATGGGAAAACCTCAACGCCGACACCATGCCGGCAATCGACGCTTTCTTCAACATTTTCGACTTCAGCCTATTGCTGTCAAGAAAAGAAAGCATCACACATGCACGCCAGAACCTCAATGCCATTTTCGGCATGAAATATCCGGAACGCTTCACCCGCGAAGATGTCGTGTACTGCGAACCAGATCCGGAATCACTGGCCGTAATCAACTATACATCCGGTTCTACAGGATTCTCAAAAGGGGTAATGATTCCCTACCGTGCCATCACGTCAAATATCGAGTTCGCTCTAAGCAAACTTTCATTCCTGGGCCCGGGCGACGGCATCATCTGTATGCTTCCGCTGGCACACATGTACGGTCTTGTTGTGGAAATGATACATCCGCTTACCAAAGGTTGCCATGTCTATTTCCTTACTCGCGTTCCGTCGCCGAAGGTTATCATCGATGCCTTTGCCACCGTCAAGCCACGACTCATCATCGCCGTGCCGCTTATCATTGAGAAAATCATCAAGACTAAGATATTCCCGCTGCTCGAAAAGCCTCACATGCGCCTGCTGATGACGATGCCGTTTGTCAACGACCATCTGCTGGGCAAAATCAAGGCAAAACTTTCGGAAACATTCGGCGGACAGCTTCATGAAATGATTATCGGTGGAGCGGCTTTGAACAAGGATGTGGAACGCTTCCTTCGCAAAATCGAGTTTCCCTACACCGTAGGCTACGGAATGACCGAGTGTGCGCCGCTTATCTCCTACGCAGGACACGAAATAAACCGCACCGGCTCCTGCGGTCTGCTTGTCGACCGCATGCAGATGAAGGTCAATTCCCCGGATCCGAAAAATATTGCCGGCGAACTGATTGTGGCAGGGGCAAACGTGATGCTTGGCTACTACAAGAACGAAGAAGCCACCGAAGAGGCTTTGCGCGACGGCTGGCTCTACACCGGCGACCTTTGCAATGTGGACGAGGACGGTTTCATCTATATCCGCGGACGCAACAAGAACATGATTCTCGGCCCGTCGGGACAGAACATCTATCCGGAAGAAATCGAACAGAAGCTCAACAATATGCCTTACGTCTGCGAATCGCTCGTGGTGGAACAAGGCGGCAAGCTGATCGCGCTGATTTATCCGGACCTCGAGAATGCGCAGTCACAGCACATCCCCGACAGCGAAATTCCAAAGATAATGAACGAAAACATCGCTGCCCTCAACAAGGAACTCCCGGCATACTCACAGATTGCAGGACTGAAACTGTACAGCGAAGAATTCGAGAAAACACCAAAACGATCCATCAAGCGTTATCTCTACCAGCATCAATAAAAACCAGATTGATATATCAAAAACGGATACAGCCACGCGGTTGTATCCGTTTTTTCATTCTTTGAGTTATTATAGTTTACAGACCGCTCTATACGCTAACATAATTTATTTTAGACAGAAGAACACAAAAACATAAAGACTGTTTTTTCAATCGTATGTCATCCGATTAAGCCGGTTGATGCTTTCCCCCAAATTATATCCTTATGTTCTTCTGTCTAAAATATAAATATATGATAATCGCTGCGTTAGCTTTTCTTCCCATAAGATAGGGGAAGTGGCCGCAGGCCAAAGGGGTATGAACACTATCTATGGGTTATGGGTTAGAGATTATGGGTTAGAGATTCGGGAGAATCTGTAAACATCAAAACCATAACCTCTAACCGATAACCCCTAACCTAAAAAGAAAGCAAGCCGCCGCTTGCGCGACAGCTTGCCCTGTATGTATTGTTTCTGTGTAGACCGGATTATTTCACCACTACTTTCTGAACCTTGTTACCAACGCGAACAATGTAAAGACCGTTAGTCAAAGCGATTTCAGTCTTGCCGTTCACAGCTTCAGCAGCAACCTGCTTACCGTCGGCAGTGTAAATCTGAGCAACGCCTTCAGCGCCCTCAACTACCACACAACCCGCAGCAGCATAAACCTTCACACCGTCACCGACTACGCTTTCAACGCCTGACAGCGGTGCGCTTGTAAAGCTAACTTTAATTGGCATCTCCATTTCAGGAGTATTGTTTGGATAATCCTGATACCAAATTACATCAACATCCATCTTTACATCGCTACCTATGATTGTTCCATTCAATACAACCTTTGCATGAATTGCACCACCAAGCAAAGCCATATCTTCAACAGTCCCGGTATAAGAATTTCCACCCTCAACTTTTTCAATTTCGACATTGTCAATACGAATATCTCCAAGAGGGAGAGTTGTCTCTCCAATAGTAATAATCAAATTTGGCAATAAGAAAGTGCAATAACCATTCTGATAGTCTTGAATTTCAATTTTGGACTGAGTGTTTTCCACTACTGTGCTTTCAAGCATTTCTACATTCAAATAGCCATCATACTCATATACAACTGGTTTCAGAAATTGGAAAGTGTAAGTATGAAAATATTCGCCATCGGAATCCACACCCACGTTATTAGAAACTGTCACTTTAACCTGTGCATTATCAGTATCCACAGTAATATCTGTAACCGCCCCTGTCTTTCCTTTAGCTTTTGCTACTACATCTTCTTTAGTAAAATTCAAAGGAGCGTCCACTTCGTAATAATATACATTTTCTTTCAAGTTATCGAAAGGGGTACCTTTAAAAGAAATCGAATCCAAACGAGAATAATATACGAACTCTACATCATCGACCAAAAGGGTTGTATTTTCTTTTAGGTTTCCACGAGTCCAATAGTCACCGGCTGAAATAATCACATTCATCATAGTTGGGTCTCCTGCTCCTTCTACATAAGTTAAAGGGACTTCTATTTCCTGCCATTCATTATTGGTTGATTTGAAAGAATATTCACAGCGGGCAACCAATTTACCATCTCCGGTAACAGGATTCTTTTGAGGATCTAATTTATCACCTAAAATTGCACGGTCCACATTAGATTTATCTTCTGATTTCTTCAAATCTACACTTCCAATTTTTGAAGAGAACGAACCATTCCAAAGGTATGCAATTATATAAGAATTTTCATCATTTGTGTCCGTCCTTTTAAACTGTCCCTTAATGGCATCCGGTTTTGATGTAAATCCAACACCTCCAAAAGTGCCGCCATCACAATTGCTTACATTAAATTCCGCATGAACCCATGGCGTTCCCAATGTCAAATAACCTGGGGCAGTAGAACCAGCAATACCTGGTATACCTACGAACAAGTTTTGCAACTGTGCACACGCAGATCCATCTTCAGCAACTCCTTTTTTGATCAATTCTTTACTAACTGACATGAGAACTTTTTGATTCACACTGGAACCATTCCAATCTTTGGGTTCAACACCTGGACGCTGACGATATCCTGTATTATCGTCCATTCCATACGTCTCTCCACACGCTGTTTTCCAATCCTCAAACCCGACATTCGGGAGTTGTTGGGCATTAGCCATCATTCCGGCAGATGCCAACATCATTGCGCATGTTGCGCTTAAAATTTTCTTCATAATGTTTTTAATATTAAGTGTTTAGTTTTTATTAATCGTTTATTAAACCATGTTTAAAAAAATCGTACAAAGGTAGAAAAAAAAACAAATATGTCCAATTCCTTTCCAACAAATAAGCCACAAATAAGCCACAATTTGGGCTAAATGGGAAGAATAAAAAATAATAGCAGACCGCCAATCGACAATCTGCTATTATTCATATACTGTTCTAACAATGTTATTTCACTACAACTTTTACAGACTTAGCACCTGTACGAACAATGTAAAGCCCCTTAGCCAATGCAACCTCAGCATTTCCAGCTACTTGAGCAGACTTAACCAAACGGCCAGTGAAATCGAAAACTTCAACTACACCTTCAAAACCGTTTACTACAACCACACCATTTGCGCCATATACAGAAGACTGAACAGCAACATCTGCAATACCGGCTTGCTCTTTAGCACCCTTGAACCATACATGAATTGGCATAATAGCTGGAGATTCGCCTGCAGCAGCCTTCCAAATTACCGGAATATGCATATCCAAAGCTCCATCTTGAGTTTCAGTTCCTGTCACAGAGGCATCAGCATAGATAGAAGTACCATTTAAATTAAGAATGATATCTTTTTTAGAGCCTGCATATGATTTCACATTATCTTCAGTTGTAACAACTACATTTTCAACGACAATGTCACCCAAAACTGCCTCCGGTCCCATTGCAAAATTATACAATCCAAAAGTACAAGAAGTACCGTCTTCGTTCATGTCAATATACACTGTCTGATCCGGCAATTCCAACGGTTCTCCAGCGTCTTCGCCTTCACCAAGCTGAATAGTCAATACGCCCTTATAAGCATCGCCCTTAGAAGTTTCTTGAGCATTCACCGTAGCTACCAAAGCTACCAACATAAAAAGAATTGAGTAAATTTTCTTCATACAATTATTATTTTCAAGTTAATACATTTCAAGAAAAATCGCGGCAAAGTTACGCATTATATCGATATTTAAAGCTCCGATATTAATTTTTAACACAAACACGCACAAACCTTGCCCCTGTTGGAAACTAAAAATATCGGCTGTAGAGCTGCTTGTATGCCTCGGTTTCCTGGAGCTGTTCAAGCCAACTGTTCAGGCTGTCGCATAGCTCCTGATTGTCCTTGCGCAGTACCCACGACTGAAACTGGTTGAAGCTGACAGCCGTCGAAATATCGAGCTGCGGATAGTTGGGAATCATCGAGCGGGCAATCTTGTCGCTCACTACGGCATACTCGATTTCGCCCGTCGCCACCATTATCAGCAACTGTTCCTGCCCATATGTTGCCTCTTCTTTCACGATAATCGAATCACCGATTTCCCGCTCCAGATTGTCGATACGCGTTGCCACCGGCGAACCTTTTACCACCCACAATGTCTTTCCGGCAATGTCGAGCTGCGAACGTACCGTCTTGTTGCCCAAAGAGTCCTTTTTCTGTACCAGTACCTGACGGTCGAGATAAATCGGGTCGG
>ULSJ01007316.1_pt1 | contig 23000 bp, 10 predicted proteins | sample 1956291 | NCBI WGS metagenome assembly ULSJ01 (sample SAMEA4835705, study PRJEB28245) | human gut metagenome | biome: gut microbiome; material: fecal sample | place: Denmark | collected 2008 | reverse complement strand
GGAGCCGCTGGATGCTTTCCCCAGAAGAAGCGACTGTGTGAATGCCATCTTTATTTCTTATGCCGCCAGCTTGGTCGTTCCCCGGATAGGGGAGGTGAGTCGTTGCGGGGTGTTGGCGAAGTATGATAATGTCTCGTTTGCCAAATCGCTGGGGACAGTGGTGACGGAGCGACTGGTAGATACATTGACCATTTTTCTGATTACCGGCATTACTGTATTGCTGCAAATGCCGGTGTTTGTCACTTTCCTTGAAAATACGGGGACCAAGATACCTTCTTTTGCTTATCTTTTGACTTCGGTATGGTTTTATATCGTCTTGTTTTGTTTTATCGGGGTGGTGGTGCTTCTTTATTATTTAAGGAAAACGCTATTTTTCTATGAACGGGTGAAAGGCTTTGTGTTGAATATTTGGGAAGGAATCATGTCTTTGAAAGGAGTACGCAATATTCCTTTGTTCATATTTTATACATTGGCCATCTGGGCTTGTTATTTTTTTCATTTCTATTTTACGTTCTATTGTTTTGCATTCACTGCTCATTTGGGCATTCTTGCGGCACTGGTAATGTTTGTCGGCGGTACGTTTGCTGTTATTGTACCGACTCCCAACGGGGCAGGACCGTGGCATTTTGCTATCATGGAGATGATGATGCTTTACGGAGTAAATGTGACGGATGCCGGAATATTTGCTCTAATTGTGCATGGTATTCAAACTTTTTTGGTAGTTTTGTTGGGTGTATATGGTTTGGCGGCTTTGCCGTTTACCAATAGACAGCGAAAGTAATCACTTAATAAAAATAGATTTGTTATGAGTACTATTCTTTCTTTAGCTCCACAGAATGTGTGGAAGCATTTTTATTCGTTGACTCAGATTCCCCGTCCGTCCGGACACATGGAGAAAGTGACTGAATTTCTGATTAACTTCGGAAAAGGCTTGGGACTGGAATCTTTCGTAGACGAAGTGGGTAATGTGATTATCCGTAAACCGGCAACTCCGGGCATGGAAAACCGGAAAGGTGTAATTCTTCAGGCACATATGGATATGGTTCCTCAGAAGAATAATGATACGGTTCATGATTTTGAAAAAGATCCTATCGAAACTTATATAGACGGTGACTGGGTAAAAGCCAAAGGTACTACGCTGGGTGCTGATAACGGACTGGGTGTAGCTGCTATCATGGCTGTACTGGAAGCGAATGATCTGAAACACGGTCCGCTGGAAGCATTGATCACTAAAGATGAAGAAACCGGAATGTACGGTGCATTCGGCTTGAAACCGGGTACGGTAAACGGAGAAATCCTGCTGAATCTTGACTCTGAGGACGAAGGCGAACTGTATATCGGTTGTGCCGGCGGTATGGATGTGACTGCTACGCTGGAATATAAGGAAGTAGCTCCCGAAGAAGGCGACGTCGCTGTTAAAGTAAGTCTGAAAGGTTTGCGTGGTGGACACTCTGGATTGGAAATCAATGAAGGGCGCGCCAATGCCAATAAGCTGTTGGTACGTTTCGTACGTGAAGCGGTTGCCAGCTATGAAGCCCGCCTGGTAAGCTGGGACGGTGGTAATATGCGCAATGCGATTCCTCGTGAAGCATGTGCGGTACTTGCCATTCCTGCTGAAAACGAAGAGGAACTGCTGGGCTTGGTGAAATATTGCGAAGACTTGTTCAATGAAGAGTTCTCTGCAATCGAAACTCCGATCAGCTTTACGGCAGAACGTGTGGAACTGCCTGCCGGTGAAGTGCCCGAAGAAATTCAGGATAATCTGATTGATGCCATCTTTGCTTGTCAGAATGGTGTGACTCGTATGATTCCGACCGTTCCTGATACCGTGGAAACATCTTCTAATCTGGCTATCATTACGATTGGCGGTGGTAAGGCTGAGATTAAGATTCTGGCCCGTAGCTCCAGCGATAGTATGAAAGAGTATCTGACTACCAGTCTTGAGTCTTGCTTCTCTATGGCAGGCATGAAGGTAGAAATGACTGGCGGCTATTCTGGATGGCAGCCAAACGTTGAATCGCCTATTTTGCATGCGATGAAGGAATCTTATAAACAGCAGTTTGGAGTAGAACCCGCAGTGAAAGTAATTCATGCAGGTTTGGAATGTGGTATTATCGGTGCTATCATTCCGGGGTTGGATATGATTTCATTTGGTCCGACATTGCGTTCGCCGCACTCACCGGATGAAAGAGCTTTGATTCCTACCGTACAGAAGTTCTATGACTTCCTGGTGGCTACATTAGCACAGACTCCGACGAAATAAGGATTCTTTTCCTATTTATATATAGGTATCATATAGTAAAAAGGCATGGAAGATTATCTTCCGTGCCTTTTTGTCATATTTGCTGCCATTGAAATTATAATTCTGCCTTATAACAAATAAATTAATTGATGCAAATCAATTAATATGCTATAAAACATAAATTTCTTTCCTTTTTCGGCTCAATCTATAAACAATGGTCGTATTTTTGTGTTATAAAACATGTAATTAGGAGGATAACAAAATGAAAAAGTTAGAAAGATTGTTTAGAAAGATCGGCAATGCCGATGTACATGTTTGGGGATACTCAACACTTGGCATACTCCCCAAAGAGAAGATTTAAGTTTTTTAGTTTTCAGGTATTAGTAATTTTAAAGGTTTAAAGATTATGGCAAAGAAAATGAGTTCATTAATTAGAAAAATCCTCAGTGAAGTAGGTCGCAACGAAATGCTTTCATGGGGGTACAGAATTGAAAAATGAGATTCAGTACATTAACTAAGCTTGAGTGGGGATGCGTTATTGAAAACGTTATCCCCACTTTTTATTCTGTCATTTAGGCTGTATAGTGGTTAATCCGCGTTCTTTATCTTTCTGTTTTCCATGTTCCGATAGTTCTTGTCGCACTATCAAAGTTTACCCCCACTTTTATTATTTTCCAGTCTCCCACCTGATAGGGAATGGCATACTCCTTACTATTAATCTGCGCCAATGCTTCTTCCGGTGTACCGTCCACTTTAAATTCAAAGACATAAAGGGTATCTTGTAATTTTACAATGGCGTCAGCCCTTCCGATAGCTGTATCTACTTCCACATCTATATATTGCCCCATCAGCCTGAAAAATAGATAGAAGATGGTTTGGTAATGTTTCTCTTCTTTATTATTTAACTTATTAGGGATAGAAGCGAAGAAGGACTTTAGTCTTTCCAGGCATCCATCCAAATTTCCGGCACGTAAGTCTTTAATAAATGATACTATATAAAATGTATTCTCTCGTGCGGGCAAATGTACATAAGCAGGCATGAGAGATTCGAGAAATCCTTTCCTGACTTCCTTGTTGGGGTAAGCTAGGGTATAGAGCTGAAAACTCGGGTCATATCCTTTAATAGTGAGATAGCCGCTTTGATAAAGTACTGGAAGAGGGTCGGTAATTCTATTAGTGGGAGCATCAAATTGTTCTGCTGTAGCAGTAGTGTCATCCAACTCACGGATATCAAAGTTACTTTCTTGCAGGAGATCTATCAAAAAAGTGGGAGTACCGGTAGAAAACCAAAAATTCTCATAACTTTTTTGGGCAAATGCGTTGAATAAACTAAACGGATTATAAATGTCTTTGCTATTCTTACTAAAATGATATCCGTCATATTGTTGTTTCAGATGAGTACAAGCTTCTTCATATGTTTCGTTATTGGCTTGAGCCATCTGTTCGATATCGATTTGCAGTGTGTGTACCTCTTGTTCGGTAATGCCGCATATAGCGCTATATTCATCCCACATACTGATATTTTGCAAGTTGTTCAGTTCGCTAAAGATACTCATTTGACTGAATTTGCTGATACCTGTGATAAAAAGGAAACGGATATATTGGCCTTGCGCTTTCAAAGGGCTGAAGAAATCGCGCATAATATCACGAATTTCTATTTGCAATTCCGTATTGTTATTACTGTCCAGCATGGGAGCATCATATTCATCTACAAGTATCACAACCGGTTTGCCGGTCTGTGTATATGCGCGTTGTATGATTCCCTTTAAACGAAGGCTGAAAGTCGTTTCTCCTTCTTCGCGTCCATATAATTTTTCCCATTGCAGTAACTGGTAATTAATGACGGCTGATAACGCTTCGGCAGTCATATATTTACTCACACTGAAATCAATATGTAGCACCGGATAAACAGCCCATTCTTTTTCCAGAGTTTCCATTGCCAATCCGTTGAACAAGTCTTTCTTTCCGGAAAAATAAGCTTCGAGTGTAGATACTAGCAGACTTTTCCCGAATCGTCGGGGACGGCTTAAAAAATAAACCTTATTTGTGTTTGTCAAACGGTAAATTAACTCCGTTTTATCAACGTACACATAACCATTATTTCGCAAATCTTCGAAATTCTGTATTCCTATCGGGTATCGTCTGAATCTCTCGTCCATCTAAATTACATTTTTATATGAAACATAGACAAAGATAGAACTAAATAGGGGAAAATCAAAGATCAAAAAGTATATTGTTGTTTTCTTCCATTTTTATTTTCGTATTTCTTTTCACATAATATACTCTTGTTTTCTTCCCATATTACGATACATTCTTTTAGCTCCTCACCTGTTTTATTTCTATTTGTGTATATATCGGTCTCATGGTGAAAAAATGACCTTCTTAAAAAGGGAATATTTAAACAGTCAGGAAGGCGCTAATGCCAACATCATATAAATATAGAATGAAAAAGCTTCGGCATTTGTAACTATGATATTTACTCTTTTTATGAATTGGATGGTTTTGTGATTAAATTGAAGCTGTCTTGATCTTAAACTGGTTATTTGGTAACTTTATTGAAATTTGATGATTCATTATGCTATTGTTATCATGTTTGTTATTGTCGATAAACTAGAGAAAAATAGCCTCCCTATGCCTCTTTTATTACTTTTTTGCCGGTGATAAATAAGTTCCTCGGTGAGGAAAGAGTCGTTGGTTTAAAAGGAACATCCCGTTGGTTTTAAACCAACGAAGGTTTTGTTGGTAAGAAAAGATGCATATTTCACGTACCTTTATGTAATATTAGTCTATGTTTCTGCATATTATTACACTTATTTATGCGAATTATTTGCTGGTTCACTATTTTTTGATCAACTGAATTTCTAATATAATCTTAAAAATCGAACATTGCTGTCTCTTTTTCAAATTTGGTATCAGATGAAATAAGACAATTATTGAAAATTAATTGAAAAAGAATAAATCTTTAAACTTTTATTCCTTACTTTGTTATTTATACAGATATATATCAAACTTAAACTGGAAAGATTATGAAAATAAGGCAGATTTGTATGCTGGTGCTATTATGTCTGGGAGTGATTCCGGCAGTGCAGGCACAAACTTACGACAAATTATGGAAACAAGTGGAGCAGGCAGAAAAGAAGAGCCTGCCTGAGACTGTGATAAAACTGACTGGCGAGATTTATCAGAAAGGGGAGAAAGAAAAGAACTCTCCACAAATGCTGAAAGCGTATATGTGGCGGATGAGATACCGGGATATGCTGACCCCAGATAGCCTGTATACGAACCTGAATGGTTTGGAACTGTGGGCAAAGCAAACTGACCAACCCATGGACCGAGCTGTATTACATTCGCTGATAGCCGAGATTTATTCAATGTATGCTTTTAACAATCAATGGCAACTCCGGCAACGGACAGAGATTGTAGGTGAAGCTCCTTCGGCAGATATGAGGGAGTGGACAGCAAACATGTTTGTAGAGAAAGTGAGAACAAACGTAAGGGAAGCAATGGCGGATTCCGTACTATTGCTTAACACATCTTCACGTACTTATATTCCTTTTGTTGAGTTGGGCGAAACAAGTGAATACTATCATCATGATATGTATCATCTGCTGGCTCCCCGCGGTATTATAGCTTTACAGCAGGTAGCGGGATTGGATCGTGCCACTCCGGTGGAAGATATTTCGGAAGATTCGTCTGCTGAAAAAGAATCTTCGGTGAAACAGGATATTATAGCAATTTATGGAAATATGATTGCTGCTTATAAAGCATCCGGTTTGAAAGAAGGCTATGTGTTGACAGCGCTCAGCTATTTAGAGTGGAGACGTGATTCAGATAGAAACATCCGGCCTTTCGGACTGAAGAAAGGATTGTCGGGATTAACAGAAGATACCTACGTTACTGCACTGAATGAACTGAAAAGCAGATTTAAATCAGAGAGTATTTGTGCTGAAGTTTATTTGGCCCAGGCTCGCTATGCGATTGAAAAAGAACAGCAAACGTCAGCTTTGCAGCTTTGTGATGAGGCCATCCGTTTATACCCCGGTTATCGTAGAATTAACGCTCTGAAGAATTTGCGCGAAGATATCCTGTCACCGTTTCTGAATGTAACTGCGGCTGCAACAGCTTTCCCTGGTGAGGAAATCGAAATAAGAGCTTCGCACAAGAATCTGGATGGATTTACACTTCGTCTTTATCAGGCAAAGAAGTTGATAAAGGAACAGCACTTTGCAGTTCTTCGTCCCGAAGACTACCGGACGCAGGATACGGTATTTACCTTTAAAGCGCCGGAAGTCGGACAATATGTAATGCGTATCGTTCCGGATATTCGTGCCAAGAGAGACAGTGAAAGCAAATTCAATGTGACACGTTTCAAAGTATTGACCTGCCGTTTACCGGGAAATCAATATGAGGTAGTGACGCTGGACGGACAAACGGGACACCCTATACCGAATGCGAAAATAACTCTTTATACGAATGACGAAAAAGTATTGCAGGAATATACAACCGGGGCAGATGGCAAAGTTGTCTTCCCCTGGAAATCCGAATACAGATATTTGAAAGCTGCTAAAGGTATCGATACCGGTATGCCGTTTCAAAGCATTTACGGTGGAAGTTATGGATATTACGGAGATGAAAACAAGGTCTCCGAAGGAATGACTTTGTTGACGGACCGTTCTTTGTACCGTCCCGGTCAGACCGTATATGTGAAAGGAATTGCCTATGTACAGAAATCTGATACGGCAGATGTACTTCCGAACAAGGACTATACTGTTGTTTTGATGGATGCAAATAATCAGGAAGTTGGACAGAAAGCGGTTCGTACCAATGAATTCGGCTCGTTTACTGTCGATTTTGCATTGCCATCCGCTTGTCTGAATGGGATGTTTTCGTTGAAAGCCGGCGAGGGAAGAACGAATATTCGCGTGGAGGACTATAAACGTCCGACGTTTGATATTACTTTCGACAAGCAACAGGGCAGTTATCAATTGGGCGATAAGGTAGAGGTGAAAGGTAAGATACAGTCTTATAGCGGTGTGTTGCTGCAAGACCTTCCGGTAAAATATACAGTGAAGCGTTCTGTTGTCGATCTTTGGAGACTGGCGGAAAGTACGCAGATTGCTTCCGGTGAGGTAATTGCCAATGAGGACGGGGAATTTACGATTCCGGTTTTTTTGGAAGAAAATAACGCCTATAAGAATAATACCAGAATCTATTACCGCTACTCGATAGAGGCTACTGCAACCAATGTAGCAGGTGAAACACAGTCGTCTACAGATGTGATAGCAGCAGGTAACCGTTCACTGACTCTACAAACAGAATTAAAAGAGAAGACCTGTAAGAATCAACCGTTTAACACTGTATTTAAGGTACAGAATCTGAATGGGCAGCCTGTTGAAGTAAAAGGTACATTCTCCCTCTATCAGGCGAAAGATGCGGACTTCAAGCAACTGGACGAGAATCCGGCTGCAACAGGTACATTTACTTCCAACGAAGAAATGACGATTGAGTGGGGAAACCTTCCTTCCGGACCGTATGTGTTGAAAGCTGTCGTAAAAGATGGACAGGGCAAAGAAGTGACGGCTGAGGCCAACACCATTCTTTTCTCCCGCGAAGATAACCGTCCGCCGGTAGAAACGACCGTTTGGTTCTATGAGGCAAATACGGAATTTGATGCAACGCATCCGGCCGTGTTCTGCTTCGGAACTTCGAAAAAAGATGCTTATGTGATGATGAATGTATTTTCCGGTAATAAGTTGCTGGAAAGCAAGACTATGAATCTGTCCGACACAATTGTACATTTTAAATATCCATATCAGGAAAGCTATGGTGACGGAGTACTGGTAAGTTTCTGTATGGTAAGAGACGGACAAGTCTATCAGGAACAGGCAAGGCTGAAAAAGCGTCTGCCGGACAAGACATTGACCATGAAATGGGAAGTATTCCGTGATAAACTGCGTCCCGGACAGAAAGAAGAATGGAAACTGACTATTAAGACACCGCAGGGACAGGCTGCCGAGGCAGAAATGCTAGCAACTATGTACGATGCTTCGCTGGATAAGATATGGAATAGAAAACAGAATTTCAGTGTATTCTATAATCAGATCATCCCTTATTCTAGTTGGATGGGCGGATATTTCGGTAATAATTCGTTCAATTACTGGTGGAATAATAAATACTTCAAAGTACCGACAATGGAATATGACTATTTTGTGACGCAGGGAACGATGTCGATGGACCAGGCGTTGAATGGAATGGTGCCGGGAGTGATGGTCAGAGGATATGGCGTGCAAAAGCAGGCCTCAATGACGGGCAGTATGATGATACGGGGCGTTTCGAGAAGTAAGGCGGAAGCAAAATATGTACCTGCTTTGGCTGGAAGTGTTGCTGAGGATGCGGTATTTGAATCAGAGTTAGTGTCAGTAGAGGCAGGCAAGCAGGACAGCGCATCCGAAGAAGAAACCCTTCCCGAAGCTCCCGCCGATTTGCGTACGAACCTTGCGGAAACAGCCTTCTTCTACCCGCAACTTCGTACCAATGAACAAGGCGAAGTTTCCTTCTCCTTCACTATGCCCGAAAGCCTGACCCGCTGGAACTTCCGCGGTTACTCTCATACCAAAGGTATGCTGATGGGTACACTGGACGGTGAAGCCACTACAAGCAAAGAATTTATGCTGACTCCTAATCTGCCTCGTTTCGTACGTGTCGGAGATAAGACATCTGTTGCCGCCTCCATTTCCAACATGACCGGAAAGCCGCAGGCCGGTACGGTGAGCATGATTCTCTTTGATCCGATGACGGAAAAGGTAATCAGCACACAAAAACAGAAGTTTACCGTAGAGGCCGGAAAGACAATCGGCGTCAGTTTCATGTTTACCGTGAGTGATAAATACGAGATACTGGGATGCCGGATGATAGCCGACAGCGGTACCTTCAGTGATGGTGAACAGCAGCTACTTCCCGTGCTTAGTAATAAAGAGCATCTGGTAGAAACGCTTCCGATGCCTGTCCGTGGAGAAGAAACACGTACTTTCTCTCTTGACAGCCTGTTCAATCATCATAGTAAGACGGCAACCGACCGTAAACTAACCGTTGAATTTACCGGAAATCCTGCCTGGTATGCTATTCAGGCATTGCCTTCATTGAGCCTTCCGGAAAATAATAATGCCATTTCGTGGGCTACCGCTTACTACGCAAATACACTGGCTTCCTACATCATGAACAGCCAGCCACGTATTAAAGCCGTATTCGATAGCTGGAAGCTACAGGGGGGAACCAAAGAAACCTTCCTGAGCAACCTGCAAAAGAACCAGGAAGTGAAGAATATCCTGTTATCCGAATCTCCGTGGGTACTCGAAGCGCAAACGGAAGAACAGCAGAAAGAACGTATCGCCACTCTGTTCGATCTGAACAATATCCGTAGCAACAACATTGCCGCATTGACAAGATTACAGGAGTTGCAGAATTCAAGCGGAGCATGGTCGTGGTATAAAGGTATGACCGGTAGCCGTTACGTCACTACCTACATTGCCGAATTGAATGCCCGTCTGGCTATGATGACGGGTGAACAACCAAGCGGCACGGCGCTTGCCTTGCAGAAGAATGCCTTTACCTATCTCCATCAGGAAGCTCTGAAGGAATATAGAGAAATTCTCAAAGCACAGAAAGACGGTGTGAAGTTTACAGGTGTTTCCGGAAGTATCTTGCAATATCTATATCTGATCGCTCTGTCCGGCGAACAAGTTCCGGCTTCCAATAAAGCCGCCTATACTTATTATCTGTCCAAGATAGGCGAAATGCTTCCGACCGCTTCGATGGATACGAAAGCGATTGCCGCTATCATTCTGGATAAGGCCGGACGGAAGAAAGAAGCTCAGGAGTTCATCGCTTCACTGAAAGAACATCTGACGAAAACGGACGAACAGGGAATGTTCTTCGCCTTCAATGAAAATCCCTATTCCTGGGGTGGAATGAAAATGCAGGCTCATGTAGACGTAATGGAAGCACTGGAACTGACAGGCGGAAATAACGATACCGTAGAAGAAATGAAACTCTGGCTGCTCAAACAGAAACAGACCCAACAGTGGAATTCTCCGGTAGCTACTGCCGATGCTGTCTATGCCTTACTGATGAAAGGCGTAAACCTGCTCGACAATCAGGGAGACGTGCGTATTGTCATTGCCAATGAAGTGCTGGAAACTGTCTCTCCAAGCAAGACTACCGTACCGGGACTGGGCTATATCAAACGCTCGTTTACACAGAAGAATGTAGTGGACGCCCGTAAGATAGAAGTCGAAAAGAGAAATCCGGGCATTGCGTGGGGAGCCGTTTATGCGGAATATGAATCACCCATCAAGGATGTGAGACAACAGGGAGGAGAACTGAATGTGCAAAAGCAACTGTATGTGGAACGTATGGTGAACAATGCTCCTCAACTACAGCCTATTACAGAAAAGACCGTTCTTCAGGTAGGCGATAAAGTAGTTTCCCGTTTGAGCATTCGTGCAGACCGTGCGATGGACTTCGTACAGTTGAAAGACCAGCGGGGCGCCTGCTTCGAACCGATCGGCAGCGTATCCGGTTACAACTGGAGTAATGGAATCGGCTATTACGTAGACATCAAGGATGCTTCCACCAATTTCTTCTTTGATCATTTAGGAAAAGGAGTGTATGTGTTGGAGCATAGCTATCGTATCAGCAGAGTAGGAACCTATGAGACAGGTTTGGCAACCATGCAATGCGCCTATGCGCCGGAATACGCTTCGCACTCGGCTTCGATGACAATTATTATTAAATAACGCACAGAGAAGATTTCTTCTCCACCGGTGAGCAGGGCACTCGCCACCGATGAGGAAGGTGTTCCCCACCGATGAAGGCTGCCTTCATCGGTGGGGAACTTTTTGTTGATGAATACTGCGCTGCAGGAGTTGTCACAGGGTAAAGTATTTTCTCAAACGGTGTTAATCTATGTAATCTGTGATGAAAAACTCATCTAAAACTCCTACATTTGTGGACCAAAATAAAATATATCACATGAAACGTACTTTACTATTGATATTTACTCTGCTTACTGTCACTTTGGCGGCTGTTGCCCAACCCCGTATTTCCTCTAACAAGGAGACGCACAACTTTGGACAAATAGAATGGAAAAAGCCGGTAACAGTAGAATATACCATCACCAATACCGGAAACGAGCCGTTGGTGCTGACCAATGTCACGACATCCTGTGCCTGTGCCGTAGCCGACTGGACAAAGGAACCCATTGCTCCGGGTGCCAAAGGAACTGTGAAAGCCTCTTTTGACGCGAAAGCGCTGGGACGTTTTGACAAGTCGATAGGCATATACAGCAATGCCACTCCGAATCTGGTTTATCTGAAATTCACCGGTGAGGTAGTGCAGGAAATCAAAGATTATTCAAAACTTCTTCCGTATGCCATCGGCAATATCCGCATTGACCGTGACGAGTTCTCCTTCCCCGATGTCTATCGCGGACAGCAACCGTCCATGACGTTCAGCATTGCCAATCTTTCCGACCGTCCGTACGAACCGGTATTGATGCACCTGCCTCCTTATCTGAAGATGGAAGCGGAACCTAAAGTACTGCTGAAAGGTAAAAAAGGAACGATCAAGCTGACACTGGATGCCAGCCAGCTGCAGGACTTCGGACTGACACAGACCTCTGTCTACCTGTCCCGTTTCTCCGGTGATAAAGTGAGTGAAGACAATGAGATACCCGTTTCGGCCATTCTTCTTCCTGATTTCTCGCGTATGACGGAGAAAGATTCTTTGAATGCTCCTTCCATCCACATCTCGGAGACGAATATTGACCTGAGTATTCCGTTGATCAAGAAGAATAAAGTCAGCCATGATATATTGATCGCTAATGCGGGCAAAACCCCGTTGGTCATCAGCAAGCTACAGGTATTCAACTCTTCTGTAGGAGTAAGACTGAAAAAGACGGTCATTCCGCCGGACGGAATGACCAAGTTGAAAGTGACGATCCACAAGCGGGATGTAGGTAATAAGAAACATCATTTACGTATCTTGATGATTACAAACGACCCGTTGCGTCCGAAAGTTGAAATAAATATCAAACGCTAACTCTTATTATCATGGAACATCCTGAAAATAACGAAGAATATAAAGGACTCGTTGTCAATAAAGGCATCGAACAGCCCTCATCCGTGAATCCTTATTTGAAACGTAAGCCCAAAAAGCGTCAGCTTTCGGTAGCGGAATTTGTAGAAGGTATTGTGAAAGGCGATGTCACTATTCTCAGTCAGGCTGTGACACTGGTAGAGAGCGTGAAGCCCGAACATCAGGCTGTCGCCCAGGAAGTGATCGAGAAGTGTCTGCCTTATTCCGGCAATTCTATCCGTGTAGGTATCAGTGGAGTGCCCGGTGCGGGAAAGAGTACCTCGATTGACGTATTCGGTCTGCATGTGCTCGAAAAAGGCGGTAAGTTGGCGGTGCTGGCTATCGACCCTAGCAGTGAGCGCAGTAAAGGCAGTATCCTGGGAGACAAGACACGTATGGAACAACTTTCCGTACATCCCAAATCGTTTATCCGCCCCAGCCCTTCAGCAGGTTCGTTGGGAGGAGTTGCCCGGAAGACCCGTGAAACGATTGTGCTTTGTGAGGCTGCCGGATTTGATAAAATCTTTGTAGAAACCGTTGGAGTGGGACAGAGCGAAACGGCTGTTCATTCTATGGTAGATTTCTTCCTGCTGATTCAGTTGGCAGGTACGGGAGATGAATTGCAAGGCATCAAACGAGGAATCATGGAGATGGCGGACGGTATTGTCATCAACAAAGCCGACGGAGATAATCTGGAACCTGCCAAGTTGGCTGCCAGTCAGTTCCGTAATGCGCTGCATCTGTTTCCGGCTCCCGAATCGGGATGGATTCCGAAGGTGCTGACTTACTCCGGTTTTTATAATATCGGCGTGAAGGAAATCTGGGACATGGTGTATGAATATATCGATTTCGTGAAGAAGAACGGTTATTTTGACTATCGCCGTAATGAACAGAGTAAGTACTGGATGTACGAAACGATCAATGAACAGCTCCGTGATAGCTTCTATCACAATCCTCGGATTGAAGCGATGCTTCAGGAGAAGGAACAACAAGTGCTGCAGGGAAATCTTACTTCGTTTATCGCTGCTAAGAGCCTGCTGGATACCTATTTTGACGAATTAAAACGATGATAAAGCAGAAACAGTGATGGATTAGAAAAACGACCGAACATTTACCCCCGATAACTATACCCTAATTAATAACCAATTGTTAACTTTAACACCTGATGAACAAAACCTTATTAACTGGGCTTTTGTGTTGTAGTTTGTCAATACAGAGCTTTGCAGACCAACCGTTAGAAGGATTCACCTATGGTTCGGTGAATGCTCCTACAGGAAAAGAGTGGGAATCTCCCGAAAACCTGGCGCTCAACAAAGAGCAGCCGCATGCTTATTTCTTTCCGTTCCAGCATTTGGATAATGCCCGCAAGGTATTGCCGGAAAACAGTAAGTTCTGGCAGTCACTTGACGGTGACTGGAAGTTCCATTGGGCACCCGACCCCGACTCCCGCCCCAAAGATTTCTATCAGACTGAGTATGATGTCAGCTCATGGGATGCGATTCCCGTACCTTCAAGCTGGAATATTTATGGCATTCAAAAGGACGGAAGCCAGAAGTACGGAACGCCTATCTACGTCAACCAACCGGTAATCTTCCAGCACAGCGTGAAGGTGGATGACTGGCGCGGAGGCGTGATGCGTACTCCTCCTGCCAACTGGACTACTTACAAGGATCGGAACGAAGTAGGTTCCTTCCGCCGTGATTTCGAAATCCCGCAGGACTGGGACGGACGCGAAGTCTTTATCAGCTTCGATGGTGTCGATTCATTCTTCTATCTGTGGATCAACGGTCAGTACGTAGGTTTCTCCAAGAATTCGCGTAATACCGCTAATTTCAATATCACTCCCTATTTACAGAAAGGCAAGAACACCGTAGCCGCCGAAGTGTATCGTAGTTCGGACGGTTCCTTCCTCGAAGCGCAGGATATGTTCCGTCTGCCGGGCATCTTCCGTACGGTTGCCTTGTACTCGGTTCCCAAAGTTCATTTCCGTGACTTGGTTGCCACACCCGATTTGGATGCGACTTATACGGACGGTTCGCTGACTGTCAATGCCGAAATCCGTAATCTGGATAAGAAAGCCATCAAAGACTACAAGGTATATTACTCTTTATATGCCAACAAACTGTATTCTGATGAGAATACCTTGGTAGACGGATTCTTATCTCCTGTGATCGACAAAATCGCTCCGAATGAAACCGGTAGTGTTCAGACTGTTCTTAAGGTAAAGGCTCCTAATAAGTGGTCGGCTGAATTTCCGTATCGCTACACGTTGGTAGCCGAATTGAAGGATAAGAAGAACAGAACCGTTGAAATGGTTTCCACCATTGTCGGTTTCCGCAAAGTGGAGATTAAGGATACTCCTGCCTCCGAAGATGAATTCGGACTTGCCGGACGTTATTATTATGTGAACGGAAAGACGGTCAAACTGAAAGGAGTGAACCGCCACGAATCCAATCCGGGAGTAGGGCACGCCATTACCCGTGAGATGATGGAAAAAGAGATTATGCTGATGAAGCGTGCCAACATCAATCATGTACGTAATTCACATTATCCGGATGATCCGTATTGGTATTTCCTGTGCAACAAATACGGTATTTATCTCGAAGATGAGGCGAATATAGAATCGCACGAATATTATTATGGTGCTGCCTCCCTCTCTCATCCGGTGGAATGGAAAAATGCGCACGTGGCACGTGTGATGGAAATGGTGCGTGCCAATGTCAACAATCCTTCTATCGTTATCTGGTCGTTGGGCAATGAAGCCGGACCGGGCAAGAACTTTGTGGCGGCTTATGATGCTTTGAAGAAGTTTGATACTTCCCGTCCTGTGCAATATGAGCGTAATAATGACATTGTAGATATGGGTTCCAACCAATATCCGTCTATCGGCTGGGTACGTGGGGCCGTGCAGGGGAAATATGATATCAAGTATCCGTTCCATATATCCGAATATGCCCATTCAATGGGGAATGCCTGCGGTAATCTGATAGATTACTGGGAAGCTATGGAGTCGACCAATTTCTTCTGTGGAGGTGCCATTTGGGATTGGGTAGACCAGTCTATGTACAATTATGACCCGAAGACAGGTGTCCGTTATCTGGCTTACGGCGGAGACTTTGGCGATACTCCCAATGATGGTCAGTTTGTAATGAACGGCATCGTGTTTGGTGACCTTGAACCGAAGCCTCAGTACTATGAAGTGAAAAAGGTATATCAGCACATCGGCGTAAAGGCAATAGATACAGAAAAGGGGGTATTTGAGATCTTCAATAAGTACTACTTTAAGAACTTGGCGGAAGATTACCAGTTGGTATATTCGCTTTATGAAGACGGCAAACCGATAATGACCGGTAAACCGATGGATATCAATATAGCTCCACGCCAACGTGCACAGATCACTCTGCCGTATGATCATGCCTCTCTTAAGAAAGATGCGGAATACTTTATGAAACTACAGTTTATACTGAAAGATCAAAGACCTTGGGCTGCCAAAGGCTTTCCGATGGCAGAGGAACAGATTTTGATAAAGGAGGCTACGGATCGCCCGTCCATCAGTGAAGTAACTGTCGGTGCAGCAAAACTGGATGGATTTGTGCTGGACAAGGATACGAAGCGCATCCTTATAAAGGGAACTGATTTTGAAGCCATATTTGACCCGCAAACCGGAAGTATCTACAGTCTGAAGTATGGCAACGAGACAGTTATCGCCGATGGCAACGGTCCGAAGCTCGATGCTCTCCGTGCTTTTACAAACAATGATAACTGGTTCTATGCTCCCTGGTTCGAACATGGTTTGCACAATCTGATTCATAAAGCAACTGAATATAAAGTACTGAATAAAGACAATGGCACTTTGGTATTAAGTTTTACGGTAGAATCTCAGGCACCGAATGCCGCACGCATTAAGGGTGGTACAAGCTCCGGTAAGAATAGCATCGAAGAACTGACCGACAGAAAATTCGGTAGCAATGACTTTAAATTTGTCACTAACCAGATATGGACAGTGTATCCGGACGGTTCTATCGAATTGCAGTCCAGCATTACTTCCAATCGTTCGAGTTTGGTTCTGCCACGTTTGGGTTATGTGATGAAAGTTCCCCAACAATACAGTAACTTCACTTACTATGGACGCGGACCGATAGATAACTATGCCGACCGTAAAAGCGGACAGTTTATCGAACAGTATACGAATAGCGTAGCAGGTGAGTTCGTAAACTTCCCGAAACCTCAGGATATGGGCAATCACGAAGATGTTCGCTGGTGTGCATTGACCAATCAGGCAGGGAATGGAGCTGTCTTCGTAGCTACCGACCGTCTTTCGGCTTCGGCACTTCAGTACTCGGCTCTCGACTTGATTTTGGCTTCCCATCCTTATCAGTTGCCGAAGGCAGGCGATACCTATCTGCATTTGGATTGTGCAGTGACCGGTCTGGGTGGTAACAGTTGTGGTCAGGGAGGTCCTCTCGTACACGACCGTGTGTTTGCCAATCAGCACAGCATGGGCTTCATCATTCGTCCTGCCGGTAAGGAACTGAGTGTCGTTGCCAATGTTGCTCCTGCGGGAGATCTTCCTCTGTCTATCACACGCACCCCTGTCGGAATGGTCGAATTGACTTCAGCAAAGAAAGATGCTGTCATTTGTTATAGCATTGACGGAAGTAAGAAAGTGCAGGAATACACAGAGCCTGTCCCTATGCGTAACGGGGGTACGATCAAGGCATGGTATAAGGATAGTAAGGATATCAGCAGCACGATGAAGTTTGAGAAAATAGAAAGCATTCAGACGCAAGTCGTATACGCCAGTAGTCAGGAATCGGGTGAAGGCGATGCTTCTCATCTGACTGATGGTGATCCGAATACCATCTGGCATACCATGTATTCGGTGACAGTTGCCAAATACCCGCATTGGGTAGATTTGGATGCCGGTGAAGTCAAGGAAATCAAAGGCTTTACTTACCTGCCACGACAGAATGGAGGAAACGGTAATATCAAGGATTACTCTATTCAGGTCAGCATGGATGGAAAAGAATGGGGAGAGCCTGTTAATAAAGGAACGTTCGCAAGGGACTCCAAAGAAAAGAGAGTCTTGTTTGACAAACCGGTGAAGGCACGTTATATCCGTTTCACGGCTTTAAGCGAACAGAACGGACAGGATTTTGCGTCCGGTGCGGAGATAACGATTCTGGCTAACTAAAGATAGCTGAATATATAGAAGAAAAGTATCAATGGGAATGTGTCCCCCCTTCTAAATTTATGAGGGTTTCGACACATCCCCATTGATGCTTTTCTTTATTTTATCGGTATGAGGAAACTTCTACAACTCCTTTCCCGCCTTCTCAAAATCCGCCTTAGACTTACTCTGCGTCACAATATACACACCCAGAAACACAAGTGTAATGGCGATTCCTTTTTCCCAGCCGAAGCTCCCGATTCCCATGAGGATTGCTGCAATCGTAGCCACAATCGGCTGCATATAGTTATACATACTTACCACTGTAGGGCGGAGTAACTTCTGAGCTGTCATGATGCAGAGATAAGCAAGGAAACTTCCTCCCAGTACGACATACAATACCTGCAAAATGGCAACCGTTGGAATGCTGGTCCATTGAATGACCGAAATATCTTGATAAGAGAAAGGAATATAACACATCGAAGCATAGATAAACATCCATTTATTGATGGTTACTGCCGAATATCGCTGAGACAGCCCCTTGAACACCGTCAGATAGATGGAGAAACTGATTTGCGCAACCAGACAAAGCAAGTCGCCGATCAGACTTCCGTTACCACTACTCGCTGCCTGACTGCTCATAATAAGGATAAGCGCTCCCATAGCTCCCACGAAAATACCCAGTACTTTCTTGTTCGTAATCGGCTCTTTCAGATAGATGGCTGCCACAATCATGGTAACTATCGGCAGAGTAGTCGTTACGATAGAAGCATCAATAGGCGAAGTCATCGAAAGCCCGAAGATAAATATCCCCTGATTGAAAACCAGAGCAAAGAGGGAAGCAAAGAAAATCTTCAGCATATCGCGGTGGTCCACATGCTCCTGTTTGCAGAAGATGGAAAGTATCCAGAATGCCGCTGCCGCACCTACCATACGAAACGTGGTGACGGAGATAGCTGAAAACTCTTGAAGTGCCGATTTGCCGATAGGAGACATCAGTCCCCACATAACGTTTGCCGTGAGTGCAAACAGATGTCCGTGCAGATTCTTGTTATTGCCCATAAGTCTGTGTATACCTTTTAATTGTTACCTTTATTGAAAACTGCTGCAAAGGTAACCAATTTGTCGCATGATTTGTTTATATTTGCCTTGATTAAAATTGAATATTATGGAACAACAGGCAGACTATATCCGGCGGATCGAGATCAAAGGACTCTGGGGCCGCTTTAATATACAATGGGATTTGCGTCCGGATGTGAATATCCTTTCCGGCATCAACGGAGTGGGAAAGACCACTATTCTGAACCGTTCGGTGGGATACCTCGAACAGCTTTCCGGCGACATACAGCTCTCCGGTGAAATGAAAAGCGACGCAAAGAACGGAGTACACCTCTTCTTTGATAATCCCGCAGCGACTTATATCCCATACGATGTGATCCGCAGCTACGACCGCCCCTTGATTATGGGTGACTTCACGGCACGCATGGCAGACAAGAACGTGAAGTCCGAACTGGACTGGCAACTGTATCTGTTGCAGCGCCGCTATCTCGATTATCAGGTCAATATAGGCAATAAGATGATCGAAATGCTTTCCAGCAATGACGAGGAACAGCGCAGCAAAGCCGCCACCCTCTCCCTTGCCAAACGTCGTTTTCAGGATATGATTGACGAACTTTTCAGCTACACCCGCAAAAAGATAGACCGCCGTCGGAATGACATAGCCTTCTATCAGGACGGAGAATTGCTGTTTCCATACAAACTCTCGTCCGGTGAAAAGCAAATGCTCGTGATTCTGCTGACAGTGCTCGTGCAGGACAACAGCCACTGTGTCCTTTTCATGGACGAACCGGAAGCCTCCCTGCACATCGAATGGCAACAGAAACTGATTTCAATGATCCGAGAACTGAATCCCAATGTGCAAATCATTCTGACCACCCATTCGCCTGCCGTCATCATGGAGGGCTGGCTGGATGCAGTGACAGAGGTGAGCGATATTTCCACCGAAGCGGACGGATTCAGACTCACCCCGACTATTAATTGTTAATGACAACTTCTACATGGCAACTTCACTACGCGATAATCTGACTTCTTCTTACTTCAATGCTGCCCACAAGCTGTATTCCAAAAAGGCTCGCCGGCGCATCATTGCTTACGTAGAGAGCTATGATGATGTTGCTTTCTGGCGCACATTACTCGAAGAGTTTGAAGATGACGAGCATTATTTTCAAGTGATGCTCCCTTCGGCCACCTCATTGGCAAAGGGGAAGAAGATGGTACTCATGAACACGCTGAATACCGCCGAACTGGGCAAAAGTCTGATTGCCTGTGTCGACAGTGACTATGATTTCCTGTTGCAGGGAGCCACGAACACTTCCCGAAAGATCAACCGGAACAAGTACATATTCCAAACCTACACATACGCTATCGAAAACTATCACTGCTTTGCCGAAAGTCTTCACGAAGTATGTGTGCAGGCCACATTGAACGACCGTTTTATACTGGATTTCAACGCTTATCTGAAACGGTATTCAGAAATCGTATACCCACTTTTCCTGTGGAACGTGTGGTTTTATCGTCAACGGGATACGTATACTTTCCCGATGTACGACTTCCATACTTATACTGCCTTGAGGGAGATCAGTCTGAAACATCCGGAACACAGTCTGGAAGCACTGCAACACCGAGTTAATCAGAAACTTGCTGAACTGAAAAAACGCTTCCCCGGTTCTGTCAACCAAGTGAACGGATTGCGGTCGGAATTAAAGGAACTGGGACTCGTCCCCGAAACCACCTATTTATATATGCAGGGACATCACGTGATGGATAATGTCGTGATGAAACTTCTGATTCCCGTCTGTACCGCCCTGCGCCGGGAACGGGAACAGGAAATCAAACGACTGGCGGAACATAATGAACAATTCAGGAATGAATTGACTTGTTATCAGAACAGCCAGGTGAATGTCGAAATCATGTTGAAGAAGAACGTCGCCTATAAGCGACTCTTCCACTACGACTGGCTGAGGCAGGACATTCAGGAATATCTGGCCAAAGGAGAATGAATAAAAGGGAACTAACTAATAAGGGAATAAACTAAAAGAGATACTATTTTATGAAAGAAGTGATTGATACAGTGAGTGTGGCATTGGCAAATGGAGATACGGAGAATGTTGGCAATGTCGTGATGCAGGAGGTCAACCGTACGTTGCTCTCGGCAGGTGTGGATGAAGTATGGGCGGACAAAATAGATAATCTGATCGTATTGCTGTTTATTATCGGAATAGCCTTGTTGGCTAACATAATCTGCCGTAAAATCATTTTACGGGTGGTAGCCAAGTTGGTGAAGCAGACCAAAGCTACCTGGGACGACATTGTATTCAACCATAAAGTGATGGTGAATGTCAGCCGGATGGTAGCGCCTATCCTGATTTATATCGCCATTCCTATCGCATTCCCCGAGCATGCGGATTCTGATTTGCTCGATTTTCTGAGGCGTCTCTGTCTGATATATATCATTGCCGTTTTTCTTCGTTTCATCAGCGCTTTGTTTACGGCTGTCTATCAAGTCTACAGTGAGCGGGAGCAGTATCGGGACAAACCGTTGAAAGGACTTTTGCAGACGGCGCAAGTGATTCTTTTCTTTATAGGAGCCATCATTATTATAAGCATTCTGATCAATCAGAGCCCGATGGTCTTGCTGACCGGATTGGGAGCGTCTGCCGCTATTCTGATGTTGGTTTTCAAAGATAGTATCATGGGATTTGTATCCGGTATTCAGCTTTCTGCCAACAATATGCTGAAGGTGGGCGACTGGATCACCATGCCGAAATATGGTGCGGACGGCACAGTGATAGAAGTAACGCTGAATACCGTGAAGGTGCGTAATTTCGATAATACGATTACGACCATTCCTCCTTACCTGCTGATCAGCGATTCTTTTCAGAACTGGCAGGGAATGCAGGAGTCCGGCGGACGCCGGGTGAAGCGTTCCATTAATATCGATATGACAAGCGTGCGCTTTTGTACTCCCGAAATGCTGGAAAAATATCGCAAGATACAGTTGCTGGCAAATTACGTAGATGAAACGGAGAAAGTGGTAGAAGAATATAATAAGGAGCATGATATTGATAATTCCGTGTTGGTGAACGGGCGGAGGCAGACCAATCTGGGAGTTTTTCGTGCCTATCTGACCAATTATTTGCGGAGCCTGCCCACTGTTAATCAGGATATGACCTGTATGGTACGCCAGCTTCAGCCTACAGAAACCGGCATTCCGCTGGAACTTTATTTCTTTTCTGCCAACAAAGTATGGGTTGCTTACGAAGGCATACAGGCAGACGTGTTCGACCATGTACTTGCCATCATTCCGGAGTTCGGCCTGCGCGTCTTTCAGAATCCGTCGGGTGAAGACCTGCGACGGATAGGAGTGAAGATAGAACACTGATTTAAAAGATAGAATACTATATATTTTAAGAACGATACATACTGTTAACCATTATTGATTATGAACACACCTATACCCAATCAGATTATCCGTGAAATTACACCTTTGTCCGACAAAGACTGTTTCTATATTGCAGAACGTTATAAGACGGAGTTTACCTATCCGATTCATAACCATTCTGAATTTGAACTGAACTTTACGGAAAAGGCCGCCGGAGTCAGGCGTGTAGTGGGAGATTCCTCCGAAGTGATAGGAGATTATGATCTGGTTCTGATTACGGGCAAAGACTTGGAACACGTATGGGAACAGAATGAATGCCGCTCCAAAGAGATACGGGAGATCACCATCCAATTCTCTTCCGACCTGTTCTTCAAGAGCTTTATCAATAAGAACCAGTTCGACTCTATCCGCCGGATGCTGGATAAAGCTCAGAAAGGACTTTGTTTCCCGATGTCCGCCATACTTAAGATATATCCGTTGCTGGATACGCTTGCTTCCGAGAAACAAGGGTTCTATGCGGTGATCAAGTTTATGACGATCCTGTATGAACTTTCTCTCTTTGAGGAAGAGGCCCGGACACTGTCCAGTTCTTCTTTTGCCAAGATTGATGTTCATTCCGATAGCCGCCGGGTACAGAAGGTGCAGGAATATATCAATCTCCATTATCAGGAAGAAATCCGATTGGGACAGTTGGCAAGCATGGTCGGGATGACTGATGTGTCATTCAGCCGTTTCTTTAAGTTGCGTACGGGGAAGAACCTTTCCGATTATATTATTGATATCCGACTGGGATTCGCTTCGCGGTTGCTGGTAGATTCTACGATGTCTATCGCAGAAATCTGTTATGAGTGCGGATTCAATAACCTGTCTAATTTTAATCGTATCTTTAAGAAGAAAAAGGATTGTTCTCCGAAGGAGTTTCGCGAGAACTACCGGAAGAAAAAGAAACTGATCTAATTTCTCTGTCTCCTCGCATACTTTACTAGTCTGTTTCTCTATTAGGGCTGACTAAA
>ULSJ01059883.1_pt1 | contig 23039 bp, 19 predicted proteins | sample 1956291 | NCBI WGS metagenome assembly ULSJ01 (sample SAMEA4835705, study PRJEB28245) | human gut metagenome | biome: gut microbiome; material: fecal sample | place: Denmark | collected 2008 | reverse complement strand
CCGCCTGCTCGACTATTACAAGGATGCACCGGAGGTGGCCGACTATGAGGAACGCAAGCCGCGTGACCGTCGAAAGGACGGCAAGGGTGAAGATGGGGAAAAGGCAGAACGCCGTCGTCCTTCGGCAAAAGACAAGGACCGCCGCACGGCTGAAAAGGGTTTTGAGCGCATTTATGTCAATGCCGGAAAGGCTGACGGATTTTTCCCGACACGGTTGATTGAAACGCTCAATCAGAATATGGACGGACGGGTAGAGGTTGGACGCATTGACCTGCTGAACAATTACGCCCTGTTCGATGTTCGTAAAGGTGACGGCAAGAAGGTGGTGGCTGCACTGAAAAATGCCCGCTACTTTGGAAAACGTCTGTATGCCGAGATTGCCGACCCTGACCGTGACTATGCGAAGGCTTCAGCCCGAAAATCGAACAGCAAGGGCCGCCATGAAGGAGATGACGATAATTTCTCGAAATTCAGAAAAGATAAAAAAAGAAAGAAATAGGAGGCAAACGATATGAACAAGCTTGTCAGTATTCTGTTGTTTTCGGTTCTTCCGCTTTTGGCTTCGGCGAGAACCATCGGTGACTTTTTTGTTAGTGAAACCGGAAACGTGTTCACTTTGCTTGAGCAGTCGGACCGCATGGATATGGTTGACTACTACGAGAGCGGTCAGAAGGTGAATGTATCGAATGTGATGGACGGGAAATCGTCAATCGACACGTTGACCACCGATTTCATGAAGGTGAAAATAGCGGATGCCCACGAAGTGGCGATGCGCCTGTATCCGGAGGGAAAATCCGATACGCTGATTGTGGTGATTGAAACTTTTAAGGTGGAAGTACCCGACAGCAAGATTCGGGTGTTTGACAGCAATTGGAACGAAAAGGAACTGAAATCGGTGTTCAAAATGCCGAAAATGGAGGATTTCCTCGATAAGAAATTGAGCAAGGAACAGAAAAACGAGGCACTTTCCTATGTGGAGTTCCCACTTATAAAACTGGAATTTACAGCCGATGGCGGTATCAAGGCTACTCCTACCTTGCTGAAAACGCTCGGAATTGACGAGCGGAAAAAACTGGAGCCCTGTTTGCTCGATTCGCTGCAATATCGTTTCGAAAAATCAAAATTCAAACTTGTCAAATAGCAGACAGATTCCAAAAGTTTGACGATGGCGAAGCGCAGGAAGAAAACCAGTCGAAGGCGGAAATTATGGCTATTGTTGGTGGCAGGCGTATTGTTGCTTGCGGCTGTCATCCGGTTTCATGTGCCTGAACGGGTGATTTCCTACAGCGCGGATGTCGACGAAAACAAGTACCAGTTGCGGGGCATTGACATCTCGGCACACAATGGCACGGTGGATTTCCGTCAGGTGTCGAAGGCCGGCATCGATTTCGTTATTCTGAAGGCGAGTGAAGGCAGCCGTTTCCGCGACCCCCGGTTCGACGAAAACTATCGGAAGGCTATGGACTGCCGTATGTATGTTGGGGCTTATCATTTTTTCCGCTTTGATGTCGACGGAGTGGTGCAGGCACGCAACTTCATGGAGGCGGTCGACGGCAAGGACCTGTCGGTGCCGCTGGTGATTGATGTGGAGGAATACGGCAACCCGATTTTCTTTTCAACCGAAAAGGTGGTGCGCCGCTTGCGCGACATGATTGACGAGCTGACTGTCAACGAATATCCGATAATGATTTATACGAACAAGGACGGCTATACAAAATTTGTACGCGGAAATTTTGACGACTATCCCTTATGGCTTTGTACATTCACCAACCCTCCGGAAACTATTGAATGGACGATGTGGCAGTACAGCCATACCGGTGATGTGGACGGTGTCGACGGTGACGTGGACTTGAATGTGTTCTATGGCAACGAAAATCAGTGGGAGGAGTGGACTCGCTGAAAAATGCCGGGCTTGTGACGGGGTCGGACATGGCAATAAAATGACAGATACTGCGTTATAAATATTGATAGGCAGCAGCCGTTGCTGATGTCGGATTTATATGAAAAACGAAGAATATGCATTTTGACGGAATAAACACGATAAATATATTTCGGAAGCTGTTGGCGGCAATTATGGTTGCTGTGTCGTTTTCAGCCGCTTCTGCCGAATACGCCTCGGAATCGGTGCTTGCCACCGGACGTTGGGTAAAGGTGAAAGTGACTGAATCCGGACTGTATCAGCTGACGCGCAGCACGCTTTCCGGCTGGGGCTTTTCCGATATTTCGAAAGTGAAAGTCTATGGATATGGCGGAGCGATGATTTCGGAAAAAATGGGCGACGGATACGTCGACGACCTGCCTCAAGTGCCTGTCTATCGCAGTGATTCCAAGATTATTTTCTATGCTCAGGGACTTGTCAGCTGGAAGGACAATACGTCGAAAGGCGTAGCCTACCATCATGTGCTGAACCCTTATGCCAACGAAGGATATTATTTCATTACCGACCGCGACGACTTGACGGTAGAGGAATTTGCCTCGACTGGCGAGGCCGCTACGGCTCAGTCAGGACCGCTGATCTCGGATTTTGAGGAGCGGTTGGTGCATGAAAATGAACTTTTTGCTCCGGGAACAACTGGGCGTACGCTGTTGGGCGAGGATTTCAGCTACAGCCGCAACCAGGTGTTTACCGTCAATTTGCCGGGGATAGTCGACGGTTCGGAAGCCAAAGCCTATATTGCCTTTATGACCAAAACGCAGGGAGGAAGCAGTGAAATTACGTTCACCGGGGGTACCGGCGATTCCTATAAGGGCCGTATTTCAGCCACAACCTCCGATTCCTACGGTATTGGCGAACAGGGCTATTTCGACTATACCATAAAGGCGCCCGGCGAGAAACTGTTGCTCGGCATGAGCTATACCTATACCGGCTCTCTTTCTTTTGCCCGTCTTGATTATTTTGAAATCTCCTATTTCCGCCGCCTCGCGATGAACGCCACTTCGCTGGCATTCCGCAGCCATACGTCGGCATGCCGCGACAGTGTGTTTTCCATTTCCGGTGCGACCGACGGTCTGCAAGTATGGGACATTACTACTCATTATAGCCCGAAGACGGTGAACGTGACCGTAGAAGGAGGGAACGCCTATTTCCGCCAGACGGAAACCGGCAAACGCGAGTATGTGGCATTCAATCCGTCGTCCACATTCCCAGCACCGGCTTATGGCGGTACGGTGGCCAATCAGAATCTGCACGGACTGGAAACGCCTGACATGGTGATTATCACGCCAAGCGAATTCCATTCGGAAGCGCAGCGCCTTGCCGAACTCCATCAGACGGTGGACGGCATGAAGGTGGCTGTTGTCGATGAACCTGCCATTTTTAATGAGTTCTCTTCGGGTACCCGCGACATTATGGCTTATCGCAAGTTGGCGAAACTGTTTTGGGAGCGTTCAAAAGCAGAAGGGGCAGGAGCCGACTTCCGCTATATGCTTCTTTTCGGACGCAGTCTGTTCGATAACCGTTGTCTGTCGTCCGAATCTCGCGGCATCAACTATCCGCTGTTGCTGACATGGGAGTCGTATCTCTGTACTTCCGAGTCGACCAGTTTCAACACCGACGACGTGTGCGGTATTCTTGCCGACGGTTCGGATGTCTCCGTTTCGGGACACAGCCTCAATATCGACATTTCCATTGGCCGTATGCCTGTCAAGAATCTTTCGGAGGCAGGGAAGATGGTAGACAAGATATATTCTTATGTCAACAACGCCGCTATGGGGTCCTGGCGCAACAACATTCTGGTGATAGCCGACGATGCCAACGCTGCCATCCACATGACGCAGTCGGAAAAGAGCATTGAAGAGATGAAGGCCAATGGCGGGTCGGAATATGTCTACAACCGCGTCTATCTCGATGCGTTTGAGGCCGAGTCAAGCGGTTCGGGGCGCTCGTATCCCGATGCCCGCAAGAAAATGTTCCAGTCGTTCCGCGACGGTGTCCTTTTCGCCAACTACCTCGGACACGCCAATCCGACTTCCTGGACGCATGACGGCCTTTTGCGTTGGACCGACATTCAGAATGAATTCTATTATAAGAACTATCCGGTGCTGTTTACCGGAACCTGTGAGTTTACGCGCTGGGATGCGCCGGATGTGTCGGGTGGGGAGCTGCTCTATCTGAATGAATCCGGTGGCATGATTTCCATGATTACATCATCGCGTGTGACAAGCATCAGCCGCAACGGCGACCTGTCGAATTCCATCTGCCGTTTCCTGTTCCGGCCCGAGGCCGACGGAACCATGCCCCGTACAGGCGACATTCTCCGCTATGCAAAGAACGAAAAGCGTGCGAGCGGCGACCACCGTTTGAAATATGCCCTGATTGGTGACCCGGCCTTACGTATGAAATATCCAAAATACCGTACGAAAATTACGGAAATCAACGGGGTGTCGACTGATTCAGAAACATATCCGGAGGTGCAAGCTCTTCAGCAGGTCAGTGTGAAGGGACAAGTGACCGATGCCGACGGAATGCCGATGAACAATTTCCAGGGAATTGTGAACACGACGGTCTATGATGCAGAAATGTCGGTGACCACACACGGATATTATGATGCCGGTGAGGACAGTACGCCGTTCACTTATCAGGAGCGATCCAACCGTTTGTATACAGGAACGGATTCCGTGAAGAACGGAGCGTTTGAACTTTCTTTCCGGATACCGAAAGAAATCAACAACAACTATACTCCGGCACAAATAAGCACGTATGCCTATTCCGCGTCCGACAATGCCGACGCCAACGGCTCGTGTGAAAACTTTTATGTATATGGTTTCGATGAATCGGCTGAGGCTGATACCGCCGGACCGGAAATCCGGTTGTTTGCACTGAACAACAGCGGTTTTGTCGACGGCTCGGTAGTGAACGAAACTCCCTATCTGCTTGTTGAAGTATATGATGAAAGCGGAATAAACTTGTCGTCGGCGGGTATCGGCCACGGCATTACCTTGCTGCTCGACGGTAAGGAAACCATCAGCGGACTGGAAGAATACTATACGCAGGACCCCGACAAGTTGGGACGGGTATATTGTCAGCTTGACGAAATGTCGGCCGGAAACCATACTCTTCGTCTGCGTGTCTGGGACATTTTTGGAAATGCTTCCGAGAAGACCATCTCCTTCTTTGTCCAGCCGGGACAGCAGCCGGAACTGTACCGTGTATATACGGATGCAAATCCTGCTACAACCGAGGCTAACTTCTATCTCGAACATAACCGTCCCGACGCTATGCTGACCGTGACCATCTCTATCTACGATATGCTTGGACGGGAAGTATGGAGTGAATCGCATACGGGACGCAGCGACATGTTTACGTCCATGCCGGTTACCTGGAATCTGACTGACGGTTCCGGCTGCAGGGTAGGACGCGGCATTTATCTGTACCGTGCGACTGTAACAGTTGACGGCGTAAGCTCATCGTCGAAGGCGCAAAAGCTGGCGGTGGCGGCAAACTAACTTTTTTTGCTGAAGTCAATAATTATAAGTACCTTTATGCGCAAATTAGAAAAAGTGTAACTTGCTATGAATGAGGAAACCAAGAGTATTCAATTGCCCGAGCCGACGTTGCGGCGCCTGCCGTGGTATCTGGCTTATGTGAATATGTTGCGTTCGCAGCACATCGAGTATGTTTCCTCTACACAAATATCAAAGAAACTGAATGTCGATGCTTCGCAGATTTCCAAGGACCTGTCTTTCCTCAATATCAAGGGCAAGACACGTATAGGTTACCAGGTGGAGCTTCTTGCCAACGAACTGTCGGTATTTCTTGATTTCTATAAGAGTCACAGTGCCTTTATGATTGGTGTGGGCAGTTTGGGTTCGGCTTTGATTCAGGATTCCGGACTGATGCAGTACGGGCTGCATATCGTTGCCGGGTTTGATGTAGACGAAAGGATTGTGGGAAAAGATATATGCGGAGTGCCAATCTTCCATATTTCGGAAATGAGCGAGAAACAACAGATTTACCATGCGGAAATCGGCATTGTTGCCGTTCCTGTCGAATACGCCCAGCAGTCGGCCGATTTGCTTGTCGATGCCGGTGTCAAGGCAATATGGAACTTTACGCCATACCGCATTAAAGTCGGCGATGATGTGGTGATACAGAACACGTCGATTTATGCGCATTTGGCGGTCATGTATAATCGATTAAACGGGAAAAAGTGAAAGTAATAAAGATAACCAATATTCATGCACCAGAAGGGCCGGCGGTCGACATCATGCCGGATTCGGCCTTGCAAAAAAGCGGAAAACCTTTTTTTGTTCCGGCATTTGCGGAAACTTTTGAGTTTAAGACGGCAGTGGCCGTTCACATCAACCGGCTCGGGAAAAACATTGCCCGTCGTTTTGCCGGACGATACTACAGTGAGGTGGGCTTGTGTCTGGCTATTGAAGCTGCTGATCTTCGTGAAAAATTGCAGCGGGCCGGAGCTCCTTGGGCTTTGGCAACGGCATTCGACGGAGCCATTATTCTTGGCGAAGGTTTTCCTGTTGAAGAAATAGACCTGAAGTCGGCTGAAATTACGGTGAGTATTGACGGTAATGAACTTGAACGCATTGCCATTTCTGAAGCATTGGATATTGACGGAATTATAGAATACGTCAGCAAGTATTTTACATTGAAAATAGGAGACTATATTCTGGTGGATGCGAGTGGAAAGTCAACGAAGATGACACTTGACAGCCATATCAAAGCAGAGATTCAAGGACGCGAGTCGGTCAACATCAAAGTGAAGTAGAGAAAAATATTGGAACGGAGAAGATGAAAAAAATCCTTTTGTATTTTTTGACGGTAGCTTTATTCTCTCAGTCGGTTGTTGCAGCAGTTTCATTTAAGGACAAGTCTTTATTGTCCTCCGGCTATTGGGTTAAAGTGAAAGTGGGGGAAACCGGAATTTACGAACTTTCGTATGATAAATTAAAATCGTTCGGATTTTCGGATCCTTCAAAAGTGAAAGTATACGGGTGGGGCGGAAACGCCACTCCTGAAGGTTTTGTGGCAGCCTATGCCGACGATATGGTGCAGATGCCGGTGATGCATGAGGGCGACAAACTTTATTTTTACGGTGTAGGTGTAGTGGGTGAGAAAATTGCGCGCTATGGCCAGTCCACCGGATATCTTTACAGCATGACGGAACCGAATCCCTATTCCAGCGAAAGCTTTTATTTCCTTACGGATTCGGAAACGGAAGCTCCTTTATACGTGACGACCGTCGACAATTCTGACCGGATTCCCGAAGTGGACGAATGGAAAGAAACGGGAACGGCCTTTTGGCGTCACGAGGAAGAATTGCTGAATCCGACATTGTCGGGGAAAAATTTCTTGGGAGAGAACATCAAGGCTCTCGGCGGAAAAATTTCGTTTGATTTGGATTTGCCTTCGTTGGCCGACGAGGGCACGTTTTATGTTTATTCGTCGGTTGCCGCCTATACTGACGGCTCAATGAAAAACGACATTACGCTCAACGGTACGAAGCTCAACTACAATCGCGGAAATACGCTTTCAAGCAACTATGGTCTTGACTACGTCGTTTATGGCAATCTGTCGCTTTACGGTTATCTTCCGGTCGGTAATGCCTCGGTTGCAGACGGCCATGTGGAGTTGGGCATTCAATGTACATCGTCCGTGAATCTGATAAAATGCTGGTTGGATTATGTGACCGTTTCCTATCCTGCATATAACCGTTTTTCTGTCGGTGAAAAATCGACAGAGCGTTTCTATATGCTTGACGACTGGAGCTCTTCGAAGATAGCGGGAGTGCGGTTTGAGAGCGACAGTCCGACTGTCAGAGCCTGGCAGGTGTCCGACAGTGAGGCCGGATGGGATGCTGCTTATCCGGTAGTCAACTATGCGCTGACATCGGAGGGCGACGGAACGTCGGTATTTGTGCTCGGCAATAAAACGGACAAGACTTGGGGAAAGTTCGTGTTTTTCGACACGGCCCAACAGCAAATGCAGCCGGAATTTTCCTGTGTGGTCGAAAATCAGAACCTTCATGCCGAACACGTTCCCGATATGCTGATCATCACGAACAAGGTGCTTTTGGAACAGGCAGAACGTCTGGCGGAGTTCCGTCGCAGTTATGACGGGCTGGATGTGCTTGTGGTAACTCAGGACAAGGTGTTCAACGAATTTTCATCGGGCGTGCGCGATGCCATGGCTTATCGTCGGTTGTGTAAAATGTTGTACGACCGCAATCCGGAAAAGTTCAAATATTTGCTGCTTTTTGGTGCGGGCACGTATGACAACCGCATGATGGGAATCGGCACTTCGGCTGATTTGCTGCTGACTTATCAGTCGGAGGAAAGTTATTCGGAAGTACGTTCCTATTGTACGGATGACTTCTTCGGAATCTTGGGCGACAACGTGTCGGGTTCGCTTATCGGCATGCTGATGCAGATAGCCGTAGGCCGTTTGCCCTTTACTTCAGCCAGCAATGCGGCAACTTATGTCGACAAGTTGATTGCCTATTCCTCGGAACGCTATGATTATACTTCGTCCTGGAAAAACAATATGGTGCTTGTCGGAGAGGATGGCGACGACTATGTGCATACGGACAACTGCGAAACTTTCCTCCTCAATTTCAACCAGGAGGGCAATTACGACATGAATTTCACGAAAATATACATGGCGGCCTATAAGCAGCCGGAGGATGTCCGTTCAAAATTTGTGGAAATGTTGGAACAGGGACAGAATTTTGCCATGTTTGTGGGACATAGTAATCCGTCGTCCATGTCGATGAGCCAGGTGCTGATGGACTTTTCCAAAGCGACGGATACGAAATATCCTCATTTGCCGATATTCTATGTGTCGTCGTGCGATGCCGGCCGTTTCGACAGCGGTAATTCCAACTTGTTTGAAAAACTGTTGGAGAATGCCGACGGTGGAATCATTGCAGGTATTGCTTCAACACGTATTGCCTATACAAGTTTGAACGGGGTGCTGACCAACAGTTTTGCTACGTATTTGGCCAAGCCGGAAGAATACTATGGAGGCAAGAAGACGATTGGACTTGTTTTACGGGATGCAAAGAATTATTCGGGTGAAAATTCCATCAACCGAATGAAGTACCATTTGCTGGGCGATCCGTCCATGCCGGTTACGATGCCCCGAAACAGAGTGAAAGTTACCGAACTGAACGGGACGGCTGACGGGACGGTCAATGTTTCCGGCAATCAGACGGTTTCGTTTTCCGGCGTTGTAAATGATTCGGACGGCAATGTGAACGGCAGTTTCAACGGCTATGCACTGGTGACGCTTTATGATGCTGACCGTGATTATGTGAAGACGAAAATATCTTCTTCGTCAGTCACTACCGGAGAATTGGTGATGGTGAAAAATCGTGGAGATGAATTGTCGGCTGTAAAATGTAAGGTGACCGCCGGCAAGTTTGAAGGCAAGATGGTTGTTCCGCCATTCGTCGCATCGGAGGGTGAGGCGATGCCGCTTCGTGTGTTTGTGGCCGATGGCGACGGGAATATTCTCTCGGGCTGCAACACTCAGTTGAGTTTTACAGGGGCCGGAAGTGCCGCCGGAAGCAATGACACGGAAGCTCCCGTCATTGAGAAAATGTATTTAAATTCTTCCAAGACGTTTGTCGACGGGGGAACAGTCGGCAAAGATTTTACGGTCTGCGCCGTTGTCAAGGACAACGTGGCCGTGAATGTCAACACGGAAGGAATCAACACATCCATGAACCTGTCGTTTGATGGCGGAAAACAGACCATGGCTCTATATGGTTGTTATCCCGACGAGCAGAATGTGCTTTATGTGGAAATGCCTGTTTACGACATGTCGACAGGGCGCCATGTAGTGGAACTGACTGTTACGGACCTTTCGGGAAACGTGAGCCGTAAGTCGCTCGGCTTTGTTGTAGAGGATTCTGTGTCGGAACTCAGTCTGGAAATGGATGAGTCGGCCGTACGTGACTCGGCCGTCATCAGCCTTTCTGACGGAACGGCCGGCAATGGTGACCTTTTGGTGACGGACAGCCGCAACAATTTGCTGTTCAAGCAATCAAATGTGTCGTTCCCCTATGAATGGCGGGGAGTGGGCAGCGACGGAAACCGACTGTCGCCGGGAGTCTACAATCTGTCGGCAGTTGTCGATGGAAAGGTTACAGCCGTCAAAAAAATAGTCGTATTGAAGCAATAAAACTGCAATTATTTAGTTTATAATACTATAAACTCATTACTGAATGGACAGAAAAAAATATATATCACTGGCTTTGGCGGCGATGATGGCTGTGCCTTATGTTGCTGCCGAAGATGGAAAGAATCAGTTTAACCCGGTGCAGACCGGTGTCACTTCCTTGGGTATTGCTCCGGATGCACGTGGCGCTTCAATGGGTGATTTGGGTGTCGCTACCGAGCCGGATGCCTATTCTCAATATTGGAATCCTTCGAAATACGCTTTTGCCTATAGCACGGCGGCTGTCAGCCTGTCGTACACCCCTTGGTTGCGCAAGTTGGTCAACGATATCAATCTTGCCAATCTTTCCGGCTATTGGAAAATTGGTGGCGGCGACAATCAGGCAATCAGTGCTTCGTTGCGTTATTTCTCGTTGGGCGAAGTGAAGCTGACTGACGACAGCGGTGTGGAAATCAATTCGGTGAATCCGTATGAAATGGCTTTCGACCTGGGATATTCCCGCAAACTTTCCGAGAGTTTTTCAATGGGTGTGGCTTTGAGATATATTTATTCCGACCTCGCTTTCAGCGATGCCTATTCGGCAGAACAGCAATCAGGCGCATCTGCTTTCGCCGCCGATATTTCTGGTTATCTGACCACTTATCCGATTATTGGTAGAAACGAATGCCAATGGTCGTGGGGTTTCAATATCTCCAACATCGGTTCGAAGGTTTCCTATAACGACGGTAATGACCCTGCTTTCTTGCCTACGAATCTTCGTTTGGGAACAACATTCACTTTCCCGATAGCTGCCTACAACACGTTGGCCTTGTCAGTGGACTTGAACAAACTGCTTGTTCCGACACGTCCGCGCCAGTCCGACTATCTGAATGCCGATGGCGATTATGATTCGCAGGCTTATGAAGCCGCTTTGGAAGACTGGCGTAACACTTCTTCCATTTCGGGTATTTTCAAGTCGTTTACCGATGCTCCGAACGGATTTTCGGAAGAGTTGAAGGAAATCACCTTTTCGGTAGGTGCGGAATACAACTACAACCATCAGTTCTTCCTTCGTACGGGTTATTTCCATCAGAATGCCGACAAGGGTAACTTGCAGTATTTCTCGTTCGGTGCAGGTTTTTCCTTGAATGTTGTCCAACTGGATGCTGCCTACATGATTGCAACAGCGCCGAGCAGTCCGTTGGACCAGACGTTGCGTTTCTCGCTGACATTCGACATGGATGGTTTGAAAGCATTGATGGGCCGTTAAAAGAATATACGATGGGACTGAATATTCGAGTAGGAATGGGTTTTGACGTGCATCGTCTTGTTGAAGGCCGCGAATTGTGGCTTGGCGGCATCAAAATCGAACATACGGTGGGACTCTTGGGGCACAGCGATGCAGATGTGGTCATTCATGCGCTTTGCGATGCTCTGCTGGGAGCTGCGGCGTTGCGCGACATTGGTTACCATTTCCCTGATACCGATCCGCGCTACAAGGGAATCGACAGCAAAAAGCTGTTGGTGGAGGTGACAAGGCTGCTTTCCGAAGAGGGGTATAAATTGGGCAATGCCGACATTACTATATGTGCGGAAGCTCCTAAACTGAATCCCCATATACCTGCGATGCAGACGGCACTGGCCGCTTGTATGGGTGTAGAGCCGGAAGATGTGTCAATCAAGGCGACGACCACAGAGAAGCTTGGCTTTACCGGAAGAAAAGAGGGCATTGCTGCTTATGCAACCGTATTGATTGTAAAGATTTAGAACGAAATATTTCAGATGAAATAAAGATGGCTGTACGTTTTTTGTCGTGCAGCCTTTTTCGTAAAAAAATGACAGCGGACACTCACAACAAGTGCCCGCTGTCATTTTATGTGTATTTGAACTACTGAATGTATTTCGGGTCTTCGCCATATTGGTTCGGTCCGATAGTTCCTTCCTGACAGAACCAGATGATGAGAATAATTGATCCGACAATTGGTATAAGGGATAAAAGCATGAACCAGCCTGATTTATTGATGTCATGCAGACGGCGGACGCCGACAGCAATTGACGGTACAACTGTTGCCAGAAGAATGAGCCAACCGATGATAGGAATCCATCCAATGAGAAGTGAAATGATAAAAACCATCAGGTATGACCACCAGTATTCGGCACGGCGTGAGCGTCCTTCAAATTCCACATATTTTTGCCAATACCTTTTGCAGGCTTCCATCATCCCCATATTGCGCATCCGCATGCCGTTAGGCGCAGTCGTATAGCCCGGATTCGGCTGTTGCCACTGTTGCTGGTATTGTTGCTGATGAGGTGGCGGAGGTGTCTGTTGCCATTGCTGATTAGGTGGAGGAGTTTGTGGACCCTGTTGCTGATGAGGCGGAGGAGTTTGTTGCCATTGTTGTGCAGGGGTGAACTCATTCCCGCATTTGGGGCAGAATCTGGCGTTAATGTCGACAGGCTGCCCGCATCTTGGACAATATTTTGTTTCCATAAGTAATAAGGTTTTATATTGATTTGTTATTCCCTATCATATAATAAGTGCTAAGATACTCAATTTGTATTAATAAAACAACATTTTAACCTCAAAAAACTAAATGTTTAATTATTTGTTTCCGACGGGGCATTTTGGGGTGTCGAGTTGATGACGTAGCGGTTGTAGTAGGAGAGCAGCAGTGTGGTCATCGGTAGGGCGATGATAAGACCCATGAAGCCTAACAGGGTACCCCAGATGGAAAGGGAAAGAAGGATGATGGCCGGGTTCAGTCCCATGGCTTTTCCCATGATTTTTGGGACGAGATAGAGGTCCTGTATGCTTTGTACGACACCGTAGACAATCATAGCCTGAACAAACATCCACCAGAAGCTGGTGCCGGTTTCGGCCGCATAGATGATGCACAGCAGGGTGGTAGGGAGCAGGGATATGAGCTGCAAATAGGGCACGAGATTGAGCACACCGATAAACAGCCCAAGCACGATGGCCATGGGCATGTCGATGATAAGAAAGCCTATGCAAAACAGAATGCCGACCAGAAATGCCACTGTGGCCTGACCGCGGAAATAGCAGTTCATGCTGTCTTTAACGTCGTTGGCAATGCCGAACACGATTCTCTTGTATTTGTGGGGCACCAGCTTGCGGATACCTGAAACGAAACGGTCGTAGTCCATGAGAATGAAAATGAAGTAGAGCAGGACGATGAACCATCCGCAAATGGTCAGAATGATGGAAATGCTTCCGCTGACAACGGTCCATGTGCCGTCGATGCCGCGCTTGATGATTTCAATCCACTGTTCGCGGGTAAGAAGGGACGACAGATATTCGAAGTCGATGTTTTCGCGGATGAAATCGTGTACCGCCTGCGGAAGGAACGGACTGTTGTCTGATGTGGCGTAGTCTTTAAACAGATTGGCCACGACCACCGATTCCTCAATAATGCTAGGAAGTACCAGCATGACGATTAGTGTAAGCACTACACACAGCTCGATAAGGAACATGATGATGGGGATGATGTTCCGTTTGCACCGAAGCAGCCGCTTGTTGAATTCTACGAACGGTTTGAACATATAGGCAAGCAGGCAGGCTACAAAAAAGGGCAGCAGTGCGTTATAGAGTATTTTCAGCAGCCAGAAGATGCCGATAATAATAATCACGGAAAAAATGATACGTATTACACGGTCGAACGTGTAGGGGCGTGATGATAGCATAGCAACAATTTTTTTTGTATGTTTCAAAAGAAAGAAGAATATTAAAAACCACGTGTGTCTGATTTTCGTGTTATGCCGTATCCCTCTTTTATACAAAGGTATCAATTAATTTAAACTGAAATCCTTTTAAGACACTTTTTTTCAAAAAAATCATGGATGCAACAGAAAATGGGACATGTATCGACGAATTTTGTTGCCGTTAACGACGAGGGGACAACGGTGACGATTTGGTTTAAAGCATCCCGGAACAGAGAAGTTCCGGATGCTTTATAGGGCATAGGAATTTTTTTGTATCTGCTGGATGGGGGAAGATAGTATGGAAATTTGTATTTTTGTCGGCTACAATGCGGCCTGGAAGGGGGCCGCTGAAATGGAACATAACAAGGAAATTTATATTACGGATGAAAGATTTTGCAGCAATTGACTTTGAAACTGCCAATCGGCAGCGCTCCAGTGTGTGCAGTGTCGGAGTTGTAATTGTCCGCAACGGTCAGGTTGTCGACAAAATTTATCGTACGATCCGGCCGTTGCCCAACTTCTATTCTTTTTTCAATACACAGGTGCATGGCATGACGATGGCCGACACGGCCAATTCGCCGGCTTTCCCGGAAGTGTGGAGAGAGATAGCTCCACTGCTTGCCGATTTGCCGTTGGTGGCTCACAACAGTCCCTTCGACGAAGGTTGTCTGAAAGCCGTTTTCGAGGCCTATGGCATGGCATATCCCGGCTATCGGTTTTTCTGTACCTGTCGGGCTGCACGGCGCGTGTTGGGAAAGGAATTGCCCAACCATCAGTTGCACACCGTTTCCGCATATTGCGGCTATGACCTGGAACACCACCATCATGCCCTTGCCGATGCCGAAGCCTGTGCAGCCATTGCTCTGAAGCTTTTGTGAGCGAAACGGTTGGATTTGTCGCGAATCTTTTGTAATTTCATGCAGTAAATTAAAATACATGGAACAGAAAGGACGGTTAAAAGGAAAATGGGCATGGGTGCTGGTTGTGCTGGCTGTCGTTTACGGTGTCAGTCCCGTCGACATATTGCCCGATGTGCCGGGTGTCGGTTGGATTGACGATATCGTATTTCTGGTAGTCACGATAGCCAACCTTATTCAACAAAAGACGGCGGATACAAATCCGACATTGTCAAAAACGATGAAGACCGTGAAGTGGATTCTGTTGCTGTTTGGAATCCTGGTAGTGCTTTTGATTATGCTCCTTGGTGTTGGAATTTATAAGTTGATAAGTTAGCGGAACCGCTATGGGGCGATAATAAAATTGCCGGAAGGAAATGTCGCAATTCTTTTTTTGAAGGATTGCGACATTTTTTTGTACTGAATTTCAGTGACTTGTGTGAAAAATGGAATTTTTCTGATATTTCTGCGTAGGGGTTTTTAGGGGGGATGGCGTTATAAGGTCAAAACCACCTTAGCTAAGTGAACTGAAAACGAAAGGTAGCAGCCCCCTTTCACAGCGTAGACCGGAAACGGGACACGGCAACCAAGTGGCTGGATGTATTAACTTTTAAAAACTTATAAATATGAAATTCAAATTATTTTTCCTATCTTTGTGTGTAGTAGCAAGTGCAAATTTGGTAAACGCTCAGGAAAGCAGCAAGGGCTTCACTCCTTCGGCTAACAAGCACGAACTTCGTCTTTCAGTCAGCGACGGTTTGACACTGGGAACAACCGGAATTTTGGGCAACGGTTTGGCAGATGTATTGTTGGGCAACAAGCGAAGCGACGAAAAGACGACGATGGTTTTCGGTTTGGGTTATAGATATTCTATCCACCGTTTCCGTGTCGGTGCCGACTTAGGTTTTGCTCAGGCAAGCAGCAAGCTGACACTGGCCGGTGACAAGGCTCCTTCTCTCAAGGATAAGGGATTGAACTTCCTCGTGTTGCCGACGGCTGAGTTCGTTTACTTCAAGAAAAACTTGTTCGAATTGTATGGTGGCGCTTCTGTTGGTGTCGATCTTATTCGCCAGACGGAAAGCAAATTGGGTGACAATGGCAAGTCCGCGGGTGCAAAAGCCAAAGCAGGTGCTGAGAAGACTAAGTCTGCGTCTGGTAAAGACAATTTTTCGGCAAGCCTAGCTTATCAGGTAAATCCGATTGCTTTCAGAGTAGGTAACGACCGTATAGGCGGATTCATGGAGGCCGGTTTCGGATACAAAGGCTTTTTGACAGCCGGTGTTAGTCTGAAATTCTAAGGAAGGCAAGGAAATAGTATATGATGTAACTCAATGGAGACAACACGAAAAGAAAGATTTGAGGCAAGATTCAAGCAACATTATTCAAGGCTATGCAACATAGCCTTTGGATATGTTGCGGACAGGGACGACTGTGAAGATTTGGTTCAGGAACTGTTTATCAACGTCTGGAACAAAGGCAAGGACGCCATGCCCGAAAAGGATTTTGCCCTTTACATGACAACATCTATAAAAAACAGTTGTATATCCTTTCTTCGAAAAAAGCAAAATTCGGAAGTTTCCATTGAGGATCATCCTTCCGCCGCCGTCACTTTGGCCAACGATGACGACTGGAGCGACGAACGCCGTTCTCCCGAAGAACTTCTGGAACAGGCGCTGGCTGTTCTGCCGCCGAAATGCAAGGAGGTTTTCCTGATGGCAAAACTGAAGGGCATGAAGTACCGCGAGATTGCCGAATCGTTGCAAATCTCAGAAAAAACGGTAGAAAACCAGATGTCGAAAGCTATCCGCCAGTTGCGTGAATTCGTATCGGGAACTCCGTTGTCGCTGATGGCATTCATTGTTTTGGTATTGACTTTTATCTTTAACTGCGACTGACTATGGAAGTAGACAATCATATTGACGAACTGTTGGCAAGACATTTTGCCAAAGAGGCGCTGACGGCCGACCAGCAGGCTGAACTCGATGCGTGGATTGCCGCGAATGGAGACGAATACCGGAAACTGCGGATGTTGATGGATATGCATGCTCTTTCTGGACAGCAGGACTTCGATGCCGAAAAAGCCTGGCGAAAGGTGGAAAACCGTCTGCGGAAACCGGCAAAACTTCACTTGCGGCGCGGGGCAATAGCCATGTGGTCGGCAGCTGCTTCGGTGATGATTCTGGTGGCGGTGACAGCCGTGCTGTTTTTCCGTAAGCCTGAGGTGGAAACCTTCCATTATGCCAACACGACACAAACGGAAGAATCCGTCCTGTTGCCCGACAGTTCAGAGGTTGTACTTTATCCGAATTCCTCATTGGCATACGCCGGCGAGACGGCGGGTCGGAAGGTGGATTTGAAGGGCAAGGCCTTTTTCCGGGTCAAGAAGAACGGGCAGCCGTTTGCTGTCAATGCCGGCGAATTGCAGGTGGAAGTGCTGGGAACATCTTTTCTCATCAACGCTTTCGACAAGGAACGTAGCGGCGTGTATGTGAAGACCGGAAGGGTAAAAGCCTCCGTGCGACAGTCGGAAGTGGTGCTGACGGCCAATCAGAAAGCGGTTCTTACGGATGGGGTGTTGCTTCGGGATTCGATTTTCAATCCCCGGATGCAGTTTGAAAATCAGTCACGGAACATGGCTTTCGACAAGACTCCGTTGTCGCGGGTGGTGGAAAAGGTGAAAGAACTGACTGATGTGGAAATCGTGCTGGGAAAAGGGCTTGAACGCCAGTTGGTGACTACCCGAATAAATACCGACGATTATGAAAGCATAGCCGCCGAACTGGCATTCATTTGCGGATGCCGCTGTGATACGGTGGTGACAGGTAAGCAGTACATACTACACTATGAGAAAGGGAGACCATAAATTTATACTCATACTATTACTACTGACAACTTTTACAAAACCTCTGCCTCTGTTTGGTGAGGAGACAGTAGCGGGAGAACGGATATCCATATCCGGTTCTTCCGCTACTGTGTCGCAATGGTTTGCGAAAATCGAACAGTTGAAGAATATCGTTTTGTCCTACGACCCTTCGTCGATCGACATGTCGCAGGTCGTAACGGTGGAATCCGGCGAGCCGACGGTGGAGGAACTGCTCACGAAGGTGCTGGACGGTTACGACGTAAAGTTAAAATATCTGCCTCCCCGCAAGCTCGTGATTCATGCCGTGAAAGTGCGGCAGTATTATGTCAGCGGAACGGTGGCTGAAAGCGGCAGTGAGGAGAAACTGATGGGGGCTATCGTGACAGCCGACGACGGCAATGGCGGAACGGTGTTCGCCCGGACCGACGACAACGGTTTTTTCCGCATGTATCTCCCCGGCGGCGGTTATACGCTGAAAATTTCTTATCTGGGATTTTATCCGTATAGCCGGGATCTGAAAATCGTGTCCGACCGCTTTCTGAACGTGAAACTGGAACCTCTGCTGTTTGAAATGGAGGAAGTGACGGTGCGTCCGGAAACCAGCCGTGACGCATTGAGTGAGCTGACACCTGCCAACCAGTTGTCGTTCAACAGTAACGATATTTTTTCACAGATATGGATTCTGCCCGGGGTGACAGGAGTCCCGACGGGCAACAATTTTCAGGTAGACGGCGGCAGTTCCGACGAGAACCAGCTGCTTGTCGACGGTGTGCCGGTGTATCATCCCGGACATATCAGTGCCATGCTTCCGGCGATGATTGGCGATGCCGTGAAGAGCGTCACTTTTCATCGGGGCTTTTTTCCGACACGGCTTGAAGGACGCCTGTCGTCGGTGACGGAAATGCGCATAAAGTCGGGCAACAAACAGGAACATATCCGCACGCTTACCCTCGACATGCCGGCCGTTTCCGCTGTTCTGGAAGGTCCTATTGTCAAAAACAAGCTGTCGTATCTTGTGGCCGGTCGGCGGAGCTGGCTCGACTTTTTCGACAATCTGCTGTCGGAAGAAAACCGGCAGAACCATTCTTCCTACGACTATGTGGCCAAATTGTCGTACGACATCACTCCCGTTTCGTCGCTCGAGGCCTTTGCCTACGGCTCTTGGGACGACTATCACTGGCCGACGGAGGAGAACCGCAACCTTTCGGTGCTGAAGTGGAGAAGCCAGATTTATCAGCTTCGTTTCAACACGCAGCTCGGAAAGGTGGGAAACACCACTTCCGTTTTCTATACGTCGCACGAAAATCAGGCGAATGCCGCTCTTTGGGGATTGGATGAAAGCAATTATATTTCCAGCAGGGTGCAGACGTTGAATGCCGTGTCGGAGTTCAATCTGACGGTGGAAAATGTATACAATGCCCGTTGGGGAGTGAAATATGCCTATGAATTGTTCGACATCGTTTCTTTAGGCGATGATGTAAGCGTGAAGCGGGAACCCATCCATCAGTATTCGCTGTTCTACGACAATCATATCCGTATTTCAAGAAATCTGTTTACGCAGGTAGGCGTGCATTTTGTTGGCTACCTGCCGAAAAACCATCCTGCGTTCTACAGCATACAGCCCCGTTTCTCGCTCAAGTATACGTTGACGGACAAGGACATGCTCTATTGGAATTTTTCCCGCATGGAGCAGTTCTACCATGTCATCCGTCTGGAAAATGTCGCGATGCCGACCGATTTCCGGATGCCGAGTATCGGCGGATTCAAGCCGAGATCGTCGGAGCATCTGGAAATGGGGTGGAAGCACCTGTCCGAGAATGAGCAGCTGGAAGCGACGGTCTATTACAAAACCCGTCGCAACGTGGTGGCTCTGAAGCCCGATGCGTATATGTTCGACGGAGCCTGGACCGATTATGTGATGGTGGGAAACGGCGACAGCTATGGATTGAAACTGTATTATTTCCACAATTGGGAACACTGGCTGTTGCAGTCGTCCTACACCTATGCCCGCAGTCGGGAATGGTTTGACGAGGTGAAGCAGTTGGGCAAGTTGCCGTCGCTTTTCGATATTCCCCATCAGTTGAGCTGTGCCGTTTCCTATAAGTTTGACTCCCATTCCATGGTTTCTTTGGGCGGGCAGCTGCATTCCGGCAAGGTGGTGGAAACGTCGGACGATTTCGACCTTCTGCCGGAGGAACAGTTCCGCAAGGGACGTGAAAAGTTGAACTATCGTGTGGATGCCGGCTACACTTTCAGAAAAGATTTTGGGAAGTCGCTCCTTTTGGTAAGGTGCGGACTTTATAACCTGGTTGGAAATCCGACAGAGGAGGAGATTCTGAGTTTCTATTCCATTTATGTGCGGTGGAATTGTCTGCCTTATTTCAGTATTAGCTTCAAGTTCTAAAACAACGGAAGCTGGCTATGTGTGTGACCGGCTTCCGTTCGTTGCTTCGACAGTCGGAATCAGCATTCCGACAAATTTACCTTCTCAAATTTGTAGCCCAGACGTTTGAGCTCCATGGCAGCACCGATGCGATACATGGCTTTGGTGGCGCGGGCAAACACGTGGAACGCCATTTCGCTCTGCGGTTCGATGCCCTCGTGGCGGATATGGTCGATGGCCGTCTGTGCACAGCGGCGCACCATTGCTTCGATGTTGCTCGCCTCTTCGCCGTCAAGCGGGAGGCAAAGAATGTCGCGTACGATGTGTTCGTCCATGTCGTCGAATCCCCGTTCGCCGTAGTAGGCCTGATAGGGAGCCTTTTCCATGGTTTCCCAGTCCACGTCCCATCCGTAGGCAACGGCCATGCCCAAATATGCCGCCCACGCTACCGATACGGTAGGATAATCCTGAACTTGCGGAACGGCGTCGGCCATATATTCCGGTGCCAGTTTTTTCCAGTGCAGGTCAATGTCGTCGGAAGCAAGGAGAGTGCCGTCGAGCATGTGATAGGAAGTGCAAAGGCGCAGCAGTGCGTCCAGCAGTCTGCTTTCAAATCTGTTGAGATATTCGATGTCTGCCATAAGTCTGTTTGTTTGGACGGCAAAGTTAGTCAATTCCCGCGGTTCCGTCGCTGGCCGGGCGGAGAAAAAGTTCTTTTGGAGAGTTGTGTACTTGATTTGATGTTGATATGTTTGAAAGAATGAATATGAAGGTTAAAAAATGTGTATACGCTTGTGGGGCGGGCGGTTGAGGACGGATAATTGCAATTAAATAATTACATTTGCAAATAGTGGCCAAACGAATTGAATAACGAATATGACTGAATTGAAAAAGTACAAGATACTCTTTGTGTGTTTGGGGAACATTTGCCGTTCTCCGGCGGCTCAAGGTGTGATGGAAAGTATTCTTGCCGAGCGGGGTATGACGGACTGGGTGGAGGTGGATTCCGCAGGAATTTCATCCTATCATTCCGGCGAACTTCCCGACCAGCGGATGCGCGTGCATGCACGCCGTCGCGGTTATGAACTTACCCATCACAGCCGTCAGGTGATGTCCTACGACTTCGAGCGCTTTGATGTCGTTATCGGAATGGACGACAGCAACATCAGCAAGCTCCAACAATTGGCAAGAACGCCGGAAGAGGAGCAGAAGGTGAGACGAATTGCCGAATTTTTCCGCCAGTATACTGCCTGGGACCATATTCCCGACCCGTATTATACTGGCGCCGAGGGATTTGAAACGGTGCTCGACCTTTTGCAGGATGCCTGCCACACGATAGCCGACAAATTGGAACGCGAACATTCAGTCTGACATATAACCAAAACAAACCGAAAACCATTTAAAACTGTTATGAAGAAACTATTTTATACGGCATGTGTGATGCTCCTTTCCCTGATGATGGGCGCCAATGCCGTAGCCGGTGAAAAAAGCCCGGTGACAATGACTTGGGAGCTTGATGGAAACAATGCTGCCAAAAACCAGTATTACTGCACTTTCACCCTGACAAATACAAGTGGTGAAAATTTAGGCAGTGACTGGGCCATATATTTTAATCAATTTCCGCGTGAAATCAATTTTGGCGAAAAATCGCCCGTCACTCTTTCGGAGGTGGAAGTGGGCTACTATAAGCTGACTCCGAAACCGGGATTCAAATTGGGCAAAGGAAAAACCGTCAAGTTGAAATATGAAGTAAAAGGCTCCATGAAGGCTATCAGCTATTCGCCCGATGGCGGACACTTTGCCTTCGATTCCGACAAAGTGGCCCGTGAACTGAAGATTGAAAAGAAGCCTATCGTTACGGGTACGTTCAATCCGATTGCCGGTTATCCGACTGCTGCACGTATGTATGCGCTCAATGAAACGGTGAATCCTGCGGGGGTTGAGGAGGAGTTTGACGCCTTTTCCATTATTCCTGCCATGAAGCAGGTCAGCGTGATGGAGGGGACGGCAAGCGTTACCCAATCGGTCAAGGTGGTAGCCGACGGCAGTCTGTCGCGTGAGAAGGCCTATGCCGAAGAAATGTTGCAGCACCGCAGTCTGTCGGGGGAAGGCGGAACAACGCTTGAACTTTCGCTCATGAGCCGTGCGGATGCGAAAAATGCAGCGGCTGAAAGCAACGAAGAATATTACGAACTGACCATCGACGGCAATAAGGTGATAGTGAAGGGAGTTACCGACGACGCTGTGCTGAACGGCGTGAAAGCCTATCTGAAAATTCTCGACCGTAATTTGGGTAAGGCAACCGTCCCCAACGTAGCCGTTTGCGATTGGCCTGACCTGCACTATCGCGGCATGATGCTCGACATTGTGCGCAACTTTTCGAAGCCTGCCGACATCAAGCGGCTTGTCAATCAGTTGGCATTTTTTAATCTGAATGTGCTGCATTTCCATATAACCGACGATGAGGGCTGGCGTCTGGAAATTCCCGGCTTGCCCGAACTGACGGAAGTGGGAGCCCGCCGCGGCATGACCTCGACGGAGGACGAATACATGTGCCAGTTCTATGCCGGAAATGGTAATCCTGACGACTATACGACCACTTCCAACGGCTATGTTTCCCGCGAGGAATTCATCGACCTGCTGCGCTATGCTGAATCCCGTGGCATGAAGGTGGTTCCCGAAATTGAAACCCCGGGCCATGCTCGAGCTGCCATCGTTTCGATGAAGGCCCGCTACAACCGATTGAAGGACAAGAATCCGGAAGAAGCCGAACGCTATCGCTTGTGGGACCCGGCTGACGAGTCTTACTACACTTCTGCACAGGGCTATCACGACAATACGTTGAACGTGGCGGAAGAAGGTGTCTATCGTTTTCTTGAAAAGGTGGTCGACGAACTGATTCTGATGTATGAAGAAGCCGGTGTCGAACTGCCGTTCATTCATGTGGGCGGTGACGAAGTGGCCAAGGACCCGTGGGCAAAATCACCTTCCATGCAGAAATTCATGCAGGAACACGGCTTGAAGACAACCCACGATGCGGAAGAATACTTCATTACCCGC
>ULSJ01050387.1_pt1 | contig 23096 bp, 22 predicted proteins | sample 1956291 | NCBI WGS metagenome assembly ULSJ01 (sample SAMEA4835705, study PRJEB28245) | human gut metagenome | biome: gut microbiome; material: fecal sample | place: Denmark | collected 2008 | reverse complement strand
GTGCATCCGTGAATGGCTGCTGCTGCCGGGTCTTCTCCTCCGCCCAGATAATAGTACCCCAGTCTTCTCCGGGCCGCAATCACTTCTCCGGAAAGAAGGACTGCCAGATCGCCCCGAAGAGCACTCCTTGTGACATGAAGCCGCTCCGCAATCATTTCGCCGGTGATCGGTCCGTTTTCCCGCACGATCCGGGTAATTTCTTTCTGACGGCTGGTTAACTGCATGGGTCCTCCTTCTTTCTTTTTCGGATGCGACAAATCGGGACCGCCCGAGCAGCCCCGAATGTCTTTCCGATCATCAAAATATTACCAGGTATAATCAGTTGTATCCTTCAGTCCTCTGCCTGTTGCTGCATCCAGCATGAGTCTCTGTTCGATACGAGCTACATTTCTCTTTGTGGCCTTGACCATATCCGGGTTGACGGATACATAGTCGATTCCGCTCTTGACGAGGAATTCCGTGAAGTCCGGATATACGGACGGTGCCTGTCCGCAGATGGAAACGGTCTTGCCGTCTCTGTGTGCAGTTTCGATCAGGTGGCGGACAGCTCTCTTGATGGCCAGATTTCTTTCATCAAAGAGGGCGGAAACGGTATCGTTGTTTCTGTCGCAGCCGAGAATCAGCATGGTCAGATCGTTGGAGCCGATGGAGTAGCCGTCAACGAACTGGTTGAACTGATCGGCCAGGATGATGTTGGCCGGGATTTCCGCCATGAGGTACAGCTTGAAGTCGGGGCCTCTCTGCAGTCCTTCTTCCTTCATGATGGCAGTGACCTTTGCTGCTTCGTCTACGGTGCGGCAGAAAGGAATCATGCAGTTCAGGTTCTTCAGGCCGAATTCTTCTCTGACCTTTCTGACAGCCTTCAGTTCCAGACGGAATGCATCGGTGTACTTCGGATCATAGTAGCGGGAAGCGCCTCTCCAGCCGAGGAGATCTGCCGGTTCATTCGGTTCGTACTTGTCGCCGCCCTTCAGGTTGCGGTATTCGCCGGACTTGAAGTCGGAGAAGCGGAGAACAACCGGACGGGGTGCCAGTGCGCGGCATACCTTGGCAATGCCTTCGGCCAGCATATCGATAACCTTTTCCGGTTTGCCCTGTTCGATCAGGTAAAGCGGATGTTCATGGATGAAGGTAGTCCAGATGAATTCTTCTCTCATAAGGCCGATGCCGTCGCAGGGAAGGCTTGCATATTTATCAGCCAGATCCGGATCGCCCAGGTTCATCATGACGCCGGTGCCGGTGGGAGCAAAGTATTCTGCCTGTACGACAGCTGCGCCTGCTGCTGCCTGCTGCGGTTCATCCTTCTTGACCAGGTCTTCCACGATGCCTTCGTAAACAACGCCGTTCTGTGCATCGATGGTGATTTCATCGCCGCTCTTCAGAACCTTGGTGGCTTCCAGGCTGCGGCTCTTTGTGCCGACAACGCAGGGAATGCCCAGTTCGCGGGAAACGATGGAAGCGTGGCAGGTCATGCCGCCTGCATCGGTCACAATGGCAACAGCCTTCTTCATGGCCGGTACCCAGTCCGGGCTGGTCATGGTTGTAACCAGAACTTCGCCTTCCTTGAACTGGTCAATGTCATTCGGGTCGAGGATGACATGGCATTTGCCTGCAGCCAGTCCCGGGGATGCGGGGAGACCCTTTACAAGTACCTTATGTTCTGTCGTCATTTTTACTGCTTCTCCTTGTTTCTTTTCCTTATTCTTTTTGGACCATACGGTTTCCGGTCTTGCCTGGAGAATCCAGACTCTGTCCTGATGGTCTACAGCCCATTCCATATCCATGTAGCAGCCGTAGTGCTTTTCAATGGCCTTTGCATAGGTTGCCAGCTTGACCACCTGTTCATCGGTGAGCGCCTGCGCCTTGGCTCTTTCTTCCGGAACCATCCGTTCTTCCACATCGCCGCCGGCCTTGCGGATCAGCTCTACGGTCTTTTCATTGATACGGCGGGAAGCAATGGTGAGGTCTTCCTTATTAACCACGAAATTATCCGGCGTTACGGTGCCCTGTACGACATATTCGCCCAGGCCCCAGGAGCCTTCGATCATGATCTTGGTGTCATCGCCGTTGGCAATGTTGACGGTGAACATAACGCCTGCCACCTTGGAGTCAGCCATCATCTGTACAGCTGCGGAAAGCGCTACATTTTCATGATCAAAATTCTTCTTTGCTCTGTAGTATACAGCGCGGTCGGTGAAGGTGGATGCATAGCATTCCTTAACCTTGCGGATAACCATATCGCGGCCGGTTACGTTCAGGTAGGTATCCTGCTGGCCTGCGAAGGAAGCATCCGGCAGATCTTCTGCTGTTGCAGAGGAACGGACTGCCACGTAGGGATTTTCTTCATTGACCTTGCCTGCCAGTTCTTCATAGGCATCGCCGATGGCCTTTGCCAGATCTTCCGGCATTTCCGCAGAAACGATGGATTCGCGGATTTTCGTGCACACATCGTGAAGCTCTACGGAATCATCCACGTCGCTCAGTTCGCTCAGCAGTTCATGGATCTTTGCATTCTGTCCCGTTTCTTCCATGAAATACCGATAAGCATGAGCCGTTGTCGCATATCCGTAGGGAACGGGAACACCGGTGGAGGTGGTCAGTTCACCCAGGGAGGAGGATTTCCCGCCTACCAGATTCACGTCCTTTCTGTGCAATTCGTCAAACCACAAAACATAAGCATTTTCTCTTGCGTCCATCATAGCCCTCCTTATGGCCTGAAATAAAAACCCGAGAAAAATTTTGTATACTATATTTTCGTATCAGCAAATTTATAGTATATCCTTTTGAGAGGAATGTCAAGGTTTATCGCAGGAAATATTGTACACTACTTTCATTTAAAGCAGCCTACAACAGAAAAATCCCCTGTTCTTCGCCTTCCCGGAGTACCTATAGATTTTATTTATCAGCTGATACGGAAAATCAAGTAAGAATTCAAGAATACAAAAAAAGCCGCAAAATTTAAAGCGTACACTTTACGAAAAATTAAAGTGCACACTGAAAATAAATCCGTCCATACTGCCCGAGCGGGAAACATATCCAAATTCCGCTAAAAAAATCCGCCCTTAAAAGGCGGATTTTTCTATTTTTGTCCGTAATACGCATCGGGACCGTGTTTTCTCCGATAATGTTTTTCCGAAATATAGCCGGGCATCCGGGCATTCGGATTGAGTTTCAGTGTTTCTTCTGCCATCGCGGCTACCGTTTCCAGAACAACCGCATGATAAACCGCTTCTTCCCCATCCTTTCCCCATGTGAAGGGACCATGGTTCCGCACAAGCACTGCCGGCATGGAGCGGTAATCAAGTCTTCGCTCTGCAAAGGTTTCCGTAATAACCTTTCCCGTATTCTCTTCGTATCTTTCCTCCGTTTCCGCAGCAGTAAGACTGCGGGTGCAGGGAATGTCTCCGTAAAAGTAATCCGCATGGGTTGTTCCCAATGCGGGGATATCCATCCCCGCCTGTGCAAAAGCAGCTGCATGAACGGAATGCGTATGAACAACGCCTCCTATTTCCGGGAAATGACGATAAAGCCAAAGGTGCGTAGGTGTATCGGAAGATGGCCGCAGATTTCCGTCTACTTGTCGTCCCTCCAAATCCACCACAACAATGGACTCCGCAATCAGATCTTCATAGGGAACACCCGACGGTTTAATGGCCACCAGTCCCTGTTCCCGATCAACCGCAGATACGTTTCCCCATGTGTAAAGAACAACGCCCCGTTTTTCCAGCTCCTTATTGGCCCGGCAAACCTGTTCCCGAAGCTCTTCCAGCAGCATGATCAGTCCTCCTTAATCAGCCAGGCCCGTTCCGGACGGAACGTAATGAAGCAGTCTCCCTCCAAAATGGTTTTCCCTGGATCAAACATATCTACAATCCATTCCTTATCCATCTGATCTGTTAAGAAATAGCGAACTTTCTCACCGAGAAACATTTCATTGGCGATCTTTGCCGGAATATTAACCCGTCCCTCTGCTTTCTCCTTAAAAAGAACTACGCTTTCGGGACGAACGGAAACCTTGTAGTTCTTCCCTTTTTCTACGGATTTTCCTCCGTCAAAAGATACGTTTCCGTACGAAACATCCTGTCCGCCCTCGCCGGTCACCTCAATCAAATTCGTAGTTCCGATAAAGTCCGCAACAAAAGCCGTTTTAGGTTCAAAATAAATCTCCTGCGGAGTTCCGACCTGATGTACCTCACCCGATTTTAATACAACAATACGGTCGGACATGGAAAGAGCTTCTGACTGGTCATGGGTGACATAAATAGTAGAAAGTCCCATTTTCTGCTGAATTTCCCGAAGCTCTACCCGCACGCTCTCTCTGAGCTTTGCATCCAGATTGGACAGCGGTTCATCCAAAAGAAGCAGTTCCGGATTCATCACCAATGCACGGGCAACCGCTACACGCTGCTGCTGTCCGCCGGACATCTGATTCGGAAAACGTTCCTCCATGCCGGAAAGCTGCATCAATGCAAGTGCTTCCGTCACCCTCTTTTTGATTTCTTCCTTCGGACGTTTCTTTACACTGAGCCCGTAAGCCACATTGTCAAAAACATTCATATGCGGAAAGAGAGCATATTCCTGAAATACCATAGCGCAGTTCCGGTTATACGGCGGTACCTGCTCAATATTCCTGTTATTCAAAAGAATTTCTCCGTCATCAGGTTCATAAAAGCCCGCAATCATACGGAGAAGGGTAGTCTTTCCGCAGCCCGAAGGCCCCAGGAATGTAATGAAATGTCCTTTTTCAAAGGAAAGAGATACATCATGGATGACATGATTTTTTCCAAAGTATTTATTGAGATGTTTCAGTTGCAATACATAGTCAGACATAGCCTTCTCCTATCACAAATCAAAAATATTGATCTTATCCCGGAATATCAGCTTTACAACTCCGAAGGTCACATAAATGACAAGCATAATCCCGATGGCCGTCGCACTCGCCGTCGGCAGGAATCCCTGATTGGCCAGGCTCATAATATTGATGGAAGCCAGATTCCATTCCGGAGAAACCAGAAAAATAACTGTCGACAGTGTATTCATGGAGCGCATGAAAGCATAAACAAAGGAAACGGAAAGAGAGTTTTTCAGCATAGGCAGGATAATTCTGCGGAATGTGGTCACACTTCCCGCGCCGAGATTCGTAGAGGCCTGTTCAAGAGAGCCTTCAATCTGCTTCAGTCCCGCCACCGCCTGACGGTATCCTACAGGAAGCTGACGGAGCGCCATGCCCAGAACAATGATGATCAGTGTTCCCGTCATTTCCAACGGACCGTCATTAAAAGCAAGAATCAATGCCAGGCCGATAAATGTGCCCGGAAGCGATACAGGCAGCATAGCCAGAAAATCCATAACAGTCCGTCCCGGAAATTTTTTCCGAACGGTCAGAAATGCCAGTGCAATCCCCAGAACGGTCGTAATTGCAGCTGTGGCCATGGATGCCGCCCAGGAATGGAGCATGACATTGGACTGAATAACTCCTTCCTTAAAGTAGTCCAGCGTAAAAGTATAATCATACCCGAAGGATACAGTGAAAGCAAAGAGGAATACCACGCCGATAATCATAAGAATAGCCAGACAGGTTACCATGCAGAAGCACCAAAGAAATGCTGTTGCCACAGGCCCCGCAGTAACTCTGACCAATCCGGCTACCGGTTTCCCCGTAACCGTTACATAGGAATTCTTTTCCAGATAGTAGCGCTGTACAAAGAAAACAATCAGCGTCGGGATGACCAGAAATACGGAAAGCACTGCACCCATAGGCATATCCCATGCACCCGTAACCTGGGTATATGCTTCAGTAGCCAGTACATGATAGTTGCCGCCTACCAGCATAGGATTCCCGAAATCTGCCAAAGAGTTAATCGCTACCAAGAGAAATGCCGATGCCAGCCCCGGCGTCGCAAGTTTCAATGTTACCGTACGGAACAGATACCAGCCGCGGGCTCCCAGGTTCTGTGCAGCCAGCTCCAGATTCGGACTGATGGATTTCAAGACACCGGAAATCGTAATATATGCCAGAGGGAAAAAGGCGATCGTCTGCGCCACCCATAGGCCGAAAGGACCGTAAAGATCTACTTTCAAATGGAGAAGCTGCCATGTAATGAAGCCTCTGCGCCCGAAAAGCATGATAAAGGCAAGGCCTGTCACTACAGAAGGCGCCATGGTCGGAAGAAGCGCCACTACACGGAAAAACTTTTTACAGGGCATGTCCGTGTAGTTCACAGCATAAGCAAAAATAAAGCCGAGTATAATAGCCGCAGCAGTTGCAGTGAGAGAAGAAAAAATCGTGTGTCCGAAAACGATAAGGAATTCTTCTCCCGTAATTGCCCGTTCCCAATCTCCCGCAGTAGGAACCGTCAGAATCTTCGCAAACGGGTAAATGATGAATACCGCAAAAAGGAGAAATACCGCACAGATGGAAATCATAAGAGGCGGTTCTCTCAGGAGGACTTTCATCTCTGCGCCAATTCCCGTATGTTCATGGCCGGTCACTTTTTTATCCATAAATAACTCCTTAAAATTTAATTTTAAGACCGCTGTCCGAAAGGGAAACACCCGGTTTCCCTGCCGAGTTTTCCTGAAATAGACAAGCCTCCGCCGAAAAGCAGAGGCTCTTGTCCGTCTTGTTTATTTCTCGCTCGGAATCAGTCAGCGAAGAAAGTGTCGCAGTTCTTCTGCTTATCTTCACCGGCCTTAACCAGGTCATAGGTTTTGAAAAGCGGAAGTTCCTTCAGAGATTTCATGCCTGCCGGCGGTGCAACATCCGGATTGCAGGCCACGCCGTTGGTGGTCTTTACAAGAATTTCTCCGGCTTCCTTAGTCAGAACAAAATCAATAAACGCCTTCGCTACTTCATCATTTGCCTGATTCTTGATTTTTCCTACCGGGCAAACGGTCCAGCCAGCATCTTTATAAATGGTGCTGTGCAGCTTCTGCCCCTTGCTGCTGACCAGCGTCTGATCCGAAATGAAGTTCAGACAAATCAGGTATTCCCCTGCGCCTGCCTTCTGTCCCGGTGTGAATCCGGAAGGAGTAAACTGTGCAACCTGTCCCTTCAAATCTTTCAGGTAAGCCCATCCTTTTTCCGGTCCCATTGCCTGGAGAACGGAACTGATAAAGGTATTGCCCGTTCCGGACTTTCTGGGATCCGGCATGATGATTTCTCCCTTGAAAGCAGGATTCAGAAGATCTTCCAGTGTTTCCGGTGCCTTTACGCCCTGCGGCTTGAATTCCTCTTCGAACCGCTTTTCATTATAGCCAATGGACATGATTTCCAAATAGGTACCGTACCAGAAGCCATCCTTATCCTGATATTCCGGTAAAATCATATTCGCATTCGGGGATTTATAAGCTTCCAAAAGGCCCTCGGACACAGCCTTTGCATGAGCATCTGCTGTACCGCCCAGCCAGATATCTGCTTTGGGCGCATCTTTTTCTGCCTGAATACGAGCCAGTGCTTCACCGGTAGGCAGGCGAATAAAGCTTACCTCTGCTCCTGTCTTTTTGGTGAACAAATCTGCCAGCTGTTTTGCTGTATCTTCATGGAACGATACATACATAACCAGCTTTTTGCCCTTCAGATTCTGTCCCTGAGAAGCCGATTCCGCCGGCTTGGAGGAATCTCCGCAGCCCGCTGCCATCAAAGCTACTCCCGCTAAAGCACACGCTGCCATAGCTTTCCACTTCATTGACAAAACATCTCCTTCCAATCTTCAATCCGTTTCGGCATTAATTTATAATTTAATTCTAACACAGAGTATACATAAAATATACAATTGTGTGAAACGGGCATAGTTTTCATGATTTTGCATTCCAAAAACTCATACTCTATATGAATTATCTGCCCTTTTTCATTTTTCTTCACAATAAAAGCCTACTCCTATCCTGTTTTTCTCTCCCGCAAAGTTTTCGACCTTCTTGAAAGAGAAAAAGACTCCTCTTACAATGAAGAAAATAATAAATTATACGTCATCATAAGGCAGGCCGGAATACATCGGCCGGTGCGGAAGGAGGAGCTATGGAGCACAGAGGTACGGAAGCAGCGAAGCGGGAAGAGCGGCGGCGGTTCCTGCAGGGCATTGCTGAGGAAAACCGGGAAATCCTGCGGAAGGGCTGCTATGAAGCGGACGGCCGGAGGTATGCGTTCCGGGGCAGTGCGGAGGAGCTGGCCCGGGCGGAGTGCTGGCCGCAGGACCGGCTGGCAGATGTCCTGGAACAGGAACGGCAGAGGATCACGGACCGGAAGGCGGAGATTCTTTTCCGGGAAGCGGACTCCTTCACATTTCCCTGCGATGCGGTGCTGAATTTTGCCAACGGCAAGACGCCCGGCGGAGGATATCTGTACGGCGCTTCTTCCCAGGAGGAGTCGCTGTGCCGGGAAAGCACGCTTTATGCGTCCCTTTCTTCCCCCGCCGCAGCGGGAATGTACCGGTTCAACCGAAAGTATGATTACCCGGAAGGCTCGGATTTCTTTATTTTTTCTCCCCATGTGGAAATTTTCCGGCGCAGTGCGGATGAGGGGCACAAACTTTTCGGGCCGCCGGTCCTCACCTCGGTCATCACGGCCCCTGCAGCGGATCTCCGGGGAGAGGCCCGTCTTTTTCCGATGTCGGAAATCGAACGGGTAATGATGCAGCGCATCCGGTACATCCTGGCGCTGGCTTCCTTCCGGGGGTGCCGGTCGATTGCCCTGGGCGCCTGGGGATGCGGCGTCTTCGGACACCGTCCGGCCGATGTATCCCGGTATTTCCGGCAGGTGCTCACAGAGGAGCATTTCTCTTCCCTGTTCGACCGGGTCCTTTTTGCGGTTTACTCTCCCGGCGATCCGTCGTATCTGGAAGCATTCCGCTCCGTTCCTGAGTAACAGCGGAAATCAGGATGCCCGTTTTCCAGGCATGATGGTTTCCTTTTCTTTTATATACAATTATTTATTGTCATAAATTGTTTATGAATTCTTTACGGTCTTCCGCTGCCGCTTCTTCCCTTTCCGGATTGGTAAGGACCTACAGAAAAATTCGATAATCGGAATTTCTCCGATTCTGTCGGAGCTGCCGGCGCCGGTGTCCGGCGTTTCTTTATTCCTTCTTTCATTTTTCTTTAAATATTGTATAATAAAAGTAGGCCGCTGTGCCGAAAGAGACGAAAATACTGTGTCCCGAAGCTTTTCCGGAGAAATCCCCGGGCCGGAAGGACCGACCTGCGGTATCGTTTCCCGCAAGGAAGGAATTTCTGCCCCGTCCGATTTGTCAGGAAAAAGTCTTCCCGGGCGAAAGCCCCGAATTCGTTCGACTGTGAGCGTTTTCTCCGTTTCTGCGGAATACGGAGGAGCCGCTGCCTCTGCGGAGGCGTCCCTGTTTCAAAAGAGAAGAAAGAGACTCTTTCTTCTGTCCCCCTGGTTTTCCCCTTGCCGGAAGCATCGGCTCCGGGAAAATGAGAAGCAGAAAAAGAGCCGCTGCCGAGGAAAGGCACCTGCTTTGTTCTCCCGTGCGAGGTCAGCATTTTTGAAAAGGGGACATGTATCGGTATTTCCGGCTTCTGCGAATCAGCTGCCGGGCAAAGCAGAAGGCCCTTCCCGGGTTTGTTGTCCCTTTCCCGGGCAGAAGAACAGGATGCTCATCTGCCGTACATACATCTCCGATGTATGGATTGAACATTCTTCACACTCCAAAAACACGAATAAAATCCCTTTTCCGTCTGCCATGCGGGAAAGGGATTTTTCAATGAAACGGCGGAATTCCGCCGGGACCGTTTCCGGGCTCTGTCATCCGCCCAATAAAAAAACCGGATGTCTCCGGTTCGCTTTCTTTTTTTATTTTCCGAATACTCTGGCAAGGAAGCCGAGGCGTCTGTGCTTCTTTTCGCCGGCCCAGGCTGCCGACTGCGCCGCTGCGTGCTTTCTCTGGTACGCCCGGTAATTGCGGTAGGAGTCCATGTCGACCCGGAAGGTGCAGACCGTTTTTCCGCGGTAGCGGCGGCGGATGTCCGCCTCATCGGTCGCAAAGGGTACCTGAATGCCCTTTTCTTCCATTTCCAGAAGAGTAGCTGCCATATTTTCTCTTGCAGTTTTCATGGCTTTTTCGATGGAACGGCTCTGTGTTTCACAGCCGGGAAGGTCCGGAAATGCAATCTGAAAAGTTTCGTTTTTTTCGTCCTGTGAAAAAACCGCTGCATAGAAATACGTCATCGAAATGCCTCTCTTCCGGTATGGTCACTGTGTTTTTTGCCTGCTTTTTTATTGTACCTTATTTCCCCCTCTGCTGCCACCGCAAAAACCGCTGTTTTCGAAAAAATTTCCCGATTTTTTCGGAGGTCCCCGAAGCGGTTTTTCCTGCGGGATTCCGCTTCTTTTTTCAAATTTCTTCCGTATCGTGTATAATAATAAGATATTTTCGAAAACAGGAGCGATTATGGACGTTATCATTCAATATCTGATCATTTGTCCGCTGGTCATGCTGGCGGGTTTTGTGGATGCCATCGCCGGAGGCGGCGGCCTGATTTCTCTTCCGGCCTACCTGATTGCCGGTCTGCCGGTGCACAATGCGATTGCCACGAACAAGATGAGTGCTTCCATGGGTACGCTGCTGGTGACCTGGGAGTATGCCCGGGCAGGCTTCATCCCGATGAAGCTTTCCCTTTTCTGCATCGGCTGTGCCTTTGCCGGTTCCTACCTGGGGGCCCATCTGGCGCTTCTCATGGACCCCCATGCCTTCACGATTTTCATGCTGGTGGTGCTTCCTCTCACGGCTTACTACCTGAACCGGGGAAAAGCGCTGGTGGTGGAGAAGGAGCCCTATCCCTTCCGGAAGACAGCAGTCCTTTCCATGGCCGCTGCTCTTGTGATCGGCGTCTACGACGGTTTCTACGGTCCGGGAACAGGGACCTTCCTCCTGCTGCTTCTCTCAGGACTTGCCCATATCCCGCTGAAAAAGGCAAACGGCGTCACCAAGGCCATCAATGCCACCACGAATGTGGCCGCACTCTGCGTTTTCCTGCTGAACGGGAAAATCCTTTTCCCGCTGGGCATCATCGCCGGTCTTTTCGGCATGGCCGGAAATTATCTGGGTGCCATCTATTTTGCAAAGAGCGGCGCCAAGAACGTACGGCCCATCATTATGGCGGTCCTGGTAATCTTCTTCGTAAAGATTCTCTACGAGCTGTGGACCGGAGCCTGAGCCGCCGTCCGACCGGAGATTTCCCTTTTGTTTTCTTTCCCGGAGGTTTCCCTTGTCCAATCATTTTAAATATCCGGAGCAGAGCAGCGGAAAAGCCCTTCTGCCTTTCCTGATTTTCATTGTCATTTATCTCGGTGCGGGACTGTATTTCCAGTCCATCGGGGCCGATATGGCCTTTTACCAGTTCCCCTCGGTGACGGCTATGTTCCTTGCCGTGCTGTCTGCTTTCTGCCTGAGCCGGGACCCGATCATGTTCAAGTTTTCCATTTTCTCCCGGGGCGCGGCCAATGAAAATATCATGGCCATGCTGATGATCTACATCCTGGCCGGCGCCTTTTCCGCGGTGTCCTCCGCCATGGGCGGCCGGGAGGCCACAGTCAATCTGGGCATCAGCCTCGTTCCGCCGGAATACATGGCTGCGGGAATTTTCCTGATTTCCGCCTTCATGGGTACGGCTACGGGAACGTCCGTGGGAACGGTGGCGGCTATCGTCCCCATTGCGGCGGGAATCGGAGAAAAAAGCGGCATTCCTGTTCCGCTCATTGTGGCTGCCTGCGTAGGCGGCGCCATGTTCGGCGACAATCTTTCCATGATTTCCGACACCACCATTGCAGCGACCCGCACACAGGGCGTGGAGCTGCGGGACAAATTCCGGGTGAATTTCCTCATCGCCCTTCCGGCGGCGGTCCTCACCGCAGCATTCCTGCTTTTCCATGAAAGTGCGGCAGGCTCTGTGCCGGCTGCGGCGGGCGACTACACGCTTCTCCGGGTCTTCCCCTATCTGGCGGTGCTCTTCCTGGCGCTCCTCGGAACGAATGTATTCCTGGTGCTCATCCTGGGGATTTTCCTGTCGGGCTTCATCGGCCTGCAGGAGGGCACGCTCACCTTCATTTCCTGGGCACAGGCAGTCTGGCAGGGCTTCACCTCCATGAATGAGGCGTTCTTCCTGGCGCTGTTCTGCGGCGGGATTTCCGAGCTGATCACCTACTACGGAGGCATCCGTTGGCTCATCGACAGGCTGCAGCACATGATTTCCGGAGCCCGAAGCGCCCAGCTGGGCATTGCGTCTCTGGTGTCCCTCATCGACTGTGCGACCGCCAACAATACGGTGGCGATCATCGTTTCCGGGGATGTGGCAAAGAAGATTTCCCGGAAATACCGGGTGGACCCCCGGAAGGCCGCTTCCCTTCTGGATATCTTTTCCTGCGTCTTCCAGGGCATTATCCCCTACGGGGCGCAGCTTCTCACCGCTGCCGCACTGGCGGCGCAGAGCGGCACTGCCATCAGCTCCCTCGATATCGTCCCCCATATGTGGTACTGCTTCTTCCTGGCCGCCTTCGGCATTCTTTCCGTTTTCATCCCCTATGCGGACCGGACCATCCGGAAGCATCCCTGGAACTGGGAAAAGGAAAAAGCGGAATAACAGGCAGAGATCGGAACCGGATTTCCCTTCCGATCTCTTTTTTCATGGTAAAATAATCTGTATACAATCTGTTTCCGGGCATGCCGTGCCGGTCCGTTTTCCGGACGCCCCGCGGACATTCCCCGCAGTCTGATCTGAAGGAGGTATTTCATGGATTTCAAGCAGCTGGTTCTTCAGTGCCGGACCTACCGGCGTTTCACACAGCAGCCCATCGACCCGGCCATTCTCGATGAGCTTCTGGAAAATGTACGCAATTCCAATTCCGCCATGAATGCGCAGGTGCTCCGTTTCCTGCTCGTCAGCGACCGGGAGCTGGTGGCCCGCATGCAGGACACCATCCACTGGGCAGGAGCGCTGCCTCCGGGCGTGGGCACACCGAAGGAAGGCGAACAGCCCACGGCCTTTGTCCTGATCTGCAAAAAAGGGAAAGCCAATCCCTGGGCCGATATCGATGTGGGAATCTGTGCCCGTACGATGAGCCTCAATGCCTGCTCCTACGGCATCGGAAGCGCCATGCTCGGTGCAGTGGAATGGAACCGGGTCCGGGATATCCTGGACATTCCGGAAGACTGGAATCCCCGCCTCCTCCTGGCACTGGGCTATCCGGGCTGCAAGAGCACCCTGGTGGAGCCGGGAGAAGACGGCAGCCTCAAGTACTACCTGGATGAAAACGGGGACTACTGCGTGCCGAAGCTTCCTCTTTCGGAGCTGGTCATTAAAAAGTAAACCTCTTCGTGAAATGAAAAATCACGGGCTTCTGTCCGTGATTTTTTCTGTCTTCAGGGACAGGAAAACCGGAATCCGTCTCCGGACCGATCCCCATGAAAAAACAGCGGACTCCGCTTTCAGAGTCCGCTGTTTTATATTTCCTGTTTTTCTATCCGGAATCAGACCAGCTCTACCACGAGGGTAACCCGGCTTTCCGTTTTCGATTTGCCCGGATCGAGCGGCGTTGCCGTATCGGCAGCAGCGCTCATCTTCAGGTTGGCCACACGGTAGGGAACCACGCTGTAATTGTCCACATTCATGGAGACGACCCGGCCTGTGGTGCCGCCTACGGCAGAAGCAAGGACCTGTGCCCGGCGCAGAGCGTCCTGTGCAGCCAGCTGCAGGGCTTTATCCTGGTATGCTGCAGGGTCCTTCACGGTGAATTCCACACTGCTTACCTGGTTGGCTCCGGCCTTGACGGCTGCATCCATAACGGTTGCCGTCTTGCTCAGATCGGATACGGTGATCTGCATGGAATTGGTGCATTCATAGGAAGTATCCTTGATCTTTCCGTTTTTGTCATAGCTGTTCTGGGGATAAATGCTGTAATTTTCCGTCTTGATGCCGTTCACATCGGCTCCTGCGGCGATGACTGCATTCCGCACGGCTGCCATGGTATCGGCATTGTCCTTTGCAGCGGTCTTTGCATCGGCAGAGAGAGTCTGTACGGAGAGGCTGATCACAGCGGTGTCGCTGGCCGCTTCCACCACACCCGTACCGGAAACGGTAATCGTCCGCTGTGCTTCATTCGCAGCAGATGCGCTGCCTACAGCAGCGAGGGCCAGCATGCCGGCTACAGCCAGAACCTTCCACTTTTTTGTTATCATGATAAAACCTCCATATTGAAAATATTAATTTTGACTGATAGTCATATTTTATCTGAGAGCCCTCTTCCTGTCAAGTCCCTTCCGTGGGATTTTCCAAAATTTATGGTATAATTTATAATTATAAATATAAAATTTCGATGTTTTTCATTCTTTCCGCTGCATGCTTTCTGCGCGGAAGGCAAAGGAGTTTCTTATGGAGCTTTGGGATTATCTGTATTTCCTCGGCACGGCGATCCTGCTCACCCTGGCGCCGGGGCCGGACAATATGTATGTACTGACGAAGTCTCTGTCCTCCGGGGCAAAGCAGGGCGTGACGCTGGCGTGCGGCCTGGCGGCAGGTCCGATTTTCCATACCACCCTGGTCATGGTCGGCGTGGCAGCCTTCATCCAGAGCTCGCCCGCAGCCTTCCGCATCCTTACCCTCTGCGGGGCGGCCTACCTGCTGTACCTGTCCTTTTCCGCCTTCCGTTCCGGCGGAGCCGCCATCGACACGGAGGGAAAGACCGACTCCGTGCGCAGCTTTGCCCTCTGGCGGAGAGGATTCCTCATGAACGCCTCCAATCCGAAGGTTCTTCTTTTCTTCCTGGCACTCCTGCCCCAATTCGTCCGCACCGATGCGCCTCTGCCGCCGTCCCTGCAGATCGCCCTCATGGGACTTTCCTTTGCAGTCATTACGGTGTGCCTCTTTTCCCTGATCGCTCTCTGCGCGGGGAAAATGCGGGAATTCCTTCTGACCTATAAGAGGTTCCCCCTCATCATGAGCCGGGTGGAGGGGACCGTGCTTCTCCTCATCGCCGCCGGATTACTGTTTTTATAAGAAATCCGTATTTTCCGCCTGCATTTCCCCTTATTTCAGGATTTCCGGAATGCCCAGGTCGACAGTAATGAATCCGGAGGAATACGGTGCAATTTCATAGAGCGGATAAATCAGATAAACATGCCGATCCTTTCCCAGGTAGTACTGGGAAGGGATTTTTTTGATGGATGCATCGGGAAAGAGGGGAATCTGCCGCTCCGCGCACTGCGCCTTCGTCAGGTCCCACACCTGCTCTGCCGTAAGGTCCGGCATCAGGTCGGACAGGGGAACCTTCTGTCCCAGGGCATCAAAGACGTATCCCCTGGCATAGGTCATGGGATGGGCGGCCCCTTTAAAGTAATGGGATTCCAGAAGAACCAGTCCGGTATAGCCCGTTTCCGCACCGTCGCTTCCCTCATTCCAGAGAAACATGCCCGTCACGGGAGCGTGTTCACCGGCTTTCTCCAGCCAGCGGGCGTACCGGTTCATTTCCACCTCCGTCACCGCATTGATCCGGGCCCGCTTGAGCAGATTCGGGTCACGGGAAACGGGGTACGAGGCGGTCAGACTGCCTTCCTTTTTCTCCTCCGAAGTCAGCAGCTTTCCCGGAACGGGAAACGCCAGTCCCGGTCCGATGACATATTCCGCACCGGCAGGGAAAGAAATTCCCAGTGCCAGCAGCGCAGCGGCTATTATTCTTTTTCCTTTCATGAAACCACTTCCTTTCTACCTTTCTGATGAAAATATCCGGCCGGGAAATTTCCTTCCGCAGCATTTCTCCGCAGGGCCGGTCTCTGTCCTCATTATATCCGAAAGAGGAAGAAAACCAAAACGGCGGAAAGGGCACGGAGAACCGCCGCAGAGAAAGCCGGACCGCTGTACTGCACCGCCCCGGAAATACTTCCGGGCATCAAAAAAAGCCCTTCCGGAGAAGAGCTTTTCCGCCGGATTTCCTAGAAAACGGAATCCAGCAGTTCTTTCGTGTATGTACACTGCGGGGACCGGATAATCTGCTCCGTATCCCCTTCCTCGATGATTTTTCCGCCGTGCATGACCAGGATGCGGCTGCAGAAGGACTGCACCAGCGCCAGGTCGTGGCTGATGAAAAGGAAGGCCGGACTGTATTCCCGGCGGAGCGTTTCCAGAAGCTCCATGATCTGCCGCTGCACCGTCATGTCCAGCGCGCTCGTCACCTCATCGCAGATCAGCAGCCGGGGCCGGACAGCGAGCGCACGGGCGACGGCGGCCCGCTGGCATTCACCGCCGCTCAGCTCGTGGGGATATCGTTCCCCGTATTCCGGAGGAAGTCCGCACTGCGCCAGCAGCGCCGCAGTCCGTTCCCGCCGTTCCGCCGCCGGGATTCCCCGGTTCCGCAGACTTTCCCCGATGCTCCATCCCACGGTCCTCCGGGGATTGAAGGAGCCCGCGGGAGACTGGAAGACCATCTGCACCTGCCGGTAAATTTCCCGCAGCGTTTTCCCTTTTGCTGCGGTGATGTCCTTCCCGTTCAGACGGAGAGTCCCCCCATTGGGGTCCAGAAGCCGCACCAGAAGTCTTGCCAGCGTGCTTTTCCCGCACCCCGACTCTCCCACCAGTCCCACAGATTCTCCTTCGCCGATCCGCAGGCTCACTCCGTCCACGGCGCGAAAAATCCGGCCGTCTCCGGCATCAAAATATTTTGTCAGGCCTTCCGCCTCCATCAGCATGGATGTTCCTCCTCCCGCCGCAGCCGCGGCACCGCTTCCAGAAGTCTCCGGGTAAAGGGACTTTCCGGTTCCCGCAGAACCTTTCCTGCCGGGCCGTATTCGGCAGTCCGGCCGTCCTTCAGCACCAGAACGGTGTCCGCCGCAGCGGAGACGACGCCCATATCATGGGTGACCAGGACCACAGCCGTCCCGTACTGCTCCCGCAGGCGGAGAATTTCCCCGATGACCTGCTTCCGCACCGCCGCATCGAGTGCCCCAGTGGGCTCATCCGCCAGGAGCACCTCCGGCTCCTGCAGCATCGCCGCCGCGATTCCCACCCGCTGGTTCATGCCGCCGGACAGCGCAAAGGGGCAACTGTCCCATATGCGGGGCCCGTCGGGGAGATGCAGCTTTTCAAAGAGAGCCAGCGCCTTTTCCCGCGCTTCCTTCCTTGTGATTTTTCGGTGCGCCGCCAGACTTTCGTAAATCTGTGCGCCTACAGTCCGGACCGGACAGAAGGAAGCCCCTGCATCCTGAAAAACCATGCCGATTCCCGCGCCGCGGATTTTCCGCAGTTCCGCCTCCGAAAGCTCCGGCAGATTCTTTCCGTGAAAGAGAATCTTTCCGCCGGTGACGGCGCCGTCCGGGCCGAGCAGGCCCATGGCCGCCTTCAGCAGCGAGCTTTTCCCGCTTCCCGATTCTCCCGCAATGCCGAGGATTTCCCCCCGGCGGACAGAAAAGCTGACACCCCTTACCGCAGGATTTCCGCCGTAGCGGATTTCCGCAGACTGCCAGGTCAATACAGGCTCCATGGGTCCTCCTTTCCGATCATTCCGCCGGCCGCAGGGCAGCGGTAATTTCATAGAAATCACAGGGATGCGCCGTCAGTCCCGCAATGTCTGCCCGGGAAATCAGGTTCATCTGGATATAGGAGCAGAATACAAAAGCATCGTCCTCCAGAAGGATCTGCTCCATTTCCGCAGCCAGCTCCGCTCTCCGGGCCGGTTCAAAGGTCCGGTCCAGCTCCTCCGCCAGAGCTTCCAGACGGCTGCTGCGGTAATGCCCGTCATTCGCGGAGGACCGTTCCAGACAGCGGCTTCCGAAGAAATAGGCCGGGTCCCCCGTGGGCGCCGTCACCATCGCTCCGGCATACACGTCCCACGAATCCGGGTCCTTCCGGAGGCGGTTGTGGTCGGTCGTGACGGTGATGTGCACGGCCATGCCGATTTTCCGCAGGTCCGCCTGCGCCGCCTCGGCAAGAAGGGGCAGCTCCTGCCGGCTCGGATAGGTCAGCCATCGGATTTCCAGCTTCTTTCCGTCCTTTTCCCGGATGCCGTCTCCGTCCGTATCGACCCATCCGGCTGCTTCCAGGACTGCTTTTGCCCCTTCCGGATCATACGCCCGGCCTTTCACTCTGCCGCCGAAGGAAAACTGCGCCGGCCAGATTCCTTCCGCCGGATAGCCGTTTCCGCCCAATACATCCCGGACAAACCGTTCCTTATCGATGCCCATGGCAACGGCCCGGCGTACGGCATTTTCTCCCGTGAGAGGGCTCCGGAAATTCATCTGCAGCAGGAAGGCCCGCCCGGTGGCGCAGCCGGAAAAGACAAAATCCTCATTCCGGAACAGAGGATAGCTCACATAGGGAATGCCGTAAGCCCCGTCGATTTCCCCGGACCGGAGCGCCATGGCCAGGGTGTCCCCCTCGGAAATGGTGAGCACTTTCACCCGGTCGAAGCCGGGGCTTCCTCCCCGATAATTTTCATTTTTCACCAGGTCCAATTCTTCCCCGCTGCGCAGGGAAACCGCCCGGTACGGTCCCGTTCCGGTCACGATGCCGTCTCCGGAAATGCCGGCCTTCATATCGATGATGCAGCTGTAGGGATCGCTCAGATAGCGGAGCAGCGCCGGCCGGGGCTCTGCAGTAGTCACGGTCACGGTCCGGCCCTCTGCGGAAATCCTGTCAATCTGCAGATCCCGCCGGGCCCGGCTGTGGACGCGGATCAGGTGCTCCAGGCATTCCTTCACCGCTTCCCCGTCCACAATGCGTCCGTTCGAGAAGCGGATTCCCTCCCGCAGAGTGATTTTCCAGGTCCTGTCATCGGGCCTCTCGCAGCTTTCCGCCAGCCACGGTTCGATTTCCATATCATCCGTATAGCGGAAAAGGGTTTCCCCCACGCCGTAGCGGATGCACGCCCAGCCGGAATAGGCATTGTGAGGATTGATGTCCGGCTCCTCATTTTCCCCGTTGAAGGATGTATCGCCCAGAATAAAGGTCTTTCCGTCCCGTTCCGGGGATGCTTTGTCCGGGGCGCAGCCGGTGAGCACGCCCAGCACCAGCCAGAGACCTGCCAGAACAGCAGCCAGAATCTTCATTCCTTTCACGGCGTCCTCCTTCCGGTTCCCTGCCCGCCGCGGGGGTCCAGCACATCCCGCACGGCATCTCCCAGCAGATTAAACAGGACCACCGGCAGGAAAACGGCCAGCCCCGGTCCGAGGATGACCCACGGACAGATCTGGAGCAGGCTCCGCCCGCCGTTCATCATGCTTCCCAGCTCCGGTACGGGCGGAGCGGCGCCCAGACCGAGGAAGCTCAGTCCGGCCAGCTCGGTCATGATTGTCCCTATATCCAGTACAGCCGTCACCAGAAGAGGCCCTGCACAGTTCGGCAGGATATGCCGCACCACAAGCTGCACCGGCGTATCTCCTGCAAGCCGCGCTGCCGCCGCATAATCGGTATTCTTCTGCGCCAGAGCCAGACTGCGGGCCAGACGGGCATATTTCGGCCACCCTGCCGCCGCCAGAGCGATGACTGCATTTTCCAGACCGCCGCCGAGGACAGCCGCCACGGCAAGCGCCAGGACCATTCCGGGAAAGGCCAGGCATACATCTGCCGCCCGCATCAGGACCGCCTCCGCCGCACCGCCCTTTTCCGCACAGAGGAAGCCGATGCACGTCCCGGTCACGGTGACTGCCGCTGCTGCCGCCAGGGACGCAAAGACCCCGGTCTGCACCCCGATCATCATGCGGGACAGCATATCCCGTCCCAGCCGGTCCGTTCCGGCCGGATGCAGGAAATCCGGCGGCGCCAGTACGGGAAAGCTCTGCGCATACGGGTCATAGGGGCAGAGCTTCTCCGCAAAGGCCGCCGCCAGCAGAAACAGCGCCGTCACCGCCAGAAGGATGTACAGTTTCCTTTTCATCCGCATTCTTCGAAGCCCGGAGGAAGTTTTCATGATTTCCGCCCTCCCGTCCGAAGCCGCGGGTCAAGACGGCGGCACGCCAGATCCGCCGCCAGATTGATGCACACATAGAGCATCGCCGTCCACATCACATAGGCCAGAATGACCGGATAATCCCGCATGAAAACAGCATCGGCCGCAAGCTTTCCCACGCCGTCCCACCGGAAAACCGCTTCCACCACGGCCGTTCCGCCCAGAAGACTTCCCGCGGAAAGCGCGAGGAGCGTCACCAGAGACGGCAGGCACGACCGGAGCACACTCCCGGTCAGAATCACCGGAAAGGAGACGCCCCGCGCCCTTGCGCCCTCCACATAGGGCCTGCTCAGCTCATCCAGTACGGCAGCCCGCACCTGCCGCACATATCTGGCCGACATGGCCGCCGCCAGCGTCACCGCCGGAAGGACCGCATTGTACAGGCTCACCTCCCGGCCGATTACGGGAAACCATCCCAGACGGACCGCAAAGAAATACATCAGGAGCAGGCCCACGAAAAAGTTCGGCATGCTGTTTCCCAGAAAACCGGCGCCGCGGATGAGGAAATCGGTCAGACTGCCCTGCCGCACCGCCGCCGCAATCCCCAGCGGAACAGAAATGATGACGGTGAGCGCCAGGGACAGCCCTGCCAGAAGGAGCGTCGCCGGAAGGCGGGAAACGAACAGGGGAAAAATTTCCCGTCCGGAAACATAGCTGATGCCCAGATCGCCGTGAAACAGCCCTTTCAGCCACAGAAGGTACTGCACAAAAAAAGGCCGGTCCAGACCCAGCTCCGCCCGGGCCGCATCGATGACCTCCTGCGGAGCGGCCATGCCCGTATTGCCCAGCTTCTGCAGGACCGGATCACTCCCGGCCAGGCGCATCATCGCAAAGGACAGGAAGGTGATGATCAGCAGAATGGGAATCAGCTGCAAAAGACGGCGAAAAACGTACTTTCTCATCACATCCTCCTTTCCTTTTTCCGGCACGGCCGGTCCCTGTTTCTCTCTTTCCGTTATCCCCTCGCCTGCAGGGCAAATCCCGGCGTGGGGTCGTAAAATTCATCGGATTCCCCGTAAATCCGCTGCCAGACGCCCGTATCCACCGCAATATCCGAAAATCCTGCCTGACGGAGCAGCTCCGTATCCCAGAGCGGCCGCGGCTGCTGGCAGGGGCGCAGCACGCTCTTCATCCGTTCGTATTCCCGGAGCAGCTCCGCTCCCACATCCTGATGGGCATGATGAGGCGGAAGCACTGCCGGTTTTTCCCGGCAGTAATCGGCATCGAAATTCACCAGGATGCCGCCGGGCTTCAGAAGGGAGCGCCACGTCCGGTATGCCCCGGGCAGATCGGGCAGCGTCCAGGTCAGCTTCCGGGTGACAATGGCATCAAAGGAATGGGGCAGGAAATCCGGATGCTCCGCATCCATGACGCGGAAATCAACAGCCAGTCCCAGCTTTTTTCCCATCCGCTCCGCCTCGGCAATCATCTCCGGCGTCAGGTCGATGGCCGTCACCGCATGGCCCCTCTCCGCCAGCAGGAAAGCAAAGAAGCCCGTCCCGGTCCCGACATCCAGAATCCGCAGCTTCCGCCCGGACGGAATATACCGGTCCAGCTCCGCCGCCCACTGCCGGTGCTTCTCTCCTGCAAATTCCCGGCGGCGCAGGTCGGAAAATTTCTCCGCTCTGCATCCCCAGTACTGCGTCATTGCTTCCTTGATGGCTTCCATGATCCTGTCCTCCTTACCGGCCGCCTCCGGAAAAGAAAAAACGCTGCCTGCCTTCCTGCAGACAGCAGTCCTCCGGCTGTTGCTTGTCCGGCTGCCCTCCCCAGCCGATGCTACTTTTCCATAATAATAACTGCAGTATACCATGCCCGCCGGTTTTGGGAAGCCCCCGGGGGGGATGATTCCGCCTATTAAAGATAAAAAATATATAAAAGACAAAGGTCCGCCGCAGAGGAAAAATTTCCGCCAAAAAGCACGGAATCCTTCCGGACACCGTGCTCCGTACTTCTGTATCCTTCTGTCTTATCAGACCTTCCCGATGGGAACGGCATACACCCCCACCTCGGGCGGCGTCAGGTCATTCTGCTGATAAATGGCATAGACCACCCGGTTCTTGCCCACATAGAAATTGGCGGGAAGCTCCTCCACCCTGTGCGCCGGCAGGAGAGGAAAATTCCGCTTCTTTGCCTGCAGCTCGATACAGTGGTTCACATCGTCCACCGTCAGATTCGGCAGCACCGCCTTCAGATCGAAAAGCTCCCCGGCACCGTTGAAATTCAGCCCCTTTGCAAAGGTCTTCCCGTGCGCTTCTCCTGCAGACAGCTTCTGCTCCACCAGCACGATGCTCGTGATGCCCTGGCTGTTCGTGACGAAATTGCCGATCAGTCCCTCATGCCAGATCATCCATCCCTCCGTGCGGACTTTTTCATTGTCCTTTGCCAGCTCATCCAGAAAACTGTTCTTTTCCCGGGCAATGGCGGCATTCACATTTCCCGCAAAGGTTTCATTGTACCCGTGATCGATCAGGTACGGACTCCGGAGCTCTGCATGACCGGCCCGGAAATCATCGGTGCGGAAAGCCCCCGATTTGTCCCGCGCCGAGGAGGCCAGTCCCGGCCAGAGGGATGCCTCCGCCGCAGGCCCTGCCAGAAGAAGTCCTGCCAGGAACAGCGCTGCTGCCCATCTTTTTGCTTTCATCCTATCCCTCCTCTTCTTTCTTTGATTATACTATGCCCGGAGACGGGAAACACCTATCTTTTTTGGGTATCATCCCATGCCGTCTGTGAAAGAAATATCCTTCATAATTGCACAAGGACTGCCTGCATTGTATACTTATTTCTGTTATATTTTGTTGAATTTGTCCTATTTCATGGAAAAAAGGAATCGAGGCATACCATGCACAGCACATTTTTCCCTCATTTTACCATCGGCACCGACGCCTATGACGCCGTTCCGGAAATCTGCGGCGATTACGGAAAGACCGCCGTTATCATCGGAGGCAACAAATCCAGAGCCGCCGCCGAGCCCGCCATCCGCAAAGTCTGCGAAGGACACATCGAAATTCTCGGCTCCTTCCTCTACGGCGATGACGCCACCTTTGAAAACGCGGAAGCCCTCACGAAGATTCCGGAAATTCAGAAAGCCGATATGATTTTTGCCGTCGGCGGCGGACGGGCAACGGACACCTCCAAGTGGGCGGCCCAC
>ULSJ01062806.1_pt1 | contig 23563 bp, 21 predicted proteins | sample 1956291 | NCBI WGS metagenome assembly ULSJ01 (sample SAMEA4835705, study PRJEB28245) | human gut metagenome | biome: gut microbiome; material: fecal sample | place: Denmark | collected 2008 | reverse complement strand
GCAAGGTTATGCTCTACCAACTGAGCTATTTTCGCATTTGCTTTAGTTCCCTTTTGCGGTTGCAAAGATAGGTACAATTTATATTTCCAGCAAGTTTTTCATGCACTTTTTTTCAACTTTTTCGCTTATCAAATCTTAACAGACTAACAAGCAAGACATTGCAAGAATCATTTTTTATATCCCCGCAACTGGCTGAAGAATTCCTGACGCATGTTGAAATCATCGAACACTCCACAATACTCTACAGTAGCCGTAGAGCTGTTCTCTTTTTCCACTCCACGCATCTTCATACACATGTGATCGGCTTCACAATAAACGATAACGCCTTTCGCCCCGAGTTCCTTGTAAAGAACATAACAGACCTCTCTCGTCAGGCGTTCCTGCACCTGCAACCGACGGGCATAGACATCGACAATACGAGCCACCTTGCTCAAACCGACCATTCCTTCACCCGGAACATATCCGATGGAAATTTCTCCGTAAAATGGTAAAATATGATGCTCACACAATGAATAAAACTCAATACCTTTCACTATCACCATTTTTGAGCCCGAATATTCGAAGATGGCAGAATTCACAACTTTCTTGGGATCCTTCCGATATCCGGAAGTCAGGAACGACAGAGCTTTAGCTGCCCTCATAGGAGTCTTTTTCAAACCATCGCGTTCCGGATTTTCACCAATAAGAGTAAGTATGCTTTTATAATGTTCTGCTATCTGCTCAACAACGGACATATCAAGCCCGTCAATCATCTGCTTCTGTTCTTGCATCATTCAATAATTATAATTCTGTCCCTGACAATGACCATCTCACCGGCCAAAGATGGGAACTTGACTTTCAAATCCTCCAATGCTATTTCTGCCTCTTCACGTGTCAGATAATTACCCACACGTAAACGCCAATACGGCGCCTTATAGGCCAAATAGGTTCCAATTAAAGGATAAATTCCAGAAATTTCACCCGCAATCTGCTCAGCACGCTGTTTGGCCGAACGCTGGCGATTGTCCGAATAAACCTGAATTCTGTAGCCTGCCCGATGGACAACCGTAGTACCCACCCCAATTTCCGGAGCATCCTCTTTCGTAGTAGTCGTATCACGGACCAACATTTCATTCAGTTTTGCTGACTGGGAAATCCTTACATTACCATTAGAACGGACTCTAATTGAATCCACTATGGACCGCACAACGTTTTTCCCGCTGTCCGGCAACACATTTTCGCCCGATATTGCGGATGACCCCAGCAATAAGGCACAGCATAGTATGACAGTTTTCGGAAAATCCATATTATATAAATAAAATAGGCTACAAAAATAATGATTTTTATTCATTTTTCGTAGCCTATTATAAATTATGTGCAGCTAAAATTAGAATGCATCAACGATGCCCATGAATGATTCAGCTTCCAAAGCTGCGCCACCAATCAAGCCACCGTCAACATTCGGTTTAGCAAAAAGTTCTTTTGCATTTGTCGGCTTGCAGCTGCCACCATAAAGGATAGAAGTGTTGTTTGCAACTTCTTCACCATATTTAGCTGCAATAGTAGAACGAATAAACGCATGGATTTCTTCAGCCTGGTCAGCTGTTGCAGTCTTGCCAGTACCGATAGCCCAAACCGGTTCGTAAGCAAGAATAATCTTGCCGAAATCTTCAGCAGAAAGGCCAAACAAAGAATCTTCAACCTGAGCCTTAACTACGTCAAAATATGTTCCATTTTCTCTTTCTTCAAGAACTTCACCGATACAGAAAATAGGAGTCAAGCCGTTAGCCAAAGCCAAAGCTACTTTTTCCTTCAGGATTTCTGCAGTTTCGTGATAATATTGACGACGTTCTGAGTGACCAAGAATTACATATTTTGCACCTGTAGAAGCAACCATAGCAGCTGATACTTCACCCGTATAGGCTCCTTTTGCCTTGTCTGCACAGTTTTCTGCGCTCAAGCCCAACTTAGTTGAGTCAATGACAGCATTAACAGATGCCAAGTGAGTGAAAGGAACACCAATAATTACATCGCAGTTCGGAGTGCGAGTTTTCAATGCTTCGTTTACTTCTTTTGCCAACTTTACACCTTCTTCAAGTGTAGTGTTCATTTTCCAGTTACCTGCAACAATATTCTTTCTCATTGTTATGAAAATTAATGTTATTGATAGAATTTATTTCTTCTGCAAATTTACGGTTTTATTTTGATTCCGCCGCATTCGTATACCAAATTTAATTACCAGTCCCAAACGATTTACCAGCAACAGCATACCGCCCAGCACGCCGAGAGCTATCGTCAGCACCAGCAGGACTTTACCATGGTCGGCCAAAGCCACATCTTCATCACCGAACGACACGTCGAAAAGCTCCGGCAGTTCTTCCGACTCGATACTGTCCAATGTTGACTTCCAGACAATTTTTCCGTCCAACACCCGCACAATGGCCGGATTACCACGCGCAATTGTTTTCAACATGGAATCGTCCATCGTAAAAATCGGATAATCGGCAAATGCAAATTCCTTCCACTTGGCGATTTCTTCACTGGAGCCACTTGTCAGGCAAACCAGCGACACGCCCGATTCCGAAGCGTATTCATTCATGTCGTTTATCCGAAATGTAGTCGACACATCAATGCCGGAAATATTGGGAATCAAAACAAGAACAACGTCACCTTCCTGGGGCAAGACTTCAGCCGACACCTCCCTGTCACCGTCATAAATAGCGATAGGTTCTACATGCTGTTCCGTATGCTCGGACGCAGCCGTTTTTTTCACGGGTTTTCTGTCGACAAAATTCCAGCTGTCGTCAGGCAGACTGTCCAGCATAAATTCACGCTGCACCCCGCCCTTTTCATAAATAAATACAAAATCGTCCTCTCCATCATCCACATTGGATGCGATAATTTCCGTCCCGATTTTATAAGGACGGAAATCAATGAGAGGCTGTACGTAGTATCCCCAGTAAATAATAATCAGAAGATAAACTGAGGGCAAAACAACCGTCATCCACTGAACAGCCGGGCCATACAGACTACGTACCCTTTTGTTGTTGTTCAACATAAACACCAATCCGACAGTCAGCAGGACATTTTTCCAAAAAGTGGCCTGATTCGACAACACCAGAGCATCGCCAAAGCACCCACAGTCGGATACCGGATCTGCCATCCAAACATAGAATGTCAACGGCAGCATAAACGCCATTGTCAGCAGCCCCAAAATAACAGCTGCCCGACGAAAGGATCCAATCACAAGCAGGACGCCTAACACAAATTCAAACAACGGAACGAAACCCGATGCCAATCCTGCAAATGGTTTGGCCCAATCCCAACCAAAAGCAGTAAGGTAATCCCCTATCTTATAATAGAATCCCCAAATGTCAACCCCCTTGACAAAACCGGAGAAAACAAACGTACCACCAACTACAAGCCGGCAAAGCAGCACCAACAAATTCCGCCACGTCAGCCACGACTTGAATTTAGCACGCCAGCCATTACTCTCCATACTCAAGTTTTATCAAGGCAAACAATGAGTAATTAATCATATCCATATAGTTGGCATCAATGCCTTCAGAAATCAATGTATGTCCTTGATTGCGTTCTATCTGTTTGGTTCTAAACAATTTGGTCAAAATCAAATCCGTATACGAGCTGATACGCATCAGACGCCACGCCTCATCATAATCATGATTTTTGGCCAGCATCAGCTGCTTGGTTTTCTCCATATTCTGATCGTACAGTTCCTCTGCTTCTTCAATCGGCATTTCTCCAGAATCACTGTATCCCAATTCCAACTGAATCAGCCCGATTATTCCATAATTCACGATTGCAATAAATTCCGGACGGACACCTTCTCCAACCATGGAACATCCCTTAATCTCCAACGAACGGATACGGGTTGCCTTGATGAACAGCTGGTCTGTGATGGATTCGGGACGCATAATGCGCCACGATGCTCCATAATCCTGCAGTTTCTTCACAAAAATATCCCGGCAAATAGCAATTACGGCATCAAATTGGGTATTTGTATCATTTTGTTTTTCCATAAGCGTACACATTACATTTACTGCAAAGTTAATACAATGACTTAGCTTTTAAAACAGTCGCTTCACTTTTTATAAAGTAAAGACAATAAAAAATGGAGTCTTGGCTATAACCAAAGCTCCATTTTTCACTTGTTCGTTTAACGACTATTTTACTTGAGTTTCTCAATCTTTTCAGCCAACTGTGCCTTTGTTGCCGTTCCCACATGGCGGTCAACGACTTCTCCATTTTTCAAGAACACAAGTGTCGGTATATTGCGGATAGAGAATTTGTCACACGGATCGGAACATTCATCAACATTACATTTGTAAATATCAACTACGCCTTCGTATTCTGCTGCCAATTCATCGACAATCGGTGATATCTTCTTGCAAGGGCCACACCATTCTGCCCAAAAATCAATCACGACAGGAGCACCTGCACCTATTACCGACTCAAAATTGTCGTCAGTTAATTCTTTTGCCATTTTTATTATTTGTTTTTATTGTATTAAAGATGCTACAAAGATAGGACTATTTTTAATATTTCGCCATGATTTTATTTTTTAATTTCATAGTCAACACCCATCTCTTCCAATTCAAGAAGTAACTCCTTGTTCAGCAATATTTTTTCATCGGAAGACATCAGAACAGACTTCTTTTCACGTGAATTTTCGATATTCACATACAAATCTGACATGGGCTTTTGCTCCGGATCAATGTAACGGTCCAGCAACGACTGCAAGGATGTATTCTCCATATCAGCCTCAGCAATATTGAGCTGAATGCCTTTCACGACATCGCCTTTTTTCGATTCCATCAGCTGAATACCTTTCACATACATTCGCAAGTTGTCATTGAAGCGCGACTGCCTGTAGCCGATTGTCACCATAATGATGTTGCCGACAACGGCATAGCGCATGAAATCCACAAAATCCTGACCAAAGAGGCGTATTTCGGCCGACCCCGTATAATCCTCAATCTTCACAATGCCGAACTGACTGTTGGTTTTTGCCGAAGTCAGCGTTTTAGCTTCTACAACGAGTCCGCCAAGCACATATTCCGTATCTGGCGACTGCGGCAGAGAGGAATTAAAGTCCTTTGCGTGCAAATTGCACCCATATTCAACTTCTATATAATAAGAATCCAACGGATGCGCCGACAAGTACATACCCACCAAATCCTTCTCCCAATTCAATCGTATGATATCTGCCTTTTTCGGGCGATGCGGCGGTTCAGGCTTGGCCGTTTCAATCACCTCGGAATCACCAAACAAAGACGAAGTCGCATTAGCCTTGTTCAGCTGATACATCTGGCCGTATTTGACAAGTAACTCATCGAAAGCCACCGAATTGTCCTCAGCTTTCCCAAAATCTTCACGCGAAACATTGGGGAAGCAATCAAAAGCACCGGCCAATGCCAAATTTTCCAACACTTTCCGGTTGCAGGTGCTCAAATTAACGCGCTCCACCAAATCATATATCGACTTATATTCTCCATGTGCTTCGCGCTCCTCAAGTATCGACTGCACGGCATTTCCGCCTACACCCTTTATCGCAGCCAGACCGAAACGAATTTCACCTGCCTTGTTTACACTGAACTTGGCGCGGCTTTCGTTGATGTCCGGGCCTTTTACCGGTATCTTCATCGCCTTGCATTCATCCATAAACTTGCTCAATTTGGTAATATCGTTCAAGTTTCGGCTCAACACCGCAGCCATATATTCTGCCGGATAATTAGCCTTTAGGTATGCTGTTTGGAACGCAACCCAACTGTAGCAAGTCGCGTGACTCTTGTTGAACGCATAGGAAGCAAACTTTTCCCAGTCGGCCCAAATTTTTTCAAGCACCTTCTCGTCGTAACCGTTTGATTTTCCACCATTGATGAACAATGGTTTCAATTCAGCCAGCTTGTCGGCGAGTTTCTTACCCATCGCCTTACGCAATCCGTCAGACTGACCGCGGGTAAAGTTGGCAAGCAATCGCGAAAGCAACATCACCTGCTCCTGATAGACAGTAATGCCATAGGTATCCTTCAGATATTTTTCCATGATTGGAATATCGTATTCGATAGGTTCCAATCCATGCTTACGCGCAATGAACTGAGGAATATATTCCATAGGTCCCGGACGATACAAGGCGTTCATGGCTATCAAATCTTCGAAAGTTGAAGGCTGCAACTCGCGCAGATATTTCTGCATACCGGCCGATTCAAACTGGAATGTACCGGTGGTCCGTCCTTCACAGTACAGCTGATATGTTTTTGGATCGTCGATAGGCACATTGTCGATATCAACCACTTCGCCTATCCGCTCCTTAATATTGTCAAGAGCCTCCTTGATGATAGAAAGCGTTTTCAACCCCAAGAAGTCCATTTTAATCAAACCGGTTGATTCGATCACCGAACCTTCGTACTGAGTCACAAGCACCTTTTCGCCATCCTTGTCGGTAGCGGTTGCAACCGGCACCCAATCCGTAATATCGTCGCGGCCAATGATCACACCACAGGCATGAACACCCGTATTACGCACATTTCCTTCAAGGGCCAATGCATACTTCAGTGTTTCACGCACAGCGGGAGAACCGTAATTCAACTCATTCTGTAATTCAGGAACAAGTTCGTAGCAATTCTTCAAATTAATTTTCGGTGATTTTCCATCAACTTCCGGCAGACGGTCCGGAATCATTTTCGTAAGCCGGTCACTTTCAGAAAGCGGCAACCGCGTAACACGCGCCACATCCTTTATGGCCGATTTCGCTGCCATCGTACCGTAGGTTATGATGTGAGCCACTTTTTCGGCACCATATTTTGCCGTCACGTAACGCAAAACTTCCGCACGTCCGTCATCATCAAAGTCAATATCAATATCAGGCAAGGAAATACGGTCAGGGTTCAAGAAACGTTCGAACAGCAAATCGTATTTAATCGGGTCAATCTGAGTAATTCCCAGGCAATAGGCAACGGCGGAACCGGCAGCAGAACCACGGCCTGGACCCACCGAAACCCCTATTCTTCGTGCAGCAGCTATAAAGTCCTGCACAATCAGAAAGTAACCCGGGAAACCCATATTCTTGATAGTGTCCAACTCAAACTCAAGACGCTCTGTCTGCTCTGCCGTCAATGAATCACCCCAGCGTTTTTTAGCACCTTCAAAAACGAGGTAACGCAAATATTCATTATTGTCATTAAACCCTTCCGGCAACGGGAAATTCGGCAGAATCGGGTCGTGATTAATAGAATACCGTTCCACCTTATTCAAAACTTCCACCGTATTGTCGAGCGATTCAGGAATATCGGCAAAGAGTTCGTTCATCTCCGCCTGGGTCTTCATCCACTCCTGCTTGCTGTAGGTCATACGGTTTTCATCGTCCAAATAAGTTCCCGTTGACACACAAATCAAACGGTCGTGGGCTTCGGCATCACTTTCATTGACGAAATGCACATCGTTTGTACAAACGAGCTTTATATTATGCTTTCGCGCAAACTCCAAAAGCACGGCGTTCACTTTCTGCTGTGCAGGATAGACGCTATGATTGGCATTCGGGACCGTCGCCTTATGGCGTTGAAGTTCCAAATAATAGTCATCACCAAAAACCTCTTTAAACCACAATACGGAAGCCTCGGCCTCTTCAATACGATCCTGCATAATCAGACGCGGAATCTCACCTCCCAGACAGGCCGAACAGACGATCAACCCCTCATGATGGAGCTTCAGTTGCTCCTTGTCAGTTCGCGGGTGATAATAATAGCCTTCCGTCCAAGCTTTTGAAACAAGTTTTATCAGATTATGATATCCCTGTTCGTTTTTTGCCAGAACAACCAAGTGACGTCCTGTATCCTTTTTCGATTCACGATTTGTCATCTGCTTGTCAGCGACATACATCTCACAACCAAAAATAGGAATGAAAATTTTCTTTTTGGCCGCTTCCAATTCCGCCTCGGCTGCAACCACAGCAGCGTCGTCGACAGTGTCAGCCGATTTCAGTTCCTCTATCTGTTTCTTGAGATTTTTTATCAATTTGTCCGTATCCCCATTCTTTTTCTTCACATAGTCGAAAAACTCCTTGATACCGAACATATTACCATGGTCAGTCAAGGCAAGCCCCGGCATACCATCGGCTATCGCCTTATCAACCAACGATTTAATGGCAGCTTGTCCGTCAAGTACCGAATATTGGGAGTGAACATGTAAATGTACAAATGGATGCATAATCTATATTTCTGTTTTTGGATTTGTAAAGTTAATCAAAGCATTTCATTCCATGATAACGAGAAAAAGATTATACCAAAATTTAACATTTTCGACATTGCCCCTCACTGCAATTTTCCAAAAATTGAAATAGTTTTTGTAGTTTTGCACCATAAATATATGTAACATCAGAAATCGTGATATATCCGCAATCTTTAGAATCAAAAATAGGGTTCGACGGGGTTAGAGCCATCATAGGGAATCTCTGCAACAACAGCCTGAGCAAAGACAAATGCAAAGAAATGAATTTCTCTTCCGACTTTGGCCAGGTCCTTACCCAACTCCAACAAACCAATGAATATCTTACCATCCTCAACACCGGGGAAGATTTTCCCAACGGTAACATTTACGACCTTCGGGAGGAATTGGGACGGGTACGCATCATTGGCGCATATCTGACAGAAGCCGAACTGTTCCAACTGGGGCAAACGCTTTCCACAGCAGCCGACATCTGCGCATTTTTTACCGAAGAACGCAGCAACAAATTTCCCCAACTCCGTAAAATAGCAGAGGAAGTGACCACTTTCCCTGAAATTCTGCGCATCATAACGGCGGCCATTGACAAGTTCGGAAACATGAAGGACAATGCTTCGCCGACACTTATGGATTTGAAACGGTCGCTTCAATCGACGGCAAGCAGTGTGAACGGAATGATGCAACGCATCATGTCGCAATGCAAGCAAGAAGGCTTTCTGGAAAAAGACTCCTCACCCGTGGTGCGCGACGGCCGTCTTGTGATTCCGGTATCACCGATGCACAAACGAAAAATAAAAGGTATTGTCCACGACGAATCAGCCACCGGCAAGACCATCTTTATTGAGCCGGCTGAAATTGTGGAAGCCAACAACCGTATCAGGGAACTGGAAGCCGACATCCGCCGTGAAATCATCCGAATTCTAACAGAAATAACCGACAAAATACGCCCGTCGCTGGGTGATTTGTTCGCTTTATACAAAATCATCGGAATTTTTGATTTCATCAGAGCCAAAGCAATCTTTGCACAGGAAATCAACGCCACACTTCCACATATCTCCGATACACAGGAAATTGAATGGTACAATGCCATCCACCCGATGCTATTTGTCACACTGAAGAAGTTGAACAAGGAAGTTGTGCCGCTGACTATAAAATTGGACAAAGAGAACCACATTCTTTTGATTTCCGGTCCGAATGCAGGGGGAAAATCCGTCTGTCTGAAAACGGTGGGCATAGTCCAATACATGTTGCAATGTGGCATTCTCCCTCCCGTATACAGCAATTCGCATTTCGGAATTTTCGACAACCTTTTTATCGACATTGGCGACGAGCAGTCTATTGAAAATGAATTGAGCACATACAGTTCGCATCTTTCCAACATGAAATTCTTCATGCAGAAAGGCAATGCAAAGTCGCTGATTCTGATTGATGAGTTTGGAGGCGGTACAGAACCGCAGATAGGTGGAGCCATCGCACAGGCAATATTGCACAAACTGAACGATGCCGGAATTTTTGGTGTCATCACTACACACTATCAAAATCTGAAAAATTTTGCCAACGACACTCCAGGCATTGTTAATGGCGCCATGCTGTACGACCGCCACCTGATGAAACCACTTTTCCAACTCTCCGTTGGCAATCCAGGCAGTTCCTTCGCTGTAGAAATTGCCCGGAAAATCGGAATACCTGCCGATGTTATTGACGAAGCGGAATCCATTGTCGGCTCCGACTATATCAACATGGACAAATATCTGCTTGACATAGCCCGCGACAGAAAGTACTGGGAAAACAAGCGTCAGGACATCCGTATCGAGCGGAAAAAACTGGAAAGCCTCGTTGCCCGTTATGAGAACGACATCGAACGGCTGAAAATCGAACGGAATCTCATTCTCAAAGAAGCAAAAACCGAAGCGAAGGAAATCATTTCCAGCAGCAACGCTTCGATAGAAAACGCTATCCATGAAATAAAGAAGGCGCAAGCGGAAAAAGAGCGGACCAAAGAAATCCGAAAACAGATCGAAGAACTCAAAACTCGCCTTGCCAACGACAACACGGACAGCGAGTCTTCTGCAAAACTTGACGAACTTTCCGCTAAAATCCGAAAAAAGAAACATAAACACGAAAAGCAGGTTTCCGTACAGCCACAAGCCGAAGAAAAACCGCTTGCTGTAGGCGACAGTGTCACCATCGACGGAAGTAATTCCGTAGGTGAGATCATTGAAATCAACGGAAAGAATGCCATCGTCACATTCGGCATTTTCAAATCGACAGTACAACTGTCCAAACTGAAACGGACATTGCGCAAAGCGACAGCGACCACTGCCCAAAAAGATTCGTTCATATCTTCGTCGACAACAGACGACATGAGAAAAAGGCAGCTCAACTTCAAACAGGAAATTGACGTGAGAGGAATGAGAGCCGACGAAGCCATTCAGGCCGTTTCTTACTTTATTGATGATGCAACCCAATTCAACGTCAAGCAGGTCCGGATTCTGCATGGTACCGGCTACGGAATTCTTCGACAACGCATCCGCGAATATCTCAACACCGTGCCGAGCGTCAAATCGTTCAAGGACGAGCACGTTCAATTCGGCGGTGCCGGCATAACCGTTGTCACACTCAATTAGCCAATATATTCCATCAAAAACAGAAAGCGGAAACCACTCATCATGATTTCCGCTTTTTGCTTTTATAAGATATCCAATTAATCCTTCAGCTTTTTCAGAACCTTGTTGTCTACAGTCACTTTATATTTCTTGCGCAACTGAGTCACCCATTCGTCTTCAAGGTAATTCTGATAGTCGGCTACCACTTGACCACGAACATCACTCATTTCTTCAGGCTGTGCAAGCACCTTTCCGCCATAAACGAAATAGTCGCTGTATTTCTTTTCCGGCTTTACGCGAGGACCGCCGAACTTCTCAGAGTCGACCATAGCATTCTCGCCTTCTGCTACCAGGACTTTCTCCACTTTGATATACTTGCCATAGTCACGGCGAAGAACACGTACCAGACTGTCCTCACCAAGAGTCTTCAAACGAGCCTTGACTTCACGAGAGATGGAGTCACCGGTTGTTTGAATCAAGAACCCTTTGTATTTAGGAGCGTTCCATTTATATGCGTCGCGATGGTCATTGAAGTATTTAGTCAAACCTTCAACATCTGTCGAAGCCTTATCCCAAACATTCCGATTGCTGATTTCAAACAATAGCATACCGTCGCGATACTCGTTTACCAAATTGCGGAATTCCGGATTGTTCTTTTCCAACATCTGACGTTCGTATTCAGCCACCTCACGGTCGATTACACGGTTGGTGCGGGCATCAAGAATGTTCCAAGCCAAATCGTCGCGTGCCACTCCTACATTCTTCAACTCGGCAATCAGCAGGGACAACGGATAATTCTTGTCAGCGATTGTAAACAAAGTTTCCGTAGAATTTTCATGACGGGCAATAAACGCAGAATCCAACGCATTCGGACTTGTAACTTCTTCCTTCAGCTTCTTTTCCAATTCCACATTGCGCATCAACTTGTATTGTTTCTTCAACTGATCCAATTTCGACTGATAAGCAATGTTTGCATACGGACTTGCCATCAGCACACCCATTGCCCGTTCTCTTTCTTCAGCATAAGAACCCAGTTTCTTACTGTCCAACTTTTTCACAATATGCACACCATAACGAGTGGCAAACGGTGCCGATACGGAATCTTTGGCCAATTCAAAAGAAACATTTTCAAATTCAGGAACCATTTCACCGCGGCCGAACCAAGGCAATTGTCCGCCTTTACGGGCAGAACCCGGATCCTGGGATTCTTTCTTGGCAATCTCTTCAAAGTTACCGCCGGCCTTAATCACCTTATATATACTGTCAACTTTGGCATATACTTCCGCTTTCTGCTCTTCTGTAGCCTTTTGCGGATACAATTTCAGGATATGCTCAACGAGAACTTTACCCTCATCGTCACGAACATCGTAGACTTTTACAATATGATAGCCGAAATCTGTTTTAAACACCGGTGAGATTTCTCCTACAGGCGTTGAATAACAAGCCTGCTCAAATTCAAACGGGAATCTTCCGACTGAAACATAACCCATACTGCCCTTGTTATTTTTCACCGATTGGTCGACAGAATACTTCAGAGCCAAATCCTCGAAACTCTGACCGTTCAATATACAAGTACGGATACTGTCGAGTTTTGCTTCTGTCTGCTTGTTTTTGACAATATCTCTGTCGAGAGGCAACATAATGTGACTTGCCTTCACATTATATTTCATATGTTCGTAGATTTCCTTCGCCTTGTTCTCCTGTGCAACGGTATCTACCAAATAAGGCGCAGCCAATTCATTCCGATAGCCGGCAAATTCCTTCTTAAAGGAAGCCGTGGTATCAATACCGGCCGCCTCTGCATCAGCAACCTTCAATTTGTAGACAGTAAACATGTCTATATATTTATCCAATGGCTGTTTTGCCACCTGCTGCTGATTATTCTTATTATACATATACTCGAATTCAGACAAAGTAACCGCTTTTCCGTTTACCGTCATCAATACCGGATCCTTTTTAGTAGCAGCAAAGACCGAAAGACATCCTGCTGCCAGAACAAGCCCTACGAATAGTTTTGTTTTTTTCATATTATAGATTTACATTAAAAAACACAGAGATATAACGATATTCAAAGAATAAAATTACATCCCTGTGCCAAAAATATCATGTTCTTAACATTTTTACACTACTCGAGCTATTCACCACGGCTGTAGTTCGGTGCCTCACTGGTGATGGCTACGTCATGCGGGTGGCTTTCTGTCACACCGGCATTCGTAATACGGGTGAACTTGGCTTTATGGAGCTGTTCGATATTTGCCGCACCACAATAGCCCATACCTGCACGCAAACCGCCAACCAACTGATAAATTACCTCGTAAAGAGTTCCCTTGTATGGAACACGAGCAGCAATACCTTCCGGCACTAGTTTCTTAACGTCGGTTGTGCTTGACTGGAAGTAACGGTCCTTTGAACCATTTTCCATGGCTTCCAGAGAACCCATACCACGATAGGACTTGAACTTACGGCCATTGAAAATGATGGTGTCGCCCGGAGCTTCTTCCGTACCGGCAACCAAAGAACCAACCATTACACTGTATCCGCCGGCAGCCAAAGCCTTGACTACATCACCCGAATAACGCAAACCGCCGTCGGCAATCAAAGGCACTCCAGTTCCTTCCAAAGCCTTTGCCACATCGTAAACGGCTGTCAACTGAGGCACTCCGACACCGGCCACGACACGAGTCGTACAAATTGAACCCGGACCGATACCCACTTTCACAGCATCTGCGCCGGCTTCAACCAGCATCTTGGCTGCATCTCCTGTTGCCACATTACCGACAACAACATCAATGTTCGGGAAATGAGCTTTTGCTTCTTTCAGTTTATCGATGACATATTTTGAATGTCCGTGAGCCGTATCAATAACAATGGCATCCGCACCGGCATTCACCAATGCCTCCATGCGCTGCAACGTATCAACGGTTACACCTACACCGGCAGCAACACGCAATCGGCCTTTTGAATCTTTACAAGCCATCGGTTTGTCTTTTGCCTTAGTAATATCCTTGTAAGTAATCAAACCTACCAGTTTGTTGTCCTTGTCAACTACCGGCAATTTTTCAATCTTGTGAGCTTGCAGAATACCTGCGGCAGTTTCCATATCAGTCGACTGATTGATTGTAACGAGATTTTCCTTTGTCATCACCTCGTCAATTCTTTTCTGCATGTCTCTTTCAAAACGCAGGTCACGGTTCGTCACAATACCGACAAGATAACCACAATCGTCCACAACGGGAATACCGCCAATCTTATATTCTGCCATCAAATCAAGGGCATCCTTCACCGTAGAGCCCCGCTTGATGGTAACAGGATCGTAAATCATACCGTTTTCGGCACGTTTTACAATTGCCACTTGACGGGCCTGCTCTTCAATTGACATATTTTTATGGATTACACCGATACCGCCCTCGCGAGCAATCGCGATTGCCATTTGAGCTTCTGTAACCGTATCCATAGCGGCAGTCACAAAAGGTATTTTCAATTCAATGTTGCGTGAAAACTTTGTCGTGAGTTCGACAGTCTTAGGTAATACTTCTGAATAGGCCGGAATTAACAACACATCGTCGTAGGTCAATCCGTCCATCACTACTTTATCTGCAATAAATGACATAACGATTGATGCTTTAAATTTTATTGCACGCAAAGATAGTAAATTTTATCAAAACGTCCATAATATTTACACCTAAAAATAATAAATCTCCATAGAAAATTAATCCGGCACAGTATCCATCCTGAAAGCACCTTCCAACGTCGCCCCCAAAAGCTAAAAAGGTTGAAAATACGCTTTTTTAAACGGGAATTAATTAACTTTGCAAACTAATGACAAATAAAAGCTATGAGTGATATAATATTAGGTATAGAGTCTTCTTGCGACGACACATCGGCAGCTGTCATCAAAGACGGCATTTTGCTCTCCAATGTCATTGCAAGCCAAAGCGTTCACGAAGCATACGGAGGTGTCGTTCCTGAACTCGCATCAAGAGCCCACCAACAAAATATAGTGCCGGTGGTATCGGAAGCCATCAAACGTGCCGGCATCGACAAAACGGATTTGAGCGCCATCGCCTTTACGGCAGGTCCCGGACTTATCGGTTCACTGCTTGTGGGCACATCATTCGCGAAAGGCCTGGCAACGGCTCTTAACATTCCCATGGTGAATGTCAACCACCTGCACGGACACGTTCTGTCGCATTTCATCAAGGAAGACGAAAATACAGAAGTTCCTACGTTCCCATACATGTGCCTGCTGATATCCGGCGGCAACTCCCAAATCATACTGGTGGAAAATTACAACAAAATGCAGATTCTCGGCCAGACAATCGACGACGCGGCTGGAGAAGCATTCGACAAGTGCGCAAAAGTAATGGGACTCCCCTATCCCGGCGGTCCGCATATCGACCGGCTGGCCCAAACAGGAGATGCCAACAAATTCAAATTCAGCAAACCGCATATTCCCGGACTGGACTACAGCTTCAGCGGTTTGAAAACATCGTTCCTCTACACATTGCGTGACGAGCTGAAGAAAAATCCCAATTTCATAGAAGAGAACAAAGCCGATCTTGCAGCATCCCTGCAAAAAACCATCATCGACATTCTTATCGACAAATTGGACAAGGCCGTAAAAGAGCATCCGGAAATCAAACAGATTGCCATTGGCGGAGGTGTATCGGCCAATTCAGGCGTACGTGACGCCGTAGCCAAATTCTGCGAGAAGCGCGGCATCAAGGCATTCATCCCCAAGCGCATGTTTACGACCGACAATGCCGCCATGGTTGCCATTGCCGGCTATTTTAAATATCTCGACAAAGACTTCTGCCCTCTCGACATTGCACCGTTTGCAAGAGTAGAAGTTTAGAATCTTATTAATATTCTAAGGAATGGAAGTTTCTATCATAGCTATCGGCGATGAGTTGCTCATCGGCCAAGTTGTCGACACCAATTCCGGATGGATCGCCCAAGAAATCACCCCCTACGGCTGGAGGGTAAAAAGTGTCCGTGTCGTTGCCGACAATGCTAATGAAATAAAAAAAGCCGTCAGTGACGCTTTTAATGAAACAAATATCGTACTGACAACCGGAGGGCTCGGACCGACAAAAGACGATATAACCAAGCAAACTCTCTGTGATTTTTTTGGAGGCGAACTCATCTACGACAAAGAAGTAGAGAAAAACGTGCTGGAAGTCGTAGCAAAACGCAGCCTGAAAATCAATCCCCTGACAGCGGCACAAGCCTACGTTCCCTCCAGTTGCAAAGTGATACAAAACAAAGTAGGAACCGCACCTATCATGTGGTTTGAAAAGGACGGGAAAGTTCTGGTATCGATGCCGGGCGTGCCTTTTGAAATGCAGGAAATGATGCACACGGAAGTCTTTCCGCAACTTAAAAAGAGATTTCAGAAAGACGAGACGGTTGAACTGAAAACATTTATTGTCATCGGATACTCCGAATCGTTGCTGGCTGCCGCATTGGAAGAATTTGAAAACAACCTGCCAAAAGAAATCCACCTTGCCTATCTGCCCAAACCAGGGCTTGTCCGCCTGCGTCTGACAGGAGTCAGCAAAAACAGCGACGACCTTACCACAAAAATGGAACAAGCTGAACAGTCATTAAAGCAGACATTGGGCGAAAGCATCATCTGTGACAAAGATATGAGCGTTGCCGAAATTTTAGGCAGTCTCCTCTCAAAAAAACAGTTCACTGTTTCAACGGCTGAAAGTTGCACAGGCGGCAACATTGCGCACGAAATCACGGCAGTCGCAGGATGCTCCTCCTATTTTAAAGGTACAGTTGTTGCCTACGCCAACGAAGTGAAACAAAATGTTCTTGGCGTCAGTCAGGAAACGCTGGAGAAAGAAGGAGCAGTCAGCGAACCGACAGTACGGCAAATGGTAGAAGGCGTGGCACAGAAACTTCACACGAACTGCGCCATTGCCACCTCGGGCATTGCCGGTCCCGGCGGAGGAACTGATGAAAAACCGGTAGGCACCGTATGGATTGCAGCAACAGCCAACGGCAAAACAGTCAGCGAATTGTATCATTTTGCCGGAAACCGAAGCAGAGTTATCAACCATGCCACCACTATGGCCCAACTGATGCTCATTAAAATGCTACTTAAATAAGTGCTATACAAAAAAATATATTGAAAAAAGTTAGAAAAATTTGGAGATTATCCAAAAAAACACTTACTTTGCACTCTGTTTTGAGGAGTATAATTGAAAAATAATAAAAAAAACAACAATAGCCATGTCAAAGATTTGTCAAATTACAGGCAGAAAAGCGGCCGTAGGTAATAACGTTTCTCACTCAAAGAGAAGAACAAAACGCAAATTTGAGGTCAACCTTTTCAACAGAAAGTTCTTCTGGGTTGAACAGCAAATTTGGATTCGTCTTACTATTTCAGCAGCAGGACTTCGCACAATCAACAAGATTGGTCTTGATGCCGCATTGAAGCAAGCAGCAAACAAAGGTTACTTAACAAGCATTAAAACAGTAGAATAAGATGGCAAAGAAAGCAAAAGGTAACAGAGTTCAAGTAATTCTTGAATGTACTGAACATAAGGATAGCGGTATGCCGGGTACTTCTCGCTACATCACAACTAAGAACCGCAAAAATACAACTGAACGTTTGGAGTTGAGAAAATACAACCCAATCTTGAAAAGAGTAACTGTTCACAAAGAAATTAAATAATATAAGCTATGGCAAAGAAAACCGTTGCAACACTCCAAACTGGTGAAGGACGTACATACAGCAAAATCATCAAAGCTGTAAAGTCTCCAAAAACTGGCGCATACGTATTCAAAGAAGAAATGGTACTTAACGATGCTGTTAAGGACGCGCTGAAATAATTGAAGAATATATTTTTCCTATCAATAGACGTATAGCTTTTCGGAATTTACTTTCGAAAAGCTATCGTTGTTTATAGACAGCGATTATTCGCAATTTTTTATTAATTTTGTATCAAATCATATAACCCATCTGCTTATGTTCTATGTATCCAAAAGAATGGAAATAGCCGGTTGTCACAAACTGACGCTCAACTATGAAAGCAAATGCACGCAACTGCATGGGCACAATTGGATTGTCACTGTCTATTGTAAGGCTAAAGAACTCAACGAAAATGGAATGGTATGCGATTTCAAGCATATCAAAGACAAGATTCATGGCTATCTCGACCATGGAAATTTCAACGAACTTCTTCCGTTTAACCCTACTGCCGAGAATTTGGCCAAATGGATTTGTGATCAGTTTTCTGAATGCTATAAAGTAGAAGTGCAGGAATCGGAAGGAAACACAGCCATTTATATCGACGACGTAAAAGATGGAATATAAAATCAACGAAATTTTCTACAGTCTTCAGGGTGAAGGCTATTTCACCGGCACCGCCTCCATCTTCGTCCGATTCTCCGGCTGCAACTTAAAGTGTCCGTTCTGCGATACTCAACATTCCAACGGAGTAAAGATGACCGATGCTGAGATTATCAAAGAAATAAACAGATACCCTGCACGGCACATCGTTCTTACCGGAGGTGAGCCGTCGCTGTTTATCAACGAGATGCTGCTCGACAAAATCAAAGAACAGACCGGCAAATACATAGCCATCGAAACAAACGGAACCCATCCGCTTCCGAAAGGAATCGACTGGATAACCCTGTCTCCCAAATTCGAATTCTGTGACAACGCCAACCTGAAAGTCACGAGATGCAACGAATTGAAAGTAGTGTTCCGCGACCAGGATTTGAGCATATACAACAACATAAACGCCGAGCACCGATTTCTCCAGCCTTGCGACTGCGGCAACCCAAACATAAACAAATCCATACAGAAAAAAGCCGTACAATACTGCCTGGACCACCCAGAATGGAGGCTGTCACTCCAAACACATAAGCTGCTGGGAATTCAATAAGTCAAAAAACGCCAAAACAGCGAATTATTTTGAAAAAAAGTCAACAATTCAGTATCATATTCAAGGTGCATCCTATTATTTTATTGTATATTTGCACGGAATCAAGAATATGACGAATGAACTTTGAGATATTGTTTGTACTTATCTGCATGATAAGTATGCTGGCAGCACTAATCTTAGACTTGATGAGGCCGGGACTGGTGCTGATGAGCATTGTGATACTGTTCCTGTGTGCAGGAATAATCACACCGACAGAAATGCTTGAGGGATTCAGCAACAAAGGAATGATAACTGTTGCTTTATTATTTTTAGTCAGTGAAGGCGTTCGACAAAGTGGTGCACTTAATATTATCATAAAAAAACTGCTACCGCAAAAGAAAACATCAGTTTCCAAATCACTACTACAGATTCTCCCTTCCGTTTCTGTAATATCGGCGTTTTTAAACAACACGCCTGTTGTTGTCATTTTCGGACCTATCATCAAACGATGGGCCGAAGCATTGAAAATGCCGGCCACAAAATTTTTAATCCCCCTGTCCTACGCCACGATTCTCGGAGGCGTATGTACTCTTATTGGCACTTCTACGAACTTGGTTGTACACGGAATGATTCTGGATGCCGGCATGGAAGGCTTCTCCATGTTTGAATTGGGAAAAATCGGAATATTCATTGCCATTGCCGGATTGATATATCTGATTCTGTTTGCCAACAAACTGCTTCCGGACGACCGCAGCGACGCGCTGGAAAAAGAAGAGGAACCTTCCGACAATCTCCACAAAGTGGAAGTAATCATCGGCTCACGTTTTCCGGGTATCAAAAAAACATTAGGCGAATTTGACTTTACACGCCACTATGGAGCTTACGTCAAAGAAGTGAAACGCAAGGGACAGTCCTATACCACAGACCTTGACAAATTCATGATTCTGGAAGGTGACACACTTATATTGTGGGCCGACGACACCTTCATTCCGACATGGGGTGATTCACGTGTATTCCTTATGGTGGCAAACGGCAAGGATAACCAGCCGACAAAGTCGAACAAGAAACGGATGCTGGCCCTCGGCCTGCTGATCTTCATGATTACAGGAGCGACTATAGGCGAATTGCCATTCATGAAAGAAGCAGTTCCCGACATGCAGTTCGACATGTTCTTTTTCGTATGCATCACCACCATTATCATGGTATGGACGAAAATGTTCCCGCCCAAAAAATATACCAAATATATTTCATGGGACATTCTGATTACCATCGCCTGCGCCTTTGCCATCAGCAAAGCAATGAACAACTCCGGCTTGGCTTCCATGATAGCCAAGTATGCCATCAGCATGACCGACAGCCTTGGCCCCAGCGGACTATTGGCCGTCATATTCATCATCACCAATATTTTCACAGAACTGATAACCAACAATGCTGCCGCGGCACTCAGTTTTCCCATTGCGTTGGCCGTAGCCAACCAACTTGGAGTCAACCCCATGCCATTCTTCGTGGTAATCTGTATGGCCGCATCCGCAAGTTTTTGTACCCCAATCGGCTATCAGACCAATTTGATTGTTCAAGGTATCGGTGGTTATAAATTTACGGATTTCATAAAAATCGGACTTCCGCTAAACATTATTTCATTTCTATTGTCAACATTTCTGGTTCCCCTCATATGGGAATTTTAAAATAAAAAATCGATTATGAGTACACAACCCCAAAATATCTATCCGATATTCGACAAGATGATGTCGAAACAAGATAAGGAAGAACTGCTGAAACAGCACGGCGTTATGCTTTGGTTCACAGGACTGAGCGGTTCCGGAAAAAGTACTGTTGCCATTGCTCTCGAACGAGAGCTGCACAAACGGGGCCTGCTTTGCCGCATCCTTGACGGTGACAACATCCGCAGTGGAATCAACAATAACTTAGGCTTCTCGCCCGAGGACCGTATTGAAAACATCCGCCGCATTGCCGAAGTCGGAAAGCTGTTTGTCGACACGGGCATCATCACCATTGCCGCATTTATCAGCCCAAACAACCAGCTTCGGAACATGGCAGCCGAAATCATCGGGAAGGAAAACTTTATTGAAGTATACATTTCAACACCTTTGGAAGAATGTGAGCGACGTGATGTCAAAGGTCTTTACGCCAAAGCACGCAGAGGTGAGATAAAGGAATTCACAGGAATCTCTGCCCCATTTGAGGCTCCCGAGCATCCCGACATTGAACTTGACACCTCAAAGCTTTCTCTGAAAGAATCAGTTGATATTTTACTGAAAACAATTCTTCCAAAAGTATCTATTCATCAGTTGTAACAAATAACACCACAAAATATGTCAAACTATAAATTAAGCCATTTACAGGAACTTGAAGCAGAATCCATCTACATCATACGCGAGGTAGCTGCTGAATTTGAAAATCCTGTCATGTTGTATTCAATCGGAAAAGACTCCTCCGTAATGGTGCGCCTTGCCGAGAAAGCCTTTGCTCCCGGGAAAGTACCGTTCCCATTAATGCACATCGATTCAAAATGGAAATTCAAAGAAATGATTGAATTCCGTGATAACTATGCCAAACAATATGGATGGAATCTGATAGTCGAATCCAATATGGAAGCGTTCAAAGCCGGTGTCGGACCGTTTACCCACGGCAGCAAAGTGCATACCGATCTGATGAAGACGCAGGCGCTCCTCCACGCTTTGGACAAATATAAATTTGATGCAGCGTTTGGCGGTGCGCGCCGCGATGAAGAAAAGAGCCGTGCCAAGGAACGTATCTTCTCATTCCGCGACAAATTCCATCAATGGGACCCGAAAAACCAGCGCCCGGAACTATGGGACATCTACAATACCCGCGTACACAAAGGCGAAAGCATCCGCGTTTTCCCGCTTTCCAATTGGACAGAGCTGGACATCTGGCAATATATCCGACTGGAAAACATACCAATCGTACCGCTCTATTTCGCAAAGGAACGCCCTGTGGTGGAAATCGACGGCAATCTGATTATGGCCGACGACGACCGTCTGCCGGCAGAATATAAAGATAAGATTCAGATGCGCAAAGTGCGTTTCCGCACATTAGGCTGCTGGCCGTTGACAGGAGCCGTAGAAAGCGAAGCTGACACCATCGAAAAAATCGTGGAAGAAATGATGACTACCACCAAGAGCGAACGCACAACCCGTGTCATCGACTTCGACCAGGATGCAAGTATGGAACAGAAAAAACGTGAAGGTTATTTCTAAATCTTTTTAATTATGGAAAATCAGACACTCAACATAAAAGAATTTCTTGACAAGGACGAACAAAAAGACTTGTTGCGCTTCCTCACCGCAGGCTCTGTCGACGACGGTAAGTCAACACTTATCGGACGACTGCTTTTTGACAGCAAAAAGATTTACGAAGACCAGTTGGATGCACTCGAACGCGACAGCAAACGCATGGGAAATGCCGGTGAACATATCGACTACGCACTGCTTCTTGACGGTTTGAAAGCCGAACGCGAACAAGGCATCACCATTGACGTGGCCTATCGCTATTTCAGCACCAACAACCGCAAGTTCATCATTGCCGACACTCCGGGACACGAACAATATACCCGCAACATGATTACCGGCGGCTCGACAGCGAATGCTGCCATCATTCTTGTTGATGCCCGTACAGGAGTCATTACACAGACACGCCGCCACACATATCTTATTTCCCTGCTGGGTATCAAGCATGTGGTTTTGGCTGTCAACAAAATGGACTTGGTCGACTTCAGCGAAGAAGTATTCAACAAGATTGTCAACGATTACAAGGATTTCGTATCAACACTCAATATTCCTGACATTACCTGCATTCCATTGTCGGCACTCGACGGAGACAATGTCGTAAAAAAGAGTGATCGCACACCGTGGTATTCAGGTAAATGCCTGCTTGACTATCTGGAAACGGTACCTATCGACCTTGACCGCAACTACAACGATTTCCGCTACCCAGTCCAATATGTACTTCGCCCGAACCTCGATTTCAGGGGATTCTGCGGAAAAGTGGCAAGCGGCGTAATCCACGTCGGCGATACGGTGATGGCCCTGCCTTCACGCAAAACGTCGAAAGTCAAAAGCATTGTCACCTACGACGGCAACCTGCAGGAAGCATTCCCTCCGCAATGTGTCACACTTACACTTGAAGACGAAATCGACATCTCAAGAGGTGAAATGCTTGTTAAGCCTGACAATCTGCCTATCGAAGACCGCAACTTTGAGGCCATGCTGGTATGGATGGATGAAGAGCCGATGGATGTCAACAAACAGTTCTACATCAAACAAACGACAAACACCACACGTGCACGCATCGACAGCATTAAATACAAAGTCGATGTCAACACGATGGAAAAATCGCAAGTCGACAAACTCTCGCTCAATGAAATCGGTCGTGTAGTTTTCACAACCGGCAAGGAACTTTTCTTCGACCCGTACCACAAAAACAAGCAGACCGGTTCGTTTATCCTGATTGACCCGATTACCAACAATACTTCGGCCGTCGGTATGATCATCGACCGTGTCGACGTGAAGGATATGGTTCATGAAGATGCCCTTGCAACTATCAATCTAAAGGAACTCGGCATTGACGAATCACACTTCGAGGCCATCAATAAAGTGTGCATGGAACTAACCCGCCAGGGCATTCCGGTAAAATTAATGAAATAAACATTTATGGGACTTACATTTGACAAACTTCCGGTCAACACTTTGGTGGGAGCCGACTGGAAAACATTCAAAGCGCTGACCGACGGCCAGCACATCGGCAACTCCTACAAAGGCAAGTTCCGCTTGACCAAAATGGTGTGCCGCCTGCTCAGCACCTTAAAGACTT
>ULSJ01048389.1_pt1 | contig 24158 bp, 19 predicted proteins | sample 1956291 | NCBI WGS metagenome assembly ULSJ01 (sample SAMEA4835705, study PRJEB28245) | human gut metagenome | biome: gut microbiome; material: fecal sample | place: Denmark | collected 2008 | reverse complement strand
CCTGCCAGTCCGGGCACTTGGCCTGGTCAGCGGTATGTTCTATACGAACCGCCTGGATCAGATCGGACTTTTCCTCCCCAGATATCTCTACGGCCGGCATTATAAAAAAAGTGCTTTTGCCCCCTATGTATCTCCGGAGCACCCGGACATCGTGACCAGCCTGCCACCCAGTCTCCTGATCACCAGTGACAACGATAATCTTCAGAGCTATACTCTGAATTTTGAAAAGGCTCTGCGCAGACATCAGATGCCCCATAAACTGATCAACTACCCGAAGGATCCCCGCCTGACCCATGCGTTCAGCGCTTTTTACCCGGATCTTCCGGAAAGCAGGGAAGTGATCCACCATTTGATTCATTTTTTTGAACATACCGGAGATGACTGTAAAGGAGGATACGTATCATGACATACGACGAAAATGTTTTCAAAGAAAAAGCTAATCGGAAAGCCCGTAAGATCTGGATCGTTTTTGCTGTTTTACTGAGTGCCAACTATGGCTCCGATGCGTCCGGGGGATTATATCCCACCACTTCTTACCTTATTTTCCTGGCATTGTGCTGGCTGCCTCTGATCTTCGGCGAAGTGCTGTTACGTGTAAAGGGCTGGGCAACGGAGCTCTACCGCTACGATCTGGTCATCGGTTACGGCATCTTCTATACCTTTGTAATCTGTACCACAGCGTCACCCATCGCATTCACTTACATCCTTCCGGTGACAAGCTTACTGGTCCTGTATAAGAACCGGAAATTCATGATCAACTGCGGTATCGTCAACTCTCTGATCATTGTGGGCGCTGCCGTCTACCGCTACATGCTGGGCTTTAACAGTGCTTCCGATATGAAGAATTACCAGCTGCAGCTGTCCTGTATCATCCTGTGTTACATCTGCTATGTCATGTCCATCCGCCATCTGAACGAGTCCGACGGTGCCATGACCGACAGTATCAAAGCCGACCTTCACAGAGTGGTGACCACCGTAGAACAGGTCAAGACATCCAGCAATACCATTCTGGACGGCATTACCGTTGTCAGAGAACTGGCTTCTGAGAACAAGCACGGTTCCGATATGGTCATGCTGGGTATGAATGAATTGACGGATAATAACCATATGCTGCAGGATCGGACGACCTCTTCCACACAGATGACTTCCGACATCCGTGCCCAGGTGGAAAATGTTGTGGCACTCATCAGCGAAATGGTATCTCTGGTCGGGAAAACCGAATCCCATTCCAGTGTCAGTGCAAAAGATCTGCAAAGTTTGGTAAGCACTGCCACCACGATGTCAGAGCTTTCTACGGAGCTGGAAAATGTCCTGCAGAATTTCCAGCAGGAATTTGGCATGGTGAAGCAGGAGACCGGTACCATCGAAAAAATTACAAATCAGACGAACCTGCTGGCCTTAAACGCTTCCATTGAAGCTGCCAGAGCCGGTGAAGCAGGCAAGGGCTTCGCAGTGGTAGCTGATCAGATCCGTACCTTAAGTACTGAAACCCACGCTTCCTCCGGACAGATCAGAGAAGCTCTGTCCCGTCTGGATGCTACTTCCGCTAAGATGACCGCTTCCATTGAAGAGACCTTGAAGCTGATTCAGGTTACCCTGGAAAAGGTAACACATACCGGTGAAAATGTAAATCAGATCGCATCTGATTCCGCACAGCTCGGCAGACATATTCAGGTAGTTGATAACGCAATTAAAGAAGTCGAAAGCTCCAATACCCAGCTGGTATCCAATATGGAACAGGTATCCAACATCGTGGAGACTATCACCGGCTGTATTGCACACTCCAGCCAGACCAGTGAGCGTATGCTCAGTAAATACGAAGAAACCGCTTCCAATATCAACACCATCGAGGATGTCATGGAGAACATGATGTGTGATCTGGGTATCGGCGGCTTCATGGGTATCGAAGATATTCAGCCAGGTATGAAGATCGATCTGAAAGTAGCCGGCCAGGGAGATACGGAATACCTTGGAGAACTGATCGAACAGATTCCGGAGGGTCTGCTGGTATCCTGTCAGAAGGAGCTAGCACTCACAGATACCGCTTCCTGTACCTTACAGATCACCGCAGGCAACATCCTGTATTGTTGGGACAAGGCAGTCATCTCTCCCGCTCCTGAAAAGGGTGCTCATGCCTTCAAAATCATCATTAATACCAGACCCAGGATCAATAACCGCCGTAAATACCCCCGTATGGATCTGAACAATGCCTGCACCATCAAGTTCAAAAATTCTGATACGGAATATGCGGCCACCATGGATAATATCAGTGCCAACGGCTTTGCTTTCCTGGCGACAGACAATATTTTCACCCAGAGTAAGAATGCCTCGGTCACTGTCACTATCCATGATTTCGCCCTCCCGGATCACAATGTGCTGGAAGGACGTATCATCCGCTGCTCCGATGATAACGGTCTGTTCATCGTAGGCTGCCAGATGCCGGAGGATAATTTCTATATTCTGGAGTATGTAGAGAAAAATCTGGAAAGTAAGAAATAGTCAAATACAAAAGGGTGTCGCACAGCGGCACCCTTTCTTGTTTGGTTTTATAGTTTCATCTATGGCTTCAGGAGCCGGGCGATCAGGCCCTCGACCTCCTGGAGCTGTTCTTTTGTGCTCTCCTTATGACTTTCCTTGCGGTATTTCGAAGGGGACATTCCCTTCATAGCGTGAAAGGCCTTGGTAAATACCAGGGCATCGCTGTATCCGCAGGACAATGCAATACTCTCGATAGGATAATTCGTGGAGTCCAGAAGCTCTCTCGCCTTAGTAATACGGAAGGTAGTAAGGAACTGCTGGGGAGACATCCCCAGATAGTTCTGGAACAGCGTATATAAATAGCTGCGGTTGATACACACATAGTCCGCCACATCCGTGACCTTGATGGGGTTACAGTAGTTGCTCTGGATAAAGGAAACCGCTTTTTTCACATACTGGTTCCCCTTATCCTCTTCCTCTCTTGCCACCACACCGGCGCTGTCGGCGATCACCGACAGAAATACTCCCAGCAGTCCGTTCCGCCGCAGATCATCCGCAATGCCAAAGGTATTATGCTCCATCATATCCCGGACAATGGAATATAGTTCCTCTGATTTATCACATGAAAAAATAGGATGTCTGTCTGACAGTCCCATGCTGTGTAAATATTCTTCTGCCCGGCTTCCGGCAAATCCCACCCACAGATAACTCCAGGGATCCTTCGCATCCGCCTGATAAAAAGCCAGTTCATTGGGCTGGATCAGGAAACCGTAACCCGCCTCCAGCCGGTATTCCTTGTCGTGAAACCGGAAATGTCCCTTACCACTCAGGACATAGTGGATCAGGTAATGTGGCTTGGAGGCCGGTCCGAAGCTGTGCAGCGGTGCCGTCTGGGAGCATCCGCAGCAGTTCACATACAGACTTCCTGTTTTATCATTGACAAAATCCAGTTTAAATGCTTTTTCCATGATCGGACCGTTTCCTTTCCGCGTTGCCGCTCTCTCATCTAATTCACGAGAATCCCGCCGTTTTCATCAAATTCGACACCGAAATCCCGGCTGTATTCATTCATACGCTGCAAAATTCTCTTCTTATCCTCACCTGCTGCCGGAGTAGGCTTAAAATCATTCCGAGTGGACACAGAACTCACCATGCAGGGAATGATCCTGGCATTCCGGTCCTCCACCTTCTGTCCGTTTTCGAATGTAAAGGTCTGCTGGAAGATCATGGTATCCTTATCTGCCGGGTTCCGGTTCGCTCCGAAGCAGAAATTCGCCAGGCTATAGATAATATATCTGCCCTTATATTCTTCGATTCCCTGGAGGACATGGGGATGATGACCAATGACCAGATCCACACCCCAGTCAATGCATTTTCTGCCAAGTACCTGTTGGTAATTCTCCGGATAAGTATCTTTCTCGATCCCCCAGTGACAACAGGCCAGGATCAGATCCACATTCTGTTCCCGCAGGGTCTCGATATTGTTCTGGATCAGCTTTTCTGCCTGTGCGCCCCACTCTACCTCATTGACAGAGATTATTCCTATTTTCAGGTTCCGCTCTCCGCCGTGGGCTGCCGCACTGTCCGGGATCTCATAGATACCCACATTTTTATCATAAGCATAAATGATCCCTTCCTGCTCTAATGCCACCACAGTATCCCGGCTTCCCTGTTCGCCATAATCCAGGCGGTGATTGTTGGCGAAGCTGACGGCCTCAATGCTCCCCAGCGTCAGCAGATGAGCATAGGCTGGATCCCCTTTGATGCAGTAGGTCTGTCCCTCCCGCATCTGTTCCGATGTGGTCAGAGGCCCTTCCAGATTCACGATGGTCATATCGTCCGCCGCAAAGATGTCTCTCACATTTTCAAAGAAATAACCTTCGTCCTCCGCCTGATCATAGGCCTGACGGAAGGAGGCACTGTAGTCTTGTTCCTGATGATTTCCCAACGTTACATCCCCTGCTGCGGAGATGGTGATCGTATAGCGTTCACCCGTCAAATCACCGGAGTCATGGCAAGACCCCGATGTTGTTGCGTTCTCTCCACCGGAAGCCGTCCCTGTCTGTGCCCCCGTAGCAGAATCTTCTGCCGTCTGCCCAGCCTGCGTAGTTGCATTGTAACCGCCGATAGGCTGCGCCAGATCTTCCCTTCCCGGAATGTAGACCTGCTGGGTCAGATCATCGCCACATCCACCAAGCATTATGACTGCCGCTGCACAGAACAGTGCTGCAAACCTTTGTTTTCGATACCCCATAAGCTGCTCCCTCATTATCGTAGCATGATCCGCATCTTTGGTGCTTACCGTTGCTTCGCAACTATCATGATCCCATTCGCCGTTCGTCAATCCTGCAAGCACATTGACTCTCATACGTCAATTATAATATCATTCCGCAGAAGCCTCCGATGTGGAAGTAATGTCTCCGTCTCCGTACAGATTCTCCTGCAGGAATTTCTTGTTGGCTTCGAAATCCACTTCCAGCACTGCCATCTTACGGATGGTCGCATCCTTATAGGTGCCCTCCAGTGGAATGCTGTTCTGGATAATATCGTAAGTCACGGCCTTAGGTGCCATAAGGCTCAGCCGATAGCATTCTGTCTGAGTCAGATTCGTGGTCAGATTCGGCATCAGACCATCGATCAGCTCCTGGGGATTGGTCAGCATTCCCTGCGGAAGCTTGTGGATCACCTCTGCCAATACCTTTCTCTGCCTCTCGGTTCTGCCGAAATCCGTACCGATATAACGGTTTCTGCAATACGCCAGTGCCTGCGGTCCGTTCAGGTGTACCATACCGCCGGAAGTATCTTCAAAATAGTCGGTACCTTCCGGTCTTCCCAGCAGAATGTTGTATTCCACCAGATAACCATTGACATATTCCACTTCCTTGCTGGTCAGCTCAAGATCCACACCGCCCACTGCATCCACCAGATTGGCAAATGCTTCAAAGTTCACCAGTACATAGCGGCTGATATGAATATCGAAATTCTGCTCAATAGTCTCCATCAGCAGTTCTGCGCCGCCATAGGAATATGCCGCATTCAGACGATTCCCCTTATGTCCCGGAATGTCCACATACATATCACGGAGCAGGGATGTCATGTAGATCTTCTTCGTCTTGTTGCTGATGGACAGCAGGATCATGGCATCTGATCTGCCGTCTTCACCGTTTTCACGGGAATCGTTACCGATCAGCAGAATATTGGTCACGCCTTCTTCCTTCATGGGAGAGGACGCTACCGACTCGATCTTCTCATAGTTCATCTCTCCGTAGACCTTTCCTACCAGCACATACAATCCTGCTGCCAGGAATACAAGGATCAGCGCCACTGCGATCAGGAAACGCTTGAGTCCTGACTTTTTCTTCTTTCTGCCGCTCCCGGCTCCCTTTTTATTTCCTTTTCTGTTCCTTTTATCCGCTTTCGTGTCTATCTCCTCACGCTTCCCGGATTTTCTTCCGGAGCGTTTTCTATCGTTATAATCGTCCTCATAGTCCTCTACATAGTCATCCCGTCTGCTGCGGCGGGTTCTGCCTGAGGTCTCCTGTCTGCGGTGCTCAGCGTTACTGCTACGGCCGCCACCGTTACGACTCTCTGAAGTCTTACGTGCCGTCTCTCTGCGGGCTGCCTGTCTCCTGCGGTATGTGGGATCATCCCAGTCCTCTGCATAGTCCTCACGGGATCCTGCTCTTCTGTCGGATCCGATCACATCCAGTTCCTCCTCTTCCTCGTCATCTTCCCTCATATCATACATCTGCGGAGCCGGGCGGGCTGCCTCACGCTCCGCAGAGTGTGTCCCCGCATTCGCCGCCGGGCGCCCCGTACTACGGCGGGCTCCCGCCCCGGATGCCTGCATTTCCTGCATCTCCTGTTGTAAAAAGGCTTCCAGACCCTTTTGTATATCTTCCATCTCCTGAATGGAGTCTCTTTCCTTATCGCTCATCCTGTACCTCACTTCCACGTACCTGATTTTGCACGCTTTTATTCCTATTCATCTTCTAGGATAATACCATAATCTGCTGTATTCGTCACGACAGAAATCCTTAAAATTTGTTTAAATGTTATCCGGTATTTCTTAAGAAACGACAACAAGAAAGACCATCTGCGGCAACTACACGATTTTCTTTCGTATGCTTTCCTCAGATGGTCTCTGCATTTTTGTTGATTTATGTCTGCTCTATTTATGAGCGACTCTTGCGTCTATGTAATTTTTCAGAGATTCCACCGTCTCTTCTACGCCCAGCTTGCTGCTGTTGATAGACAGATCGTAATTACGGGAATCGCCCCATTTTACCTTACAATGACTATTGTGGTAAGACTTTCTGCGACGGTCCTTCTCGATCATGCGCTCTTCCGCATGACGGGCATCCAACTCATAGATCCGCATAACACGTTCGATCTTGGCCTCTCTGTCTCCCAATACGAAGATAGAGATCAGGTGCGGATTGTCCTTCAGCACGATTTCGGAACAACGTCCTACGATCACGAAGGATTCTCCTGCCTCTGCTTTTTTCTTAATGTAATCGAACTGCATTCTGGCCACATTGTCTGCCGGAGAGCTGTTCATTCCCATTACACTGCGGTACAGGAATTTATTACGTCTCTTTTCGTCGAACTCAGCCAGCTCCTTGCTGCTTACATTCATGCTTGCAGCCACCTCATCTAACAGGTTGTGATCGTACATCGGCAGTTTGTAATACTCTGCCAGCTTCTGTGCGATCTCATGTCCGCCGCTGCCGTATTCACGGCTGACGGAGATAATCAGTTGTTCACTCATGGATCTGCCCTCCTTATGGCTGGATGTATTTCCAAAATTTTTTAAACTCGTATTCTGCAAATACATCTTACAGATATCTTGCATAGATCATCAGCATAGAGATCCCTACTACTATTATAGTCGCAGGTGCCATAACTTTGCAATATTTTCCCCACTTAATCATATGACCGGCTTTCGCTGCGGTGGCGATACCTACTACGTTGGCAGAAGCTCCGATGGGAGTTGCGCTTCCTCCAATATCGGTTCCCATAGCCAGTGCCCATGCCAGAATGGACAGCTCCACACCCTGGGTAGCGGACAGACTGCTGATAATAGGGATCATGGTAGCCGCAAAAGGAATATTATCCACGAAGGCGCTGGCAATCGCAGAGATCCACAGGATAATAGCGATCATCAGCATCAGATTGCCGTTGCTGATGTCTCCGATGAAATTTGCCATAACTTTCAGGATGCCGGTCTGCTCCAGGCCGCCCACTACCATGAACAGTCCGATGAAGAACAACAGGGTCTTGTAATCGATCTGTTTGATCAGTTTCAGTGCGTCCTTGCCTGCTGCAATTAAAGTCACGATAGAAATGAATACACCAATACAGGATACGGTCAGACCGGTTTGTGCGTGGGTCACAAGCAGAACTACCGCACACAGGAAAATAATAGTGCTGATAATAAATCCTTTTTTATCGGTAATGGCTTCGGAAGGATCTGGGTAGGTCTGGTTGCTGCCTGCTGCAGCTGCCTCACTGGCACGCAGTTCCTTGTGGAATACCAGATAGAAATACAGTACGACCACAACCAGGGAAACGCCTGCGATCACACCGGTATTGGTCAGGAAATCCGTGAAGGAATATCCCAGGGAAGTACCGATGATGATATTGGGGGGATCTCCGCACATGGTAGCGGATCCTCCCAGATTCGCACAGAACACTTCTGCCAGAATCATAGGCACCGGATTGAATTTCAACAGTTGTGACAATTCAATGGTAACGGCTGCCAGGAACAGGATTACGGTAATACTGTCAATGAACATTGCCAGAATACCGGATAATACCATAAAGGTGACAAACAGCGGTACAACCTTATACTTGACCATCTTGGCAAGGCGCATGCACAGCCAGCGGAAGAATCCCACCCGGGCCATTCCCTCTACCATGATCATCATTCCTGCTACGAACACGATGGTCTCCCAGTTGATACCACTGGAAGCCTCTGCGGACTGTCCCGCCGTGTACCAGAAATGACTTGTGAAAAAGCTGCCTAAGTTCAAAGTCTCCAACACTGCGCTCATACTGTGCATTCCCAGTCCGAATACCAGTACCAGTGTCAGCAGGCCGCAGCCTAATGTGATAATGTGTCTCTCCCATACTTCCAGGACGATCAGTACAAACATCGCCAGAAATATGATTACTGCAAGTATTTGTGCTACCACTTTCCCTGCCTCCTTGCTAATTTTTCTTTAGAACATACAAGAGTAGATTCTATCCGAAATATCGGCATAAGTCAATTCTTCTTTTGGTTTCTATGCATAAATATTACGTTAAGGTTTTTTTACAAATTGCGACGCATAAAAAACTCCGGAAGATCCTGCCTGTATACCGATCTTTCGGAGCCTTTTTATTGCTTATATTGTTTTATTCATCCCGGAAGCTTTCGATATCGTTCTTTCCCACATACCGCAAGAACATCCGGTGCATATCAATACCGCTTTCTCCGAAATACAATTTCATGTACTTCTCACCGTCTTGCCGGATTGCCAGCGTGACGGACTGTTCCACCACTTTGTCCTCCGTGCCGTTAATCGTCACAGTTTGCTGCAACGTGTTGTTCAAGAATACGGAAATCGGTAACTGTGCCAGCGGGCCCAACGTGGAACTCATCCGGAATACCAGTTCGTACCGTCCGATCTTCGGGAAACGCAGCTGGTATACCGCACCGGTACCTTTCTTCGTAGACAGCTTCTCCAGCGGAAGTTCAATCTCTTCGCCGGTCTTCGGCTCCGGCAGTTCCAGCCGGGCTAGCACCTGTCCGCTGTCTCCGGCTCCTTCGGTGCTTACCGGACTGTGAAGCTCCGTACACTCCTCTTCCTCTCTGCCAAGCAGCCTCTCCATGGCAACGGAACGTAACAGGAAGCAGCAGATGTTTGCAGCATTCCGCATAAGCTGCGCTCTGGTCAGCCTGCCGTCTGCCAGTCCTTCCGCAGTGTTGTCCTTATTAGAATTGGATGCTGCGTCTGCGGTCACCATGTAAATATCATTCTGCGCCCGGACCATAGGTACCGTCTGACTCTTGGAACCGGATTCGCCTTCCTCATTGATCTTTGCCCACCAGTCGGTCATGACAATACCCTGATAGCCCCATTCCTTACGGAGAATGGTTGTCAGAAGATCATAACTGCCTGCGGTCCACAGTCCGTTCACCGGGCCATAGGTGGACATGATGCTGTAGGCTCCGCCCTGTTTTACTGCGATTTCAAATCCCTTTAAATAGATCTCCCGCAACGCCCTCTCGGATACGATGCTATTGGCATCGTGTCGTTTAAATTCCTGATTGTTACATGCAAAATGCTTGATGGTTCCGGTAACTCCATATTTTCCCATGCCTTTCAGCTGTGCCGCCGCCATGGTACCGGTGAGGTACGGATCTTCGGAAAAATACTCAAAATTACGTCCGTTCAACGGATTCCTGTGAATATTAATACCGGGACCCAAAAGACTGTCGATCTTGTTCTTGCGAAGCTCCATGCCTTCCATCTCATACAGTTCTTCCACCAACTCCGGATCAAAGGTACATGCCAGCAACGTACCGTTCGGCAGTGCATAGGCCATGGTACCGCAGTCCATACGGATGCCGGAAGGACCATCGGAACAGCAGGCCACCGGAATACCGAATTGCTGCAGTCCATCCGTCACACCGCCGAAAGCTGCTGCTGTTCCGGGGGTAACTTTCGGGGAACACATGCCTTCTCCTCTGGTCATACAGATCAGATCTTCGTCTGACAGCTGTGTCAGAAACTGCTCCGGCGTGATTTTTTTGTCATAGACATCTGCCAGTTTCCAGCCCTGATCTCCCACATATTCGCTCTGGGTGGGTCTTTCCCGCAAAATACGTTCCGCCAGATCTATGGTCCGTAAGGGCACATCCTCCCAGTTGGCGATGGCATGGTCATTCTCTCCGAAGAAAAACGGTCTCAGGCGCTTAAATGCCTGCACCGGTGCCAATGCTTCTGTAGCTGTCCGTACGACCTGCAGCTCCGCTAATGTCACTCTTCCGACTTCTCTTGCACTCCGCACATCTGTGCCCACATAGAAGATATAGTCTCCTGCTTCCAATACATAGCAGGATTTATGTCCAGTGACACCACTGTCATCATAGGACGCAAGCTCCGTCAGTTCTGCTTTCAGGATCAGTTCTTCACTTGCTCCGGGCTTCAGTTCTTCCGTCTTGGCATAAGCTGCCAGCTGACGTAGCGGCTTTCCCAGCTTTCCCTGAGGAGCCTCCACATAGACCTGTATGGTCTCTCTGCCGGACATACCGCCAACATTTGTCACTTTCTCAATGACAGTTGCCTCGGTACCCTGCACTGCCAGTCCCATGCTCTCTGTCTGGAACCGGGTATAGGACAGTCCAAAGCCAAAGGGATATTTTACCTTGTCTCTGGCAAAGGTCTCAAAATAGCGATAACCTACATAGATGTCCTCGGTATAAAAATTCTCCACCGGATCCCCGAAATTCTCCGTGGAAGGATAATCCTCAATATCTTCCGCAATAGTATCGCTGAGCTTACCACCGGGATTCACTTTTCCTGTCAGGACATCTACTGTAGCTCTGCCGCCCTCCTGGCCGCCCTGCCATACATAGAGCACAGCCTGTGGCTGATACCGGTCGACCCACTTCATATCCATGATATTACCCACATTCAGCACAACGATCGTCCTGACAAATGCATTGCAGACATTACGAAGAATTTCTTCCTCCGCAGCTGTCAGCAGATAACTGCCTTCCGCAGCACTATTATCCTTGTCTTCTCCTGCGGTTCGGCCGAGAACCACAATCGCCAGATCCGACTGTTCCGCCGCCTGTCTCGCCAGTTCTTCGCTGACGGGCATTTCTTCCTGGTTCCAGGGCTCCATAGCCCATCCCTCTCCTATATCAAAAGGATGATCCTTCAGCCATTCCCGGTACTGTGCCTCCAGTACCTCATTCACCTGTACGGTGCCGTCTTCCTTGAGACTGTCTGTAATATTGGTCACATATGGAGCATTGACCATACCTCCGGAACCCGTACCGCTCTTATAATGCTCGAACTGGGTTCTGCCGAAGATCGACACCCTCTGCCCTTTTTGCAGAGGCAGCACACCGTCTTCATTTCGAAGCAGTACGCTTCCCTCCGCCGCCACACGTCTTGCCAGTTCCGCATATTTCTCATAATCCAATGTATATTTCATATATCTGTTTGCTCCCTTCCTGTTATATCTATATTTCTGTATCTTTTATCCTAATAATAGCATTAATTTCCCAATACATCCACAAGAAAAGCTCTTTCTCTGACAGAAAGAGCCTTAAAAACATTTTATTGATTTTACAAGATGATCATGACCACAAAATCCCCGTTCTCCATAAAGAACTGGTATTGTCCGTTCAGCTTTTCTACATAATATACGATGCTTCTGGCCCCCAGTCCATGCCCGGAGCGCTCCGTCACCGGGACACCGTCAATAAACACCGGGGCATTCTGCACAGTATTTTTCGCCATCAGAAGAAGATGTCCTGACTTTTCGGACAGAGCCAACTGTATCAGCCGCTTTTCCTGCGGCAGTTCCTGTACGGCATGCATGGCATTTTCCAGTACGTTTGACAGGATCGCACAGAACATCATTTCAGAGCAGGGAAGTTTCTCTCCAATGCTGACCTGTATCTCCCATCGGATCCTCTGCTCCTCAAACCGCATATTATAGATGGACAGTACGGAATTCACCATCTCATTTCTACAATAGGTCTTGATCACTGTATCATCATAAGTCTGGCTGACCTCATTCAGATATTCCAGCGCCTTGTCGGTCTCTCCCTGTTGGATCAGTGTTCGCAGCACCGACAGATGATGCCTCGTATCATGCCGTAAAATGGACATCTTTTTCTCGCTTTTTCTCGTATTGGTCATTTCTGTCTGGAATGAATTCAGCTGCATCCGGATCAGTTCATTGTACTGCTCTGCCTTGTTCTTCATCTCGTACTCCCGGAAATATACCAGTAAAAAGAGCAGATACGTCAGACACATGGCAAACCCAAGGAATTCCGGAACCGCCTTATTTCCCGTATACAGCAGACTGGAAAATTTCGTGGTGGCATAATCAAAAATATAATATACCATGGGCAGACTTCCGATAATAAGAAGTTCCCTGTCTGTCTTGGCAAACAGCATTGCTGTCGTCTGACAGACATACCTGCACAAAATGACAAAAACGCCAATGGTCACCAGGATTCTGCAGACATAATAACACCACTCCTGCCCTGTCACAAATAATGCGAAAAGTCCCATCCAGTTACTGCACTGACAACATAGATATGCTGTGAAAATAGAAATCAGGGAAGGAAGAATACGGAATTTATAATGCAAAACCAGTACAAATAACAATGGGGCATGCACGATCAGTGGATAAATCTGATCTACTGTTTCTGTTCCAAAGAGAAGTACACACAGAACATATAGAATTCCTGAAACAACCGCCAATGACAACAATTGCAATATATTTTTCTTATCCTGCTTCACTCCCAGAAAAAATGCCGACAGGAAGATTCCAAACAGCATTGTCGTTATATGATGTGTATATGTTAATATCTGTAGTACCATTTTCTTCTCTCTTTCGTATTCTTACCATACATTTTTTACGGTATAAACCATTTCTGTTATATGACCCACCCCGATATGCGAATAGAGGGTAGGATTGTGGGAGTGCGTAGCACGGAACAATCCCGTAGGCATCAAAGCCGGGGGCTTTTGACCTCGACTTTATTATATAAGACTCTCAACGAGAAATCAATTTGTGGATGATTTGACTTTTTGCGTCACAAATGTCAGCATGTCTCGCCTGAGGGATTCAGTAGCTTCTACGCCTTTCGCCGGCGTCTGGTATCACTGGGACTGACACCATAAGCATTGCGGTAGGTTCTGGAAAAATGCACCAATGACGCAAATCCGGTCTTCTGCGCGATCTCCTGGATCGCCAGAGAAGATTCCACCAGAAGTCTTCCGGCTCTGGTCAGCCGGACATTGGTAAGATATTCCAGAACGGTGGCTCCGGTCACCTCGCGGAAAATACGGCAAAAATAGTATTTACTTAAATGGATCTGGGATGCGATGGTCTCCAGATCTATTTTTTCCGCATAATGGGCATTGATATAGGCGATGGCATCCAGAATCTCCTGTCTGGGAGCTGCGGAGAGCTCCGGCATCTGTGTCCGCTCCTGCCTCGTATAGTAGTCTCTGCACAGTAGCAGCAGTTCCAGACAATAGTTTTGCTTTAATTTCTCGGCCACAGCATCGTGGCGGTTATAATATTTCCGCAGCCGTTCGAAGACCTCTACCAGTTCTCCGGACTGTTCCGTTGTCAGATGCAGAATATCATTCTGCAGAACCTCCAGGAACCGCTGCTTCTCCACAGGTTTCAACATTCCATCCAGATAATCCGGTGCAAAATTCAAGACATACCGGGCATAGAAATCCGAGGACAGACTCTGCATATAATGCGTCTGGTAGGGTTTGATCAGGATGATGTCTCCCGGATTCAGCACATGACAGACACCATCCAGGAAGATGTATCGTATCCCCTTCACCACAAAAAAAAGTTCGTAAGTATCGTGATAATGATTGGTCTGCATATCATTTTTTTTGGTTGTCTCTATGTATTCCAGAAACAGATCGGAATAAGGGTCAAAAATCGTACGAAGCATAGTTTTCCTTTCCCGGAATCATTCCGGCAAGATTCATTCGATTGCTTTTTATTACCGCAAGATATGTTAAACAATCTTAAAAATAAAAGATTATAATGGGATTATATAATAAATCTTGTGCCATGTGAAGTATATTGGAAGGAGATAACTTATGGAGAAAAGACCTTTAGACTATGCAAAAGCATCCATGGATACCATGATGCGCAAATGGGAAGCCCCCAAGCTTCCGCCCGAAGGAAGATTCCATTATCATCAGGGAGTATTCCTGTCCGGAATGTACAAAAGCTATGAACTTTGCAAAGAGGAAAAATATTTTGATTACATCAAATCCTGGGTGGATGCCGTCATCACCGAAGACGGTGTGATCAAACAGGCTGATATGGGGCAGTTCGACGATATGCAGCCGGGTATTCTGTTATATCCCCTCTATCATTGTACCGGTGATGCCAGATATAAGAAAGCCCTGGACTCTCTGATGGCTGCCATTGATCGTTATCCCACCACTCCCGAGGGCGGCTATTTCCACAAGGCTGATCTGCCGGAAGAAATGTGGCTGGACGGTCTGTACATGGAAGGTCCGCTGCGCGCGCAGTATGGCGCAGAATTCCATCACCCCGAATATTTTGATGAGGTTATCTTCCAGGCTCTGACCATGCAGAAACATACCCGTGACCCCAAGACCGGTCTGCTGTATCATGCCTGGTCCTATGACAGGAAAGTAGAATGGGCTGATAAGGAGACCGGCTGCTCCCCCGAATTCTGGGGCAGAGCCATGGGATGGGTGCCTGTAGCCCTCCTGGACGAACTGGATTTCATTCCCGCCGATCATCCGGACAGAGCAAAACTGGAAAAAATGGCGGTAGATCTGTTAAAATCTCTGCTTGCATTCCAGTCTGAAGACGGCAGATGGTATCAGGTAGTCAACCGGGGCGATGATCCTGCCAACTGGCTGGAGAATTCCTGCAGCTGCCTGTATGTTGCCGCCCTGTGCAAAGCGATCCGCAAAGGTCTGCTGGATGCATCTTATCTGGAATATGCCCGCAAGGGTTATGAGGGTGTGATCCGCTCCCTGACCTGGGAAGATGATGACCTCATTATCGGTAATGTCTGCATCGGAACCGGTGTCGGTGATTATGACCACTATATCCACCGTCCCGTATCCGCCAACGACCTGCACGGGGTCGGCGCCTTCCTGCTGATGTGTGAAGAGTGCGAACAGGTATTTTAATATCTTGTAACTATTCAGAGCCATGCAAAACCAGGCTTACAGATCCTCGCTGCCGGGATTCCGGCGGCGGGCAGATCTGCTTATATTATTACTTTTTACAGCTTTACTTTTACAAAATCATGTTCCATGGCGGGAAGCACCTTTTCGATCAGATCCGCCGTCCGCATGCGGAGGCTGGAGGTATTGATGCAGGGGTGGCATCCGAAATATTCGCTGTCCAGCACCTCTTCATCGATCAACAGCTTCACCTGATGTTCCTTATCGTTCATCAGACCGAGTACACTGACAGAGCCGGGGGTGATATCCAGGAATTTCTCCATGTATTCCGGCTTGGCAAAAGAAAGCCTCGCCGAGCCGATCTGTGCCGACAGATCCTTGGTATGGAACACCTTGGTATCCGGGATCATCAGCAGATAAAAGGCCGTCTCCTGACGGTTGCACAGAAACAGATTCTTACAGACCATGGACTCCAGGATCTCATCCACTTCCTTACAGTCCTCCATGGTCATCGCCGGAGCGTGATCCACACGGTCATATTCCACCCCGAGCCTGTCCAGCAGGTCATAGGTACGGATCTCTTTGTCCAGTCTGCCGGTCGTATCTGCAGGTCTTCCTTTTTGTAATTCCAATGCCATGTTCTTTCCCCTTTGCTGTTTAATATCCGATGGTGTCATTTACAAGAATCACATGAATTCTGTCCGTATGTCTGGAATATCTTGTGATCAGGAACTGACAGCAGATGGTATCCGGAGATTTGCAGTCGAAGCATTTTCCGGTTTCTTTGCAGGGAGTCTTGATGTCAAATCTCTGGGCATTGATAGGTGCAGCCACGTTTCTCGCACGCTTCATGGCACTGTCTAAGTCTGCGCAGACCTTGTTCATGCCGACGATGAAGATTACTTTCCTCGGTCCCTGGGCTATGCAGGAGACACGGTTGGAATTGCCGTCGATATTGACCATGACCCCATCGCTGGTGATGGCGTTGGCACTGGAGAGGAAGATATCCGCATCGTAAGCTGCCATCAGTCCTGCTCTGGCATCCATCTTAGAGCGGTCGATATAGTGGTAATTGCCTGCTTCCAGAGCGGAGATCAGTCCGATCTCTCCGGCGCTCATGCATCCGCCCATGGCAATGGTGCTTCCCTCCGGGATCAGCTCCAGTGCCTGCTTCAGCGCAGCTTCTTTATCCTCTGCGTAATAACCTGACATGTTGCGGGACTGTAATCCCTTGATGACTGTTTTTGCCAGTTGTTCATTTCTTTTTCTGATCATTTCGTTCATCTCTTTAACCCTCTTGTCTTTCCGTAGCATGCAAGCCTTCCGGTCCTTTAAACCTGTACTTCCGTACACTGTGCAGGCACAATTTGCGCGTGAAAAGTTTATACTGAAAAATCCTTATTGATCCTATTTTATCACTTTTATACTTCTCTGGAAATAGTGTAAAATGTTACATTTGCATCCTCGTCTGCAATGGGAATATTGATCCTGTTGGGATAGGCACTCTCCCGGTTGGTAATATAATTCATTAGGAAAGTATCAGATTCAGAGCAGTTAAAAAGAGAGCAGATTTCTTTGCTGAGTAAATCTGCTCTGAATCTGATACTTTCCTAATGAACTATACCATATCAGGTATAATTTCAATGATTTATAGCATAAATATACCTCATCAGGTATATTATACAAATTTTGCATATTTTTATGCCCGATGAGGTGTAATTTAGTTTCCTATCATTTCATGTATCCAGACCAGCATCTCCCCTTCGCCCCGGTTATTCCAGTACGCATACGGTATTGCACGGACAACTGCGTCTTCATAGGTCAATCCGGCGCTGCTGTATAGTTCTCCGTTCCTGGGTATCAGTCTCCTGCCTTGCAATTCCAGCTCAAGGCATTCTGAAAAATAAGTGGATTTTTTCTTCTGCGCAGCCTTACCGCTGAGATAAATGCACTGCAGCTCTGCACCATTATCAACCTCTTCCAGACAATAAACAATGGGTCCTCTTTTTATTGCCACCTTGCCAACATCTGCGCTGACCCTTGGGTCTGCATGAAGGAATTCAACTGGCATATCAAACTGAATGCTGAGCTCGCTGTCCCTGCAGATCTCCACACACGCATAGCCCTTGCTTACTGTCAGTTCCTGCTCCTTGCCATCGCAGTATAACCGGAAATTTTCTGCATAGCTAGGAATACGGAAATGCAGCCTGACTTTTTCCTTTACTCCCTGAACCTTAACCTTTATATTTCCCTCCCACGGGAACATGGAATCCATGGTGATCTTTACCACATCATTATTGACAGGAATGTACGTCTGGTTTCCAATATACAAATGCGTATAAATATCGGCTCCGTCAACTCCATAGATATACTGTCCAAGAGATGCCAGTGTCCTTGCGATATTCGGAGGACAGCAGGCAACGCCAAACCATTTCTGACGCCTTGCCTTCACATGCGCCCTTGATGTATGCGACATACATTGGCGCGGCTTTATCTCCAGCGGATTCACGTAGAAAAAGCTCTTGCCGTCCTGAGCGATCCCCGCTAGGATATTATTATACAATTCCTGCTCCATCAGCTCTGCATATCGTGAATTCCGTGTTATATTTGCCATCCGCAGACTGAACAGTGCCATGCCGATGGATGCACACGTCTCTGAGTAATTGCTGTCATTTGGAAGGTCATAATCTGTCGTAAATCTCTCAAGGAAGCCTGATGATCCGATTCCTCCTGTGATATACATCCTCTTCTGTGTAATATTTTCCCACAATGCCACACATGCTTCCATCAGCTCCTTATCCTGATATTCCTCCGCCACATCTGCCATTGCCGAATACATATACACTGCCCTGACTGCATGTCCTTCAGCTGTTTTCTGCTCTCTCACCGGTTCATGGGACTGGGAATACGCAGGATCATAATCCTCAAATTCCGGGAAAATCCTTTTGAAATTCTCCTGCTTCCGCTCCTCGAGGAAATAATTCTTCCCCGCTCCCCGGATATCCAGGAAGTACTTCGCCTGTTCCAGGTATTTTTTGTCCTGCGTTACACGGTAGAGCCTAACTAACGCCAGCTCTATCTCCTGGTGTCCCGGATAGCCATGATTCTGTCCCTCCTCCGGACCGAAGGTTCTGCAGATCAGATCAGCAAGCCTTATCATACTGTCAAGGAGCTTTCTTTTCCCGGTTCCTTCATAATAGGCAACTGCCGCCTCTATCATATGTCCTGCTGAATACAGCTCATGTCCCTCACAGAGATTTCTCCATCTCTGTGAAGGTTCTTTAATGATAAAGTAGGTATCCAGATATCCGTCTTCCTGCTGTGCCTGCACGATCACATCAATGGCATCATCCGCAAGCTTTTCCAGCTTTTCATTCTTCTTTTCCGCCAGTGAATACCCTACTGCCTCCAGCCACTTGGCTACATCTGTATCCTGAAATACTGCACCATAAAACTGTCCCTTTTTCAGCCCGGCCGCAATCTTAAAATTCTCAAGGCAATGGCTGGATTCCACCCCCGGAACATTATCATTCATAATATCCCACTGATAGGGAATGATCACATCCTCAACAAGGTCAGTATACTGCTTCCAGAAAGGATCGGTAATATCCATTCGGGAAAGCTGAACAGTGTTTAATCTCATGTTCCACCTCTCCTTTGGTATCTCAAAAATATTTATTTTCTATTTCTTCAAAATCAACACTTCCAAACCGGTCCTTCATTGCCCAGTATGCCTTCACACCGACTGCATTGATCCATGGGAAGCAGGTTTTATTTCCTTCTCCCTTCAGCCGGTAACCAAATCCGGTATCTGCTGCAAACATCGGATCATCCACTGCCCACCAGCTGATCAGGTAGCCTTCCTCCTGTAATCCCGGCATTGCATAGCCCCATGGACGTTCGTCTGTTTCTACTGTCTGATTACAGCCAAGCCAGTATAATCTGGCGATGTCAAAAAGCTCCTTATCCTTTGCATAAACTGCGATCTGTGCTGTCTCAGCAACACCCATCAGCTGGAACGGATGCACATATCCGCAGCCACAGGTATCACATGCTCCCATTCCTGTACTGTGGAAGCCATATCTGTGCAGAGTACTGTCCTCCGGAAGTGGTACGTCCCACAGGCATACCCAGGATGCGTAGTAATGCGCCGCTCTCACAGCTGCATCCAGGAAATCCTTTCTTTTGGTCGCTTCATACAACGACAGCATGCCAAACATGGGATACAGGATGCTTTCATTGTCGATCAGCTGGCCTTTTGCATAAATACTGTCATGTACACCACCATTAAACCGTACCCTGTCGATAATATATTCCTTTACAAACATACCGGCTCTGCTGGCAGCCTCCAGATATGCCTCATTTTTTGTCAGTTCATACAGCTCTGTCAAGAATGTAATGGACGTTCCCGTTGATGATTTCTGTTCATAAACAGTATTCCCAAACCATTTGACAGGCTCAAGCAGTGGCTTTCCCTCAAGGTCATATGCCCTGTACCAGCCTCCGTCCTGCTCCTGTGTCCTTAAAAGAAATCCTGCATAATTTTCTATTGCCTCCAGCCATCCGGGATGCTCTGTTCCTTTTTCCTTTTCATAGCAGTACAGACGGAGCAGTGCCGTGACATCCTCATTCATGCAGCGCAGATATGCCCCCTTCAGGCTTACCAGCTTCTGAATAACATCCTTCCGGTACTCATACAGCGGTCCCATCAGCTTCTCCAGCTCTTCGCCCTGCGCATATGCAAGTGGCAGTAACAGCCCCGTCCACCAGAAGTTCACGGATTTGGTGTCCACATTATACAGGTTATAAAACATGCCGGATTCCTTTATGTGGATCGTATTCACAAAGAAATCTGCCGTTTTCAGCGCTTTTTTTCTGTATTCTTCATTATTATGTTCATATCCGTATCGCAGGACATTATAGGCATTCAGGATATTCTGTCCTGTAAATCCATACTGTATGATGTTTTCAAGCTGTACCCCGTCCTGCGGATGACAGTTCAGCACATAGCCTGCCGGCAGGTTTGGATCCTCTTCTGCTGTTTTCTCTACATAATAATGATCCAGGGCATCCAGCCTCAGTCTGATGAGTTCCTCCGGAGATACACTTAACGGCTCTGCCTGTGGATGTGTTTTTCTGATAATATCCCTGATCCCGTACCAGCAGGCATCGTGATAATTCTCATATCTGTGGTTGGAAATACGATAAGTCACCGAGAATTCTTCTCCGGACTTCATCGGCCAGAAGGCTCCAAAGGGCACCATCTTTACAATATATAATGCAATTGTTGCGTCACCCTCATAAAAAGGATAACAGCAGGTCAGTCTGGTGCTTCCGTCACTGCCATCTGCTCCCATGCTTCCGATATCCGTTTTCTGAAGGAAAAGCGCTTCTTTTTCCCCTGTTTCTTCAGAAATTTTACGATCCGGATTGGAGTCAAATGCCGGAAGCGGATCTCTTTCTATGCTGACAGCCTCCTTTGTTTCCTCTGAATAACAGGTAAACATCGGATAATTAAAACGGTCATCCCGGAATATAGTTTTTTTGGTATGAAAATAATCCTCATATCCATCCTCATCCAGATCATTCTTGTCATAGATTGCCGGCGGGGCAAAATATCGCAGGTCTTCAAAGGCATTTTTCTTTTCCGGAAGCAGTGATATCTCCGTTCGAAGGCGCATTCCGGGATATCCGCTTTCCCTGAGAATGCGGACCTGTCTGCTGAGAACAACAGATCCCTCTTCCGTGCGGTAAATATCTGTGACTTCCGTCTTTCCTGCCCATTCATCGTCTATTTCTGTACATGCCTTTAATCCATCCTCTGTCTGTGTAATTCTTGTGTAGGGATATTCCCTGCGTATCACAGAATCCTTCTGTCTTCCATTCCAGATTTCGAGGATAACAGGTTTTGCGATCCGTCCAATAACCAGTTCCGGATTTTCCAGTTGAATTTGTTCATTCCATACATTAATCTTCATACTTTATCCTTTCACAGCTCCAGCTGTTAAACCTTTCACTAAATCCTTTTGAAAAATAAATGTTAAAATAAATGCCGGGATCATAAACAGGATCCCTGTCGCTGACATGCTTCCCCAGAAGGTCTGGAAGGATGTTACATATCCGGCAATCCCGACTGTAAGTGTCTGCGCACTCTTTGTTGAGGTAAGGGACAGGGCAAACATGAATTCGTTCCATGAAAACAGGAATGCCATGAGTCCTGCAACACCTACCGAGGATTTGGACATCGGAAGGACTACCTTTAACAGGATGCCCCATGCAGAAAGTCCATCCAGCTCTGCTGCCTCTTCCACTTCCCTTGGGATCTGTCCGAAAAAGTTTTTCAGCATCCATATGATCAGTGTCAGCTCAAACGGGATATAGGTAATGATCAGTCCAAGTAAGGTATCACTCAGATGGATGTTACGGATGATCAGGAAAAAAGGAATTACCATGGCAACCGGCGGAACCATCCTGACTGCAGTCACAGCTGCAAAGACCGGTTTTGTCTTTTCAGTTGCATATTTTGCAAAGCCGTAGGCTGCCGGGATACCAAGTGCCAGTGATATTGCACAGCTGAAAAATGTAACCAGCATACTGTTTCTGATATAAGCCGGGAAATTTCCCATAAGTACTTCTTTGTAATGTGACAGGGTTGCCGGGTGCGGGAGCAGATCTGGCGGGATCGCAAACATCTGAACATCCGTTTTTAATGATGTAATCGCCGTCCATATAATGGGAAACAGGGTAACTATGGAAAATATTGCCAGCAGCAGGAAAATCAAACTATTCATTACTTTTCTTCTGTTCACGACTATTCCTCCTCACTCATCCATTTATTGCACAAAAAGCTTAAGACACAGATGATCAGCATAACCAGAAAAGCTGCAGCCGATCCTTGTCCAAATTTCCAGTCTGAAAAGATCCTTTTATAGATAAATGTGCTCAGCACCTCTGTTCCGCCACCAGGACCACCGCCTGTCAGGATATAAACAAGATCATATATCCGGAACGCATCTGTCAGACGTATTACAAGGATGATCAGGATCGTTGGCTTAAGCTGGGGAAGGATGATATGGAAAAATGTCTGTGTACGGTTCGCACCATCAATAGATGCTGCTTCGTTCAGCTCTTCTGACAGCCCTCCAAGACCTGCCAGCAGTACAAGGATAACAAATGGGGTAGCAAGCCAGAGGTTTGCCACAATAATGGTCACCCATGATGTGGAAACCTGGGTAAACCATAAGGGTGCTTCGAGTCCCAGCTTATTCATCAGGGCATTAATGATACCGTACTGATCTGCAAACAGCCATCTCCACTGAAGTCCTGAAACAACAGGAGCCACCATCAGCGGTACAGCAAAGATAAGACGGAACACCCTTGATCCTGCAACCTCACGGTACAGCAGCAAAGCAACAACAAATCCAATGATAAATTCCAGGGTGATCGTTGTAAGTACAAAGAAGCAGGTATGCCCTAGTGCTGCCAGGAATTTGGAGTTTGTCATGACAGAAAAGTAATTCTTTAATCCTACAAACTTGAAGCTGTTATTAATGATCGCATCTGAATCTGATATACTGATGGCAAAGGCATAGACCAGCGGAACAAAAAATATAACAAGCAATACCAGACATGCCGGTGCTATCAGTGAATACCCTGCCCTTCGTCTTTTTTTCTCCCTGATAGAAATACTTCCTGTTTTTCTACTCATTATTTTTCACTACTCCTTACAATAAAACCAATATTCCGGGTTAAAAAATCCCCATACAGAAAAACCGTATGGGGATCTGTCTGCCTACTGGATCGCTTCTTTAATTGCTTTTTCAGCTTGAGCTAATCCGTCTTCCACACTCACCTGCTTCGTCATAATACCTGATAAAGTATAAGACAGTTCATTCTGGATTGTCGGGAAATTAGGGTTCTCTGTTGCGTTATGTGCATACTGGAGTGCATCGCTCATAACCTGGATGCTTTCCTTATCAAACTCTGTTAAGGTACTGTCATTATTAACGATCTCCAGGGATGAGGTTCTCGGCACTGGATTGGAATTGGCAATTCCGAGCTGTGCCAGCTTCTCAGAGGATGTTGCCCACTTTATAAATTCCCATGCTGCATCCTTATTCTTAGAGCTGCTGGAAATACCAAAGCCCCATGTCCAGGCTGCTGTAGACTGCTCTTCACCTGCAGGCTGAACCGCTACTGCAAACTTGTCACTTACCTTAGACTGTTCAGGATCCTTTGCCATAGCGAACATATAAGGCCAGTTTTTAACCATGGCAACCTTGCCCTGCATAAACATATTATGTACATCTGCATTGTCATATCCGATAGATCCCGGCATAACACTTTCATCCTCATACATCATCTTCAGCATGAAGTTAAATGCCTTCGCATTTTCAGGTGAATTCACTGTTACGTTATTATCAGCGTCAATAATGGAACCGCCTGCCTGATAGAACCAGTCAACAAGATGGGTTACCGGCTCTCCTGCCTGCTTTGCCTCAATGATCGTTCCATATACACCGTCTTTGGTCAGCTTCTTTGCTGCTTCCTCATATTCTTCCCAGGTTTTAGGAAATTCTGTAATACCGGCTGCTTCAAACAGGTCTGTTCTATAGAATACAACCGGTGTATGCACAAAGAAAGGAACAGAATATAATTCTCCATTATAGGAAGATGCATCTAATGCAGCTTCATAGAAATCACTTTTATCCTCCTCTGAAAGCTTGTCTCCCAGCGGCT
>ULSJ01053396.1_pt1 | contig 24188 bp, 14 predicted proteins | sample 1956291 | NCBI WGS metagenome assembly ULSJ01 (sample SAMEA4835705, study PRJEB28245) | human gut metagenome | biome: gut microbiome; material: fecal sample | place: Denmark | collected 2008 | reverse complement strand
AACGAAAAAACGTCAGTATCCGGCAATCGGTAAAAGAAAAAGCGAACGCCATCCTCGATTGCTTGATTGATGGCGTTCCTGTATTTGTTGATATCCATTCTAAACGAGTTCTGCTATAAGTTCAAATGGCAACGCTTCTTTGACAACAACCCGATAGAATTCGCCGATTTTTAATGGAGATGATTTTCTTATCAATACTTCAGGATCTACTTCCGGTGAATCAAATTCGGTCCGTCCCACATAATAGTCTTCGTCCTCTCTGTCTATAATCACTTCAAATTCCTTCCCGATTTTAGCTTGATTCAATTCCAATGCAATTGTTTCCTGCAAATTCATCAGTTTGTCAAGCCTTCGGTTTTTCACTTCCGGACTAATGGAATCTTCAAAATTCTTTGCGGCGTAGGTGTCTTCTTCTTCACAATAGGCAAATGCGCCCATACGGTCAAAGCGGACAGAATGAGTGAAATCCATCAACTCTTCAAAAGCGGCGTCGTCTTCCCCCGGAAATCCTACCATAAGTGTGGTTCTCAAATGTATTCCCGGCACTTTCTCGCGGATTGTTCGAATCAATTCAAGTGTCTCATCTTTAGTTATATGACGGCGCATATTCGACAGAACCGTATTGTTGATATGCTGCAAGGCAATATCCAGATATTTGCAAACATTGTCATGCCGGTTCATTACATCCAGTATTTCGTACGGGAATTGAGCCGGATAGGCATAGTGCAGACGAATCCATTTGACGCCTTCTATTTGTGCCATCTTGTCAATCAACTCGGGGAGCATCATTTTTCCGGTTAAATCCAAGCCGTATGACGACAAATCTTGAGCGATTACATTAAATTCCTTCACGCCTCCCGAGACAAGCATTTTGACTTCCGAAAGAATTTCGTCCATGGGGCGGGACTTATGACGTCCCGTAATCAAAGGAATTGCACAAAATGCGCAAAAACGGTTACATCCTTCTGATATTTTGATATACGTATAGTGCGAAGGAGTCGTTATCACACGTTCATACGGCAATGTTGCCGGATTGGAATGCAATACATCCTTGATTAAATCTGACCAGTCAAACTTTCCATAAAGTTTATCAATTTCAGGAATTTCTTTCAGCAAATCATTTCGATAGCGTTCCGACAGACAGCCCATCACGTAAAGCTGACGGATTTTGCCTTCAGTTTTGGCCTGAGCGTATTCCAAAATCGTACTAATTGACTCTTCTTTGGCATCTCCGATAAATCCGCAAGTGTTAATGACAACAATATCGCCACACACATTGTCAGAATCATGATGAACTTCAAGACCGCAATCCTGAAACCGTTTCATCAACCGTTCTGAATCCACCAAATTTTTAGAGCAACCTAAAGTAATGATATCTATGCGTTTCTTCATTGACTGAAACTTATTTTTCATTGTTGTCAAACAAAGATTCCACAAATTCCTTTTTTCGGAATATTTGCAAATCTTCAATGCCTTCACCCAAACCGATATATTTGACCGGAATCTTAAATTGATCGCTGATTCCAATAACGACCCCGCCTTTTGCTGTTCCGTCAAGTTTTGTAATGGCAAGTTCGTTTACTTCAGTTGCGGCTACAAATTGTTTTGCCTGTTCAAAGGCATTTTGTCCCGTTGAGCCGTCAAGTACGAGCAGTATTTCGTGGGGTGCATCGGGAACAACTTTTTGCATCACATTCTTTATCTTTGACAACTCTTTCATCAGTCCGACCTTGTTGTGAAGACGTCCGGCAGTATCGATAATTACAACATCCGCATTAGAAGCCTTTGCTGAACTGACAGAGTCAAATGCAACGGAAGCAGGGTCCGACCCCATCTGTTGTTTTATCACCGGTACACCGACACGATCTCCCCAAATCATGAGTTGTTCAATGGCAGCAGCTCTAAACGTGTCAGCGGCACCGAGAACAACCTTATTGCCGGCTTTCTTAAACTGATAAGCAAGTTTGCCTATTGTCGTGGTTTTACCGACTCCGTTAACACCTACTACCATGATTACATAAGGCTTTTTGTTTTCCGGAACGACAAAATCCGTGACCTCTTCGGTGTTGTTTTCTGCAAGCAAATCAATAATTTCCTCTCGAAGTAGGTCGTTCAACTCGGCTGTAGTGACATATTTATCGCGTGCCACACGTTTTTGAATGCGGTCAATGATTTTCAATGTCGTTTCCACACCAACATCCGAGGTAATGAAGATTTCCTCCAAATTATCAAGAAAATCATCATCAATTTTTGACTTACCAGCAACCGCCCGGGTTATCTTGGAGAAAAAGCCTTCTTTGGTTTTCGCCAAACCCTTATCGAGCGTTTCTTTTTTTTCTTTAGAGAAGAAATTGAAAAATCCCATTGTACAAAATTAATGTTTACTGCAAAGTTAGTAATTTTATCGTAGCACCACAATTTAGCGGTAAAATATACCGGATATTTTTTGCAGTTTTGTTTATGATTCATATCTTTGTCTTATGGAAGATTCAGACGATTCGCATTGTCACTGTTGTGGCAATAACACAAAATACCAACGCACCATTAACTACAGTGTTTGCTTGAGAAAATACAATGACAGGAATGTTCGTGTCAGACAGTTGTCCTGCAATTCATTTTATCGTGTCCATAAAAAAGAGAAAGCCCATCCCTATTTTTGCAAATGGTTGATTTAGGAAGTTTATATTTTCATGCATTCTCCTAGTATTAACCAATAATTTTCTATATGACACTCGTTTTATTATACTTTATATTAGCAATTTCATTATCCTTTTTGTGTTCTGTACTTGAAGCCGTTCTTTTGTCCACCCCTATCTCCTATATAAATTTGAAAGAAACTGAGGGAGCAAAAGGCGCCAAACTATTACGTAATTTGAAAACTGACATCGACAAACCCATATCGGCCATTCTGTCGTTGAACACAATTGCCCATACGATTGGTGCCGCAGGTGTTGGTGCTGAAGCCGTAAAAGTGTTTGGGGAGGAATATTTTGGCGTAATTTCAGCGATACTGACCGTATTGATTCTCGTGTTGTCTGAAATTATTCCCAAAACAATTGGCGCTCGCTATTGGAAACAGCTTTGCATTGTCGCAGCCAAAATAATCAAAGTGATGATCGTTATTACCTACCCGTTGGTATGGATTTCGGAATGGATTACAAGATTATTTTCGTCAAAAGATGAAAAATCCATTAGCCGTGAAGAAGTTTCAGCCATGGTCAACGTCGGAGAAGAGGAAGGCATTTTTCAGAAAGAAGAAAGCAATATGTTGCGCAGCCTTATTAAAATGCAAAGTGTTACGGCCAAGGATATCATGACGCCCAGAGTTGTCGCGGAAACGGCATCGGAAGAATTGACTGTCAAGGCATTTTACTCACAAAACCAATACAAAAGTTTCTCAAGAATTCCGGTCTATAGTGATAACAAGGATTTCATTACCGGCTATGTCCTTAAGCAGACCGTGTTGGAATGTTTGGCAGAAGATAAATTCGATATTTGTCTGAAAGATATTAAACGCGAAATTCTCATGTTCGACGAAAAACGAAAAATCAAGGATATTTGGGAAAAAATGATGAAAAAGAAAGAGCAAATATCCATTGTTATCAACGAGTATGGAGGGTTCCAAGGTATTCTCACAATGGAAGATATAATTGAATCCGTACTTGGACTCGAAATAATGGACGAAAAGGACATGGTAGCCGACATGCAGAAACTTGCAAAAGAGCGTTGGCAGAAAAAGCGTAAAGACAATTCCCTTCTAGAGGAAGAATTGTAGCTCTCGACGTGAAAAAGAATGTGATTCCAACAATTTTCACACGTTATCTTTTTCATAAATAAATGTCTAAAGTTCCAAATTTTTTATTACATTTGAATACTCAAATTTAATTAGCGATGTACGACATACCCACTCTTATACACGATCTACTGTTGCAATTCGGAAGTGTAGACATAGCAGAAAGTGAGTTTAAAAGAATGCTTTATGAGGACGAAAAACTCAAAGATGAATTTAAAAATTGGTGTGAGGAGTTTGGTTACAAAGAACGTAATGCTTTTCGAAACTATTGTCAAGACTACATTCAGGACCACGAATCCATATTTGATACACTTTCTGAATACAACGAATAGTCTTTTTCACTACGAAAAATGGTGGAAACCTCATAAAGTTTCACTTTTTATGGCTAACTTTGCATAAAATGTTTTTATGAGCGACAATTTCTTTCTACCGGCAGAGTGGTATCCACAATCTGCCATCATGATGGCGTGGCCGCATGAAAATACAGATTGGGCATACATTCTCGAAGAGGTACAGCAATGTTTTAAAAATATTGCCAAGGTCATTGTTCAACACGAGGAAATGCTGATTGTACTTGCTCCGGACATTGAAAAAGTGAAATTCCAACTTCAGGATTTGGATTCCCAATATCTACGGTTTCAAGAAATCAACACAAATGACACATGGGCGAGAGATACCTGTGCAATCACAACCATAGAAAATGGTGTTTCTATCATTAACGATTTCAAATTCAATGGATGGGGATTGAAATTCGCCGCCAATTTCGATAATCTGCTAACATCAGAACTGTACTACGACAAAGCGTTGTTTTCAGGAAAATACAAGAATCATTTGAACTTTGTTTTGGAAGGTGGGTCAATCGAAAGTGACGGGAACGGAATCATTTTGACAACCAGTGAATGCTTGTTGTCAAAGAACCGTAACGGACAATCGAGCAAAGACGAAATTGAATCCTATTTGAAACAAGCTTTTGGTGCAAAAAAGATATTGTGGCTTGACCATGGCTTTCTTGCCGGAGACGACACCGATAGCCATATTGACACATTGGCGCGTCTGGCTCCTGACAATACGATTCTATATGTCTGTACCGATGATACTGCTGACATTCATTATGAGGCTCTTCAGGCTATGAAACAACAGCTTCAATCATTTCGGACACTTGACGGCAAGGCTTTCAATTTAATTGAATTACCCCTACCCGATGCAGTATTCGACGAAGACGGGATGCGGATTCCTGCTACATATGCAAATTTCCTTATTGGAAATAGTTTTGTGGCCGTTCCTGTCTACAATCAACCGGATAAAGATCAACGGGCACTTGATTTAATCCAACAAGCATTTCCCGATTATGATGTAGTAGGCATTGACTGTAACGCTCTTATAAAACAGCATGGGTCACTTCATTGTGTCACGATGCAATTCCCTATCAACACCATTAACCAACAATTTTTATGAAATCGACTCTCAAAGTAGGCATAATTCAACAGGCTAATACAAACAATAGAGAAGACAACCAACACAGACTTGCAAAAAAGATTCTTGACTTAGCAGCTCAAGGAGCTGAATTGATTGTACTTCAGGAACTGCACGATTCTTTATATTTTTGCCAAGTCGAATCTACCGACAATTTTGACCTGGCAGTGGAAATTCCTGGCGCTACCACCGATTTTTACAGCGAAATTGCGCGAAAGGCAAACGCCGTCTTGGTTACTTCCCTTTTTGAACGTCGGGCACCCGGATTGTATCATAATACGGCTGTCGTTTTTGAAAAAGACGGAAGTATTGCCGGAAAATACAGGAAGATGCATATTCCCGACGATCCGGCTTACTATGAGAAATTCTATTTCACCCCCGGTGATCTAGGCTTCACTCCCATTCAAACTTCTGTCGGGAAGTTAGGGGTGTTGGTCTGCTGGGACCAATGGTATCCGGAAGCAGCAAGACTCATGGCATTAAGCGGTGCGGAATTGCTTATTTATCCCACAGCTATCGGTTGGGAAAGTTCCGACACTGAAGAAGAACAATCTCGTCAACGTCAGGCATGGATGCTGGTTCAGCGCGGCCATGCTGTTGCTAACGGACTTCACGTTGTCACCGTAAACAGAGTCGGCCACGAAGCAGATCCTTCCGGACAGACAAACGGTATTCAATTCTGGGGCAGCAGTTTCATTGCCGGTCCTCAAGGCGAATTGCTGTTCGAAGCTCCTACTGATAGCGAAACAGAAAAAATTGTAGAATTAAATTTAAACCGTTCAGAACAAGTTCGCCGTTGGTGGCCATTTTTAAGAGACCGACGTATTGAATGCTTTGACAAACTGTCACGCCGGTTTATTGATTGATCTTGTTGGAAATAAATATTTCCATTGTTCCTGACAGCTATGATTGTGGACAATTTCCACATGGAAATGTGAATATTGTCCACAAAACAAAATAAGCGATACCATTATATACAATTGTAACACACTACAAATTAGACAATTGAACAGATACGCCTTTTCAGACTCTAAAATGGTATAATTTTTACTGTACGTTTTATTGGATCATTTTTTTATTTAGAATATGTTTAAACAAGGACTTACTGTTTGTCGCACAATATTGGCGATAATAATTTTAACCTCGTTCTGGAGTTGTAAATCCAATGATAAACCGCAGCCTCCAGTCGTTATTGTACAAAAGCCGTCACAACAAGATGTACACATCTATGGCGAATATGTTGGCCGTATTCGGGCTGCGCAATTTGTAGAACTCCATGCCCGCGTTGAAGGCTATCTGGAGAAGATGCTTTTTGAAGAGGGTAAATATGTAAAGAAGGGAGAACCTTTATTTGTCATCAATCAAGCGCAATATAAAGCCCGAGTTGAAAAAGCCAAAGCACAACTAAAAAAGGATGAAGCACTTGCATCTAAAGCTAAGCGTGATGTGGAACGATTGAAGCCCTTATACGAGCAGCATGCTGCCAGCCAATTGGATTTGGACAATGCTGTCGCAGCATTGGAAAACGCTGAAGCGAATATAGCAATGAGCAAAGCGGATCTCGACCAAGCTGAATTGGAATTAAGCTATACGGTCATCACGGCCCCCATGTCAGGATACATCAGTGAAAGAGCTGTTGATATTGGAACATTGGTGGGTCCGGGATCTAAATCCAAATTAGCCACCGTTGTAAAAAGTGATACGGTATTAGTAGATTTCAAGATGACTTCGCTCGACTATCTAAGAGCCGAACGACGAAATATCAAATTTGGTGAAACCGATTCATCTCGTTCCTGGCAACCGACTATCTCAGTTACGCTTGCCGACAACACGGAATATCCGTTGAAAGGAGTTGTCGATTTCGCTGATCCGATTGTCGATCCGGAGACAGGCACCTTTGGTGTACGGGCAGAACTACCCAATCCTAAAAATACGCTTTTACCCGGACAATTTACGCGTGTAAAACTGTTGATTGATGTGCGGGAGAACGCTATCGTTGTTCCCCGCAAAGCCTTGTCAATTGAAAAAGGCGGAGCCTTCATCTATGTTGTCCGCAAAGACAGTATTGCAGAGAAACGATTTGTCCAGACAGGACCCGAAATTGGAAATAATGTCGTAATAGAGCGAGGTTTGGGATTGAACGAGAATGTGGTAATCGAAGGTTTCCACAAACTGCTCCCCGGCGTAGCCGTTAAACCAATAAATTCAAATGACAAACAGGCCATTGAGGCATTAAAAGCAAACGAAGACGATAAATGAAAACTGGATTTTTTATAGATAGACCCGTTTTCTCGATAGTTCTTTCTGTTTTGATTGTAATTATCGGGTTAATCGGACTGATGTTCCTACCTATTGAACAGTATCCTCAAATTACACCGCCAGTCGTAAAAATCAACGCTTCCTATTCGGGTGCAAACGCCCTAACTGTATCACAAGCTGTTGCAACGCCTATTGAGCAGGAACTGAATGGTACACCGGGCATGATTTACATGCAAAGTAGCTGCACCAACTCGGGAAGTTTGACGATTACGGTTACATTTGACGTTTCTGCCGATCCGGATATGTCGGCAGTTGAAATACAGAATCGTGTAAAATTGGCTGAAAGCCGATTGCCGGCAGAAGTCGTTCAAAACGGTATTTCTGTTGAAAAACAGGCGCCCAGCCAGTTGATGACTCTGACATTAATGTCGGACGACCCCAAATTTGACGAAATATACCTGAGCAACTTTGCAACTATCAATGTTCAGGATGTATTGCGCCGTATTCCTGGTGTCGGAAGAATTTCAAACGTCGGCAGCCGTTACTATGGTATGCAAATTTGGGTTTACCCTGACCGTCTGGCCAACTTCGGTCTGACAATCAAGGATTTGCAAAATGCGTTAAAAGACCAGAACCGCGAATCGGCAGCCGGTGAATTAGGAAAGCAACCTGTAATTGATGTTGACATCACCTTGCCAATCACAGCCTCGGGACGACTTTCTACGGTTGATGAATTCGAAGACATTGTCATCAGAGCCAATCCCGACGGTTCAATTATCCGTATGCGTGACGTTGCACGTGTTTCTCTGGAAGCGTCTTCCTACTCGACAGAAAGTGGTATCAATGGCAAGAATGCAGCAATTCTTGGAATTTATATGCTGCCCGGAGCCAATGCGTTGGAAGTCGCGGAGAATGTCAAGGCAACAATGAAGGAAATCAGCAAGAATTTCCCGGATGGACTGGAATACAATTTCCCGTTCGATATGACAGAATACATTTCGCAATCAATACATGAAGTGTATAAAACTTTATTTGAAGCTTTATTCCTCGTTGTTTTGGTAGTATTCTTTTCCCTGCAAAACTGGCGTGCAGCTTTGATTCCGATTATAGCTGTGCCGATCTCGCTGGTCGGCACATTCGGATTTATGCTCATCATGGGATTTTCATTAAATACACTGACATTGTTGGGCCTTGTGCTTGCCATTGGTATTGTGGTGGACGATGCGATTGTTGTCGTTGAAAATGTTGAACGCATCATGAAAGAAGAAGGGCTTCCGCCTAAAGAAGCTACACATAAGGCCATGCACGAACTCACAGGCGCATTGGTCGCCACCACGATGGTATTGGCCGCCGTATTTGTTCCTGTAAGTTTCTTGGGGGGTATCACAGGCCAGCTCTATCGTCAGTTCTCAGTTACAATTGCTGTTTCTGTACTGCTGTCCATGGTTGTCGCCCTTACATTAAGTCCTGCCATGTGTGCAATGATATTGCGACCGGAGCACAAGAAAAAAGCAAAAGTATTCAGATTGATAAACTATTGGCTTGCAGTTGGCAATAGAAAATATGCAAGGATTTTACGTCGGTTTTTCAGAAATCCGCGTCGAGTTCTGACAGGATTCGGAATTGCCATCGTCCTTATCTTTGTATTTAATTCATTACTGCCTACCAGCTTTATACCCGAAGAAGATCAGGGATATTTTACCGTCGAGCTTGAATTACCGGAAGGTGCTACTCTTGAACGGACACGAAAAGTGACAGATCGAGCCATTGCATATTTGGACAAACATCCAGCTGTGGCATACGTACAAAATGTTACGGGTAGCAGTCCGCGTGTGGGTACCGATCAAAGCCGTTCTACCCTGACGGTCATACTGAAGCCCTGGGAAGAAAGAAAAGGGAAAGGAATGGATGTCGCTTCCGTAATGCAGGATACTCGCGAGGAATTTTATAAATATCCTGAAGCGAAAGTATACGTTAACCGTCCACCTGCTATTCCGGGTTTGGGTGAAAGCGGTGGTCTTGAAATGCAATTGGAAGCAAAGGGAGATGCCAGTTGGGATGATTTGATTGCCGCAACCGACACTTTCCTGCATTACGCATCGAAAGCTCCGCAGATACAAGGTGTATCCTCTGCCCTTCAATCCGAAATACCGCAGTTATACATTGATATCGACCGCGACCGTGCACAGTTCCTTGGAATTCCGATGGCTGATATTTTTAACACGATGAAGGCATATTTGGGTTCTGTTTATGTAAATGACTTCAATATGTTCAACCGAATTTATCGTGTCTATATTCAAGCCGATGCATCTTATAGAGAATCACAGGAAAATCTTGGCATGTTCTATGTCCGCGCGCAAAATGGAGCGATGGTTCCTTTGACGGCATTAGGTACGACAAAATACACTACCGGACCTGGAACTATCAAACGTTTCAACATGTTCTCTACGGCATCCATTAATGCCGTTGCGGCACCTGGATACAGTACCGGCGAAGCCATGGCTGCCATGGAAGAAATTGCACAGGCCCACCTGCCGGAAAATATCGGTATAGAATGGAGTGGCCTTTCCTATCAAGAGAAAAAGGCAGGCGGACAAACAGGTATTGTCCTTGGATTGGTATTCCTGTTCGTATTTCTGTTCTTGGCAGCACAGTATGAAAGCTGGATTGTCCCGATTGCCGTACTGCTGTCCCTACCGATTGCAGCATTAGGAGCATACGTCGGAATTTGGGCATGCGGACTTGAAAACGACATCTACTTCCAAATCGGTTTGGTAACACTGATTGGTTTGGCAGCAAAGAATGCTATTCTGATTGTGGAATTTGCAAAAGTTCAGGTCGATGCGGGTTGCGATGTTATCAAAGCGGCTGTTCATGCATCACAAATGCGTTTCCGCCCTATTCTTATGACATCTTTGGCATTTGTCTTGGGTATGTTGCCGATGGTACTGGCAACAGGACCGGGTTCTGCATCACGTCATAGTATTGGAACAGGCGTATTCTTCGGAATGCTTTTTGCAATCACGTTCGGTATTGTCATTGTTCCATTCTTCTTTGTATTGATTTATAAATTGAAACAAATTAATTTCAAACAAATACTGTTGAAAGGAAAATCATTTATTCCAATTGTTGTCATAGCATTTGTTGCATTGTCAGCAACATCCTGCAAAATTGGTAAAAAGTATACGCGCCCTGAACTGAATCTTCCGGAGACGTTTGAAGTTGTCGGTGACAGTTCTTCTGTTGCCGACATCGGATGGGGAACACTGTATCAGGATACGGTACTACAATCTTTAATCGACAAGGCCCTTCACAATAATAAGGACATGTGCATTGCAGCTGCGAAAATTAAAGAACTTCTGGCGGCAAAGCGTATCTCAAATGCACGTCTATACCCTTCCGCAACATTGTCATTGCACGCCGAACAAGAAGGTGAAAACTACGGTGGCAACAATCGGAACGTGGACAACGAGTTTGACCCGAAACTTGGATTCTCATGGGAATTGGATTTTTGGGGAAATATCCGATGGGCAAAGGAGGCTGACTTGGCTGCATACCTACAATCCGTCGAAGCTCAGAAGGCTCTGCAAATGACCTTGGTTTCCGAAGTTGCTTCTGCTTATTTTGAGTTATGTGCTCTTGATCGGGAGTTAAACATTGTTGAAAAGACACTTGAAGCCCGACGCGAGGGTGTCCGATTGGCAAAACTACGATTTGAAGGCGGTCTGACTTCTGAGACTGCATACAATCAGGCACTGGTAGAATTGGCGAAAACTGAAACCAAAATTCCGACCCTCGAAGAGCAAATAAAAATAAAGGAAAGCGATTTGGCTCTTCTTTTGGGTGAATATCCGACCGGAATTCCCAGAGGTATTCCCTTAAACGAACAGTCTTTGCCGGAAATACTGCCTGTAGGCTTGCCCTCTACACTGTTGGAACGACGTCCGGATGTTCGTCAAGCCGAATTGAAACTTCGTGAAATGAATGCGAAAGTCGGTGTCGCTTTCACCAATATGTTTCCCAAAATATCACTGACTGCGAAACTTGGATTTGAGAGTGACCAGCTTTCCAATCTATTGAAAAGTCCATACTGGTTCTTTGCAGGCGACTTGCTCCAGCCTATTTTTGGAATGGGAAGCAATATCGCCAAGCATAAAGTGGCCAAGGCGCAATACGAGCAACAGATATATTCATACCAAAAAACCGTATTGACGGCTTTTAAGGAGGTTAATGATGCAATTATTTCTGCCCGGAAAAGCAAGGAAATTACAGCGTCCTGGCGTACGCTGGAAGCATCGGCCAATAAATATCTGGAGCTTGCGCAACTTCAATATATCAACGGTGTGACCAGCTACATGGATGTATTGGATGCCCAACGTGGATTGCTTGATGCTCAGATCGGACTGAACAACGCCGTGCTTAGCGAATTAGAAACGATTGTAAACCTCTATAAAGCTCTTGGTGGAGGATACACAAACGAAGTGCTCCAACTCGAACAGGAAAAATTAAAGTCTGACAAGAAAACAGAAACTGAAAAATAAGTTTTCGGGACAGATTTGGCAAATAGCTATAAAACAGGAAAAGAGTCCAAGTAAGTATCTTGGACTCTTTTCCTGTTTTTATTATGTTCACAATTAGAATTTCAAACCAATTGAAAGTACTATCTCATGATTTTTGTCAGAAACTTTTGCAGTCGGAGAGACTCCTGTCAAGTAGCCGTTGGGCTCAACTTCGGGAGAGTACGCATGAAATGTACTTTCTCTCGTCTTATATAGATAAGCCATGTCAATATAGAATGACTTATAGCGGTAGCCCAACCCGGCTGTTATGTACTGCAGGTTGTCGTCCAACGTATATGACAGGGTCGTACCTGCCTGCACCACATTCAGCTTGTCGTTTCTGATTTCTTCCGTAAACGGAGAGAGCTGCAACGAATAGCCCAATCGAACACCGAATTGCGGAGTTACTTTAAATTCCCCACCTAAACGAAATATATTGGACGAGCGATAATAGCTTTTGATGTAGTCAGAAACATAAGTGTCTTCTTTTCCGTCATAAGATACGCTCATAGTGGGATATGCTACACGTTCATAATCAAAACTGATTATACCACGGCCTCCTACCACTGCGGCGGCACTACCGATAAATCGCCATGGGGAATCCATGCCAAAGTAAGTTTCCCCAACGTAACCTTCATCAGTTGTTGCCTTACCGGCAATATTTGAGGTACTTGTCACATCATAGGCAGAATAAGCATACGATGTATTGGCATAATATTCCGATTTCAGAGAGTAGAATGTGGGTGTATGGAATGCGAAACCGACTCTAAATTCATTTATAGGCTTGAAAATGACTCCCAACTTAAAGTTTAAACCACTGCCTCTCATTGAGAAATAGTTTTCCATGCCCCACGATGCACTTCCGTTTCCTATTTTGTTTCCTCCATCATAAGGTACATAAGCATTATCAAGACTTTCTCCATAATAGGAATACAGCTGATAGTCAACATCTACTATTCCCAAACTTGCCCCCCAATATATCATATCCTTGGCATTACCACCAAAACTCAACGTGTATTCGTCAATACCACCACGTTCGTCAACCTCCAATTCGCCACGGCCGGTTGTGCCAGTCTGGAATAAACCTTTATAGGTATCACCACTCGGATTAATCAGATATGAATTATACGCAAGGATACTCATCCACGGGCAATAGGAATCCTGATACGGATTATATCCATTCTGAACAGCACCAAGTTCATCGGGTTTCCAACCACCAATAGTTGTTTGATTGGCAATATAATTAGTCATTGAGCCCTGCAAGTTGCCAATACCGCCAGAATAATGACGGTTGAAAGATGCCGTTCTGTTATAACTTATACCCCAATTGATATTCGGTATTATACTTGAACCGGTACGGTATGTACCGATATAGCCGATATTGCTGAAATTGAAATCCTTATGTTTTTCAGCTCCCAACAAACCGTTGCCCGTCGTTGTGTTTTGTATATCCCAATTCAAGGTTAACCCAAGTTCTGAACTACGATAGATTCCGATTCCACCCGGGTTCTGATTCAGGACTGACAAATCACCGCCCAAAGCTCCAAAGGCCCCGGCCATTGACATAAAGCGTGCTGTGCCTCTTAAATCTGACTGCGACAAGCTATACACGTCAAAAGCACTCTGTGATTGCATTGCAAAAGGGAAACATCCCAACAATGCGGATATCAAAAAATATTTTGTTTTCATATTCTTCTAAAATTTAACGTCTTCCACCACGGCCGCCACCGCCAAACGAACCTCTTCCGCCACCAGTTGATCCGCCTCTGAAGGAACCGGAATTACCACGGTTTGTCGGATTCGAATAGGATGGACTCGTTGTCGTACCCCTTCTGTAAGAATTTGACGGGGAAGAGTAATGGAAATCAAAATCATTGTCACGAGAACTATTGTTGTTTACCGATCCACCACGATAACCATTATAGCTTCTTCGATTATTCTGATATATATTACTATTGTTGTTGAATGTGGATGACGGTCTGCGTCCTGTGGTCGTTGAATTTCTTATGATAGCTGAATTGTTCGGCCGTCTTCCACCCGAAATTGTCGAACTTCCAGAATTTCCGCCAAACGGTCGTCGCCCCGTATTAGAGTAACGGTGATTGGTATTCCAAGCATAGTTCGGATAATAATGATGATGATATCCATAATAAGGATATGGATGATAGTAACCCGGTCCCCAGAACGGATCATACCAGCTGCACCATGGGTCCCAATAACTATACCCCCAATAGGTATAGAAAGGCGAATACCAATACGATGCATATCTTGGTCCATACCATGGACTATACCATGAAGAATACCATGGATCGTAAAAACCGAAGGTAACGGATGTCGACGGAGTACCTACATAGATATTCACATCATTCGCATAGTATAGCTCAAGTAGTTCCGGATCGTCAGATGCTGTCACAATATCAGGATTGCTAAAGCGTTCTATTCGATCCGTATAGGTAAACATGGAACTGTTTGCGGGTTGGATTGAATCCACTGCAGAAGTATCTCTCTTGGCATATAAAGGCCCCATTCTGTTGTAAGCATCCACATCAATGTTGTCATTATTGTAGACCTGGTATGTGGGAGCTTTCATTTCAGGATTTGCCTTTTCATATTCAGCTTGGAGTTCCGCAAGTTTCTCCTGCTTCTCCTTTTTCGCTTTTTCCGCATCATAGTAGATGTCGTCATCATAATAGCCTTGTCCAAACATTGGGGAAATTGAAAATATCAAAACGCCCAAAAAAAGTTTATAGTTTCTCATTTTATCCTCCTTTCTTTCTTTGACCAGTTCCTTTCAAAAAAGTTTAACTGATTTCAAAGAAAAACGCGACATGCTTGTTGTTAAATATATTATCAAAAATCATGCCCAACAGATACCAATTACATCCAAACAGGCAAGATTTTCTCACTTTCAAAGATATAACAAATTTTACAACAAGCGACGTCCGGATGACTAATTTTTGATTTTTTATCGATTTATCGCAAATAAAGGTAAAAATTTCTTGTCAGTTCCTTATAATCTGTAGAATAGCCATCTCCATCTCGAAGACAAAGTTCTCTATCTTCGACAGTACACTCACAATCGGTGAATTCCCATAAATATCTTTTTATCCGTTTTCTTTCCGAAGACTTAACCCCTACTCTCCGTTTCAACCATAAATTATTCTCCCCAGCCCAAAATTCTATGGACTCCTTAACTTCAACCGGCGCTATCAGCGCAAAAATTCCACTTGGCGCCAATAATGACTTGGCTTTCAACAACAGTTTCTCAAATGGCAATGAATTTTCATTACGGGCCATGGCACGCCGTTTGTCCGGAGCCATGGTATCCGTTTTGAAGAAGGGAGGATTGGATACTATCAAATCATACTTGTTGTTGCTTTCAAAAGCCAGAAAATCAACAGGGTAAACAGTAAGCCGATCTTTCCATGGAGAATGTCGGAAATTCTCAGCAGCTTCAGCTGCAGCAAGGCCATCAATTTCAACCGCATCAATCATTGCTGTAGCATTTCGTTGGGCCACCATTAATGCAATCAATCCGCTTCCACATCCAACGTCCAATACATGTGTTGCATTTGAAACATCACACCAGGAACCCAACAATACGCCGTCGGTTCCAATCTTCATGGCACAGTCCTTATGACTGATCGAAAACTGTTGAAATCTGAATACCCCGTCTGTCATTCGTTTAGTTTGTTTCCTGCAAAAATACGACATAACGGCATTATATGCAAAATGCGCCATCCCCTTGCGGAGACAGCGCATATATTACTTTATCTTTTCAAAAACAAGATTACCAGATAATCACTCTCTTTTCAGGAGCAAGGAACATCGGATCACCTGCTTTAATGCCAAAGGCATCATAGAACGGAGCGATGTTCTTCAATGTTGCGTTTACTCTCCAACGTCCCAATGAATGTTCGTCCATCTTTGTACGGCGAAGGATTTCAGCGTCACGAATATTGTCAGCCCATACATTAGCATAAGAAAGATAGAATCTCTGGCTCGGTGTAAATCCGTCTACGGTTTTATTTTCTTTTGCTTCTTTTGTCTTCATATAAGCAGTGTAAGCCACTCGCAAACCTCCCTGGTCGGCGATATTTTCACCGAGAGTCAGACGACCGTTGGCGTGTTGGTCACCCAGCACAACAATACTGTCGAACTGAGCAACGAGTTTGTCGGCCAACTTGTTGAATTCAGCAGCATCTTTCTCTGTCCACCAGTTTGCCATGTTACCGTCTTTGTCGAACTGACGTCCCATGTCATCAAATCCGTGAGTCATTTCGTGACCGATAACTACGCCAATTGCACCATAGTTGTCAGCATCCAAAGCATCCGGAGAGAAGAAAGGAGCTTGAAGAATTCCGGCAGGGAAACAAATTTCATTTGTCGTCGGGTTGTAATATGCGTTTACAGTTTGCGGTGTCATACCCCATTCTGTTTTGTCGACAGGCTTGCCATATTTTCTGTTGCTATCTTTTACATGGAACAGAATTGCTTCTTTGATATTTTCCCAGTATGTCTTTTTCGGGTCGATAACAACTGAAGAATAATCCTTCCATTTGTCCGGATAACCGATTTTAACAGTAAATGCTGCCAATTTCTCCTGAGCACGGGCTTTTGTTTCGTCGCTCATCCAAGTCAGACTTGCAATGTGTTCGCCCAAAGCTTCTTTCAGGTTGTTAACCAGTTCAACCATGCGCTTTTTAGATTCTGCCGGGAAATATTTTTCAACATACAGTTGACCCAATGCTTCACCAAGCATTCCGTCAGGCACGGCCAATGCACGCTTCCATCTCGGGCGGTCCTGCTTTGCACCGGTAATGACTTTGCTCATGTTGAAGTTCACTTCGCGGAAATCGTCACTCAGATAATCGGAAGCTGCATTTAAGAAATGGAACGACAGATAATCCTTAATTTCCTGTTCGCTGAGCGTTGTCATCAATTCATTGACTTTAGCCAAAGAAGCCGGCTGCATCACACACATTTTGTCAACGCCTTCCAGGTACAAACCTTTCAAATACACATCCCAGTTGACAGACGGGCAAACTGAATCAATTTGTTCCATGCTGCGGATATTGTATTGTGCGGCAAGGTTACGTTGCTCCGTTCTTGACATGGCCACTTTTGCCAATTCTGTTTCAATGTTCATGACATTTTTCATGACACGTTGTGCATCTGCGGCGCTATAGCCGGCCAATTTGCAAAGGTCTTGAATGAATGTCTTGTAGGCTTCACGAATGGCAACTGTCTGCTCGTCATCCAGCAAGTAATAATCACGGTCACCCAAACCGAGACCACTCTGTGCCCAATACAAAATATTGGTATTGGAATCCTTGAAGTCACTTGAAACTCCTACACCAAAGAATGGCGAAGAGAAAGTGTGCAACCATGAAAGCAATGCAGAATATTCTTCCGGTTTAGCATTCTGAATACGGGCCAAATCTGCTTGAATAGTTGTAGCGCCTTCCTTGTTCAAACGTACGCTATCCATACCCATGGCATACAAGTCACCAATTTTTTGGGCAATCGAACCATACGGCTGTTTCGTGGCGCGCAATCCTTCTACCAATTCATGCAATTGCTTTTTATTATTCTCACCCAGCATGTCAAAAGAGCCGAAACGAGAATACTCATCCCCCAGCGGATGATTTTTTTGCCAACCTCCACAAGCGTATTGATAAAAATCAACACGTGGAGAAACTGATTCATCGAGATTTTCTCGATTAGCACCTGTCTTAGGTGTTGCTGCCGACATTGTCAATGATGCACTCAACGCCAAAAACATCATTCCATTTTTTAAATTCATAACCAGTAAGTTTATATTAGTTTTTTAATGTTTCCAATTCTGTAGAAGCTTGTTCCCATGCGTCCATCGCTTTTTCCAATTCAGCCTGCAATGCACCATGTTTTTTGAACAATTCAGGGTCAGTAGCTCCGGCTGACAACTTTTGCTCCAAATCAGCTATTTCGGATTCACAACGCTCTACCTCCTTTTCAGCATCTTTCACTTTTTTCTCAGCCTTACGAACCTGTTTTTCAAATTCTTTCTTTTCTTCATAAGACAATCGGCCGGAAGACTCCGAAGCAGTCGTTTCAACGCCTGCTTTTTGTGGTCCTGTCGTTTTTGCTTCCAGTTCCCGAAGATTTTCCAGGTTCTTAGCCTGCAGAAAATCATAGATACCGCCAAGATGTTCCCGAACTTTTCCACCGCCGAATTCGTAAACTTTTTCAACCAGGCCGTCCAAGAAATCGCGGTCGTGTGATACCACAATAACCGTTCCATCAAAATCTTTTATTGCCTGTTTCAAAATGTCTTTCGTTTTCATGTCAAGATGGTTGGTCGGCTCATCGAGAATCAGGAGATTGACAGGCTCCAACAGCAACCGAATCATAGCCAGACGAGTTTTTTCTCCTCCGGAAAGGACCTTGACTTTTTTCTCCGACGCTTCCCCTCCAAACATGAAAGCGCCTAATATGTCCCGTATTTTCGTACGGATATCTCCTACTGCCACCCGGTCAATCGTATCGAATACGGTAATTTCACCGTCAAGCAGAGAGGCCTGGTTCTGGGCAAAGTAGCCAATCTTTACATTATGGCCAATTTTCAATTCTCCACCGAATGGAATTTCTCCCATAATACACTTGACCAAAGTAGATTTACCTTCGCCGTTTTTCCCGACAAAAGCCACTTTTTCTCCGCGCTTGATAGTAAACGTGACATTGCTGAACACCTTATGGTCACCATAATACTTTTCAACGCCGTCGCAAATGACCGGATAGTCACCCGAACGGGGAGCTGGCGGAAATTTCAGATTCAATCGAGAATTGTCGACTTCATCCACTTCAATTCTTTCGATTTTCTCCAATTGCTTGATTCGGCTCTGAACCTGAACGGCCTTAGTAGCCTTGTAGCGGAAGCGTTCGATAAAATCTTCCGTTTCCTGTATCTGCTTTTGTTGGTTCTGGTAAGCTCGAAGCTGCTGTTCCAAGCGTTCTTTTCGCAAGACAACATACTTCGAATAATTCACCTGATAATCATAAATCTTTCCGCAGGAAATCTCAATGGTCCTGTTTGTCACATTATCAATAAAAGCCCGGTCGTGCGAAACCAGCACTACTGCATTGGCTTTCGTTTTCAAAAATGTTTCCAACCACTGTATGGATTCAATATCCAAATGGTTTGTAGGCTCGTCGAGAAGTAACACGTCAGGACGCTTCAGCAACAGTTTGGCCAATTCAATGCGCATTCTCCATCCGCCACTGAATTCAGCGGTGTTTCGAGTAAAATCTGTTCTGACAAATCCCAGCCCCATCAATGTTTTCTCTATCTCAGCCTCATAATTGTCGCTTTCTTTAAGAAGAATGGTTTCATTCAATTGTGTGATTTTGTCAATCAGTCTCAAATAAGATTCACTTTCATAGTCAGTTCTGTCGGCAAGTTCCGCATTCAGTTTGTCCAACTGTGCCTTCATTACATCGAGTTCTCCGAAAACCGTTTTGACTTCTTCAAAAACTGTACGTTCGTCCGTCAACAACATTTGTTGTGGAAGATAGCCAATTGTCAAGTCGTTAGGGATTGCAACGGTTCCCGACGTCGGCTGTTGAAGACCGGCTATAATCTTTAACATTGTAGATTTTCCCGCTCCGTTTTTTCCGACTAATGCTATTTTATCTTTTTTGTTGATTACATAACTGACATCTTTAAACAATGCCACACTATTAAATTCAATACATAAATTCTGTATAGAAATCATTTCATCTTCAATTTTGCGATGCCAAAGTTACATAATTTTCTGCCAATACACTTATCTTCTATCAAAAATACACATTTTTGACATTCTTATTAACATCTGAATACAGAATTATAGAAAATTGCCAAACGAAAAAAGGCGTTTGCCGATATAGAACCGACAAACGCCTTCCTGGCTGTATTATTAATTATTTCAAATTCAATTTTGCAAGAATATCCGACGGAACACCTTTCTTATTCACCCAAATACTCATTGTTTTGGCAAGGAAATAAGGCTCGGATACATAGAAATATCCTTTGTATACCTGCTCGGAATCCCACGAATTCTTCACCTTATAATATCTGTTGCCTTTTTGGTCTACGGCAGTACCAACAATGACCATTCCGTGATCATCGGTCGTTTCGTAGTTGTCGAAACCTTCTTGACGGCTTTCTTGAGTCACAACGATTTCTTCAACCGGACCTTTGAAATCATACATTTTGTCGATTTTCTCAGAATCCTTCAGTTTTACCCAGCGGTCAAGCTCCGTTCCTTCCATGCTTGCCTTGCGGTCAACTTTCGGCATCAAAGCCACACCATCATACCATTTAAAGCCTTTTTCACTGACATCGGCAGCCCAAAGTACAGTGTAACCCTTCTCAATTGCATTGTCGACAACCGCTTTCAATTCATCCATTTTTACATTGTAATACAAACTGTGTCCCCAGTTGTCAGGCACTTCAAGAACGAACGGTTTGTAGAATTCGTGATGCGTGAACGAAGTCAACGGTACATAGTCATTCATATCCAAACCAAGAGATTCGGCAAATGTCTTCGGTGTATAAGTTTTCCCCTTATATTCGAAGGTTTCAGGAACTTGTCCAAGATATGCATCCAATATTCCAATGTATCCTTTCAACCATGCCTTTGACAGTTTTTTATTCGGATTCTTGACAATTTCTTGCAAATAGGCAGTCAAAACGGCTGCCAATTCACCATGGTCATGCTTTTCTTCACCATATTCCAAGCCGTCGTAAACCTCTTCAGGAATCATCCCATATTTGTCATATACGTATGGAATATCCATCAGTCCACCGCCTTCTCCAAAATTTGACTTTCCGTAGTAGCGAACATACTGAATGGCTTTGTCAATGTAGCATTGTCTGACAACAAACATTTCCGACAAATCATATTCTCCCTTACCGTTCTTCAAAAGTTCGTCCTCAAGAAATGACAAGCCTGAAAAACTCCAGCATGTTCCCGATTTGTTCTGATCCTTTACAGATGTCGTAGGATTCACCTTAACATCTGTGAATATAAATGCGGTATCCGCATTTTCTTTTTCATTTGCACTTACAGCAAATGACGACATAATCGTCGCAAGTCCTAATATTGCTATTTTTTTATTCATATTCATTAATATTCATCCCAAGATTTTACCTCAATATCATCCATTGAATAACGGCTGATTGCATCGATAAATGCTGATGCCAGACGAGCGTTTGTCAACAATGGAATATTCAAATCGATTGCCGCACGACGGATTTTGTAACCGTTGCTCAATTCCTTGCTGGTCAAATTCTTTGGGATATTTACTACCAAATCTATCTCTTTATTGTGAAGCAATTCCAATGCCTGCGGTTGTTGTCCTTCTTCACTTGGCCAATAAACATGAATTGCCGGGATATTGTTGTCAACCAAATATTTGTATGTACCACCCGTTGCATACAATTTATAGCCTTTCGCATACAAGGCCGCTGCCGCATCCAGCATATCTGCCTTTTGTTTGGCAGAACCGGTACTCAACAATACGGACCGCTTCGGAATCTTGTAGCCGACAGAAAGCATTGACTTCAAAATTGCTTCTGAAGTGTCATTGCCAATACATCCAACCTCACCGGTAGAAGACATATCTACACCTAACACAGGATCTGCCCCCTGCAAGCGGGAGAAAGAGAACTGAGAGGCTTTGATACCAACATAGTCCAAATCGAATGCACTCTTGCTCGGTTTCTCAACAGGAATGCCCAACATAACTTTTGTTGCCAGATCAATAAAGTTAAGTTTCAAAACTTTTGAAACAAACGGGAAACTTCTGGAAGCACGCAAGTTACATTCAATAACTTTGATGTCGTTATTCTTTGCCAAATATTGTATGTTGAACGGACCGGAAATGTTCAAAGCTTTTGCTATCTGGCTGGATATTTTCTTAATGCGACGAACCGTTTCCACATACAGTTTTTGTGGCGGGAACTGAATCGTTGCATCTCCTGAGTGAACACCGGCAAATTCAATATGTTCTGAAATGGCGTATACCTTGATTTCACCGTTTTGAGCCACGGCATCCATTTCAATCTCCTTTGCGTGTTCAATGAATTCCGTTACAACTACCGGGTGCTGTTTCGACACGTTTGCAGCCAATTTAAGGAATCGTTCCAATTCCTCGTCGTTTGAACAGACGTTCATTGCCGCACCGGAAAGCACATAAGACGGACGCACCAATACCGGATAACCAACTTCTTCAACAAATTCATAGATATCTGTCATTGAAGTAAGTTCACGCCAACGTGGCTGGTCAATGCCCAATTCATCCAACATCGACGAGAATTTATGGCGGTCTTCGGCATTGTCAATGCTTTTGGCCGATGTACCCAGAATATTTACACCATCGGCATCCAAACGGGTTGCCAAGTTGTTCGGGATTTGTCCGCCGGTTGACAGGATAACTCCATGAGGAGTTTCCAGGTCAATAATATCCATAACGCGCTCGTAAGTCAATTCATCGAAATACAAGCGGTCGCACATGTCATAGTCCGTAGAAACTGTTTCCGGGTTGTAGTTAATCATCACGGAACGCCAGCCTTCTTTTTTCACGGTCAGCAGCGCATTGACGCTACACCAGTCGAACTCTACCGAACTTCCGATACGGTAGGCGCCGGAACCAAGTACAACAACTGAACGATGGTCATTTTCGTAGCAAATGTCATGTTCGCGTCCATTATATGTCAGATACAGATAGTTGGTCTGAGCCGGATATTCGGCACCCATTGTATCAATTTGTTTGACAACCGGCAAAATTCCATATTGCTTGCGCAGATTTCTGACCTTACGGTTGGCGTCTTCGCCTACCCCCATTCCGTCTTTCAATACTGCACGTGCAATTTGAAAATCAGAAAATCCTTGTTCTTTTGCGAGACGCATCAAATCTTGTGGAACATCTTCCAACTTGCTGTAATTCTCAAGATCCTGAGCCGTTATCAGCAAGTTGTGCAATTTCTGCAAGAACCAACGGTCAATTTTAGTCAGCTGATGTATTTTTTCCACATCATATCCTTTACGGAATGCTGTTTCAATCACAAAGATTCGCTTGTCGGTCGGTTCTCTCAACGCCTTGTCAATGTCGGGTACCGACATTTCCTTGTTTTCGATAAATCCATGCATGCCCTGACCTATCATTCGAAGTCCCTTTTGGATCACTTCTTCAAAGGTACGGCCTATGGCCATAACCTCTCCGACAGATTTCATGGATGAACCGATCTCCTTTTTCACGCCATGGAATTTACCCAAATCCCAACGCGGAATCTTACATACGATATAGTCAAGAGCCGGTTCAAAGAAGGCAGAAGTAACTTTCGTTACCGTATTCTTTAGGTCGAACAAGCCATAACCCAATCCCAATTTTGCGGCAATGAATGCCAAAGGATAACCGGTGGCTTTTGAAGCCAATGCGGAACTACGGCTTAGACGTGCGTTTACTTCAATAACACGGTAGTCCATCGACATGGGGTCATAGGCATACTGCACATTACATTCGCCTACGATTCCGATATGACGGACAATCTTGATGGCAAGGATACGCAAAAGGTTCGTGTCGTCGTTCGACAATGTCTGCGAAGGTGCAACCACAATACTTTCACCCGTATGGATACCCAGAGGGTCAAAGTTTTCCATATTACATACCGTAATACAGTTATCAAAACGGTCACGGACTACTTCATATTCAATTTCTTTCCAGCCTTTCAGCGACTTCTCAATCAATACTTGTGGAGAAAATGAGAGAGCTTTCTCCGTAAGGGCAACCAATTGCTCACGGTCGTCACAGAAACCGCTGCCAAGACCACCCAGTGCATAGGCTGCACGTACGATGACTGGATACCCTAATTGTTCAGCAGCACGAATAGCATCGTCAATGGTCGAAACAGCCTCACTCTTGATTGTTTTGATATCGATTTCATCAAGTTTCTTTACAAACAGTTCGCGGTCCTCAGTATCCATGATAGCCTGCACAGGTGTTCCGAGAACCTGTACATTATATTTGCTTAAAATGCCGGATTGGTAAAGTTCCACACCGCAGTTTAGAGCAGTTTGACCGCC
>ULSJ01001357.1_pt1 | contig 24446 bp, 20 predicted proteins | sample 1956291 | NCBI WGS metagenome assembly ULSJ01 (sample SAMEA4835705, study PRJEB28245) | human gut metagenome | biome: gut microbiome; material: fecal sample | place: Denmark | collected 2008 | reverse complement strand
CACCGATCATCCCGCCGCAGGGAAAAGCGGTGCCCTATCTTCTCGGCACCGCCGTTCTCTGTCTTGTCCTTTTCGGGGCATACAGCCTGAAAAAAGGCTTATTTTCCCGGTTCCTCCGGATTCAGCCGGGACTGATTCTGGCCGTTGTCATGGCTGTATGGACACTCTTTGCCGTCCCTGTCTCAGATTCCTTTGCCTCCCGGGACATTCTCCGGCAGGTCAAACGAGATACAGCAGGATCGGAAATTCCTCTCTATATCGATACCTTCTACCGCCCCTCCGCCGCTTTTTATGAAAACCTGTACGGAAAGCCTCTTCCCGAATTCGACAAAAAGAAGCTGAAGACAATCGAAGAGCAGGAAAAAGAAGGTATTTTCCTGCCCGGCAAGGATGATGCACTCGTCCTTCCGGACAAGGCATATGTCCTGGTCGGGAAAAAAGTATATGACAGAGAATGGCCGGAAGAACAAAAGAAAGATATGACCCTGCTCCGCAGCCAGGGCTCAGCCTATTTCTTCCTGAAAGGAGCCTCCCATTGAGCCGAAAAAGAAAAAACGTTCATCACCATTCCCGCCGTGAACAGGCGGAAGTACAGAAGGAACGCAGCACCGCTGCCTCCCTCATTCCGATTTTCTTTCTTTCTCTCCTATTCCTTCTCTGGGGTTCCTGGGCGCTTCCCGTAACAGATCCGGTGGAATCCAATTATGCACTTACCGCAAAGGAAATGGTTCTTTCCGGGAACTGGATGTCTCCGCAGATTTATCACACCTTCTGGTATGACAAGCCCATCATGGTATACTGGCTGCTTTCAGCCTCCTACAGTCTCTTCGGCTTCACCGACCTGGCATCCCGTCTGCCCGCTGCCGTCTGCGGTGCTCTTTCGGCAGCCCTGCTGGCTTACTATCTGTTCCGCCTTACGAAGGACAATATTATCGCCACCTGGTCCGGCATTATTCTCACGCTGTCTCTCGAATTCTGGGTCATTTCCCATGCAGTCATCACAGACAGCATGCTTCTTCTCTTCACCATCCCCACTCTTCTTTCCGCCTACATCGGGATCACGGAAAACAGCAAAAAGCACCTGATGATTGCCTACGGCGCCGCCGCACTGGCCTGCCTTTCCAAGGGGCCGGTGGGACTCGTTCTGCCGGGCATCCTGCTTGTACTCTGGTGCCTTTCCCTAAAAAAGCCGGGACTGATCCTGCGGCTTTTCCCCTGGCAGGGCATCCTGGTTTTCCTTCTGCTCTGCCTGCCCTGGTACGCCGGCATGTATCTGATTCACGGAGAAGACTTTATCAGTCAGTTCCTGGGTCTTCACAATGTCCTCCGGGCGACCTCCTCCGAGCATCCTGAGGACAATCATTTCTACTACTATCTCCTTCTGATGCCGGCGGCGCTCCTCCCCTGGACGGGTTCCTCCGTCTGCGAAATGGTAACCGGCTGGAAAACGAAAACGAATTTTTACCGTTTCCTCATGGTCTGGTTCTGGGGTACGGTTCTGTTCTACACCCTGATGGCCACAAAATATGTGACTTATACTTACATCGCCGTCATTCCTGCGGTTATTTTTGCCGCTCTGGCTGTTCCGAAAATCCGGGAAGGAGAAAAGGGACCGTCGATTGCGCTGGCTGTTTCCTTTGTTCTCTTTGCCGCCGCTCTCACAGCAGGCACCTTCTTCCTGAAAGACGGCGACTGGTGGTTCTTCTATGCAGTCATCCTCTACGCCGTCTGGGCGCTTCTTCTCCGGTGGAAGAAAAATGCGGGAAAGCGTCTTACCATTATTGCCTCCGTATCGGCCACCCTTTTCCTCTTCACCGTCACGGAAGGCCTTCCGTCCTATCTGCTGACCCGTTCCGCCGCACCGGCTGCACCGATTCTGGCGGAAGCGCAGCCGTCGATGAATTTTTTCCGTTCCTACCCGGCCGGATATACCTTCTATACAGGAAATATCGGCACGCGGGTTGTTCCCTCTCTCAGACAGGAGGAACGCAATCCCCTGTGGAATGAAAAATACGTCATGCCCTCCGTGCAGGATACGGAATTCCTCCGGGATGCAGAATCCGCAGAAAATCCTGTCTACCTTTTTGTATCCCGGAGCGACGGAAAATTCTTCGATGCCTGGAGCGGAAAAGACCGCTTCACGGAAGTGAAGAAAGCCGGGAACGGTACCCTCTATCAGTATGAAAAACAGGACAGCCTGCCCGCCGCAGAGGAGGAAAATCATGACTTCTGACTTTATTTCGTCCTTCCTTCAAAGTCTCTCCGCTTATGAAGGAACTCTTACCTTTAATCCCTGGAGAGACAGCGATCCTGCCTATGAAGTACCGGACGCCGTTTCCATCCGGACCGGACAGCTTTCGGATTATCTGTCCCGCCGGCTCGGAAAAGCAAAATACCTGCTCATCGCCGAAGCCTGCGGCTACCAGGGCGGCCACTTTTCAGGAATTGCCATGACCTGTGAGCGCATGCTTCTTGACCTCCATCCCGCCGTTAAAAGCGCCATGATCCTCACCGGCCCGGCACGGCGCACCAGCCGTCCCGACAGTCCTCTTCTGAAGCCGGTGCAGCAGGAGAAGGGATTCAATGAGCCTACCGACTCCGTCGTCTGGAAAGCCTGCCTTGAAGCGGGGCTTTCCCCGGACGATTTCCTTCTTTGGAACATCTTCCCCTTCCATCCCTATAAAAAAGGAAATCTCCTTTCCAACCGGACGCCCGGAGAAAAGGAGCTCGCCTGCGGCCTTGGTTTCGCCCGTACCCTCTGGGAAGCCTTCGGCCGTCCCCGGATTTTTGCCATCGGTAAGAAAAGTGAGCTGACTCTCACCGACGGCGGTTTTTCTGTCACCGGGCTCCGCCATCCTGCCAACGGAGGTGCCAATATTTTCCGTGCACAGCTGAAGGAAGCCCTTCACTGAAATCCAATAAAAAGGCTGTTCTGCCGATTTGATCTCCGGCAGAACAGCCTTTTTTGTTTCTTTTCTATTTTCCCCGATTCAGGATATACCGCTTGGTGAAATAATTCCAGATCATAACCACTGCAGAAGCGATCACCTTGGCAAACATGTACCACAGTCCTGCCAGGTCGATGAAAATCCACATCACCAGCTGGTTGATGCCCAGCCCCATCAGGGAAGTGGCAATGAAGAAAAACATCTGCGCCGCCGTCTGATGCTGTGCGTGAAATACAACAGTTACGCAGAGGATATAATTGACCACCAGCGATACCGTAAAGGCAATCGGAGCTGACAGAAGCGGATGGAACCCGCCGAATTCCGTAAGCGTATACAGGAGAACATATTCCAGAACAAAACAGCTTCCCCCGACAGCCAGAAAACGGAATACCTCCCAGAACCGCTCTTCGGACGGGAAAAATTTCAGAATGAGGGTTTTCACCATATCAATTTTCTTTCTTTAACAGCATGCGGATAATATTCATCTGGATTTCCCGATTTTTCCGGGCATTCTTTACACTCGTATCCAGTACGAGACCGACTCCCTCCGCCGCAACGGCAGTCATCGTCAGGAATCCGGAGGTAATAAGTGTAGGCAGGCGCGGCACCAGGCCGGTCATCACATAATTGTGCAGCACCGGAAGAAAGAAAAGCAGTGCCAGCACCAGGAAAAAGGCAGCAGCTGCCGTGAAGAAACGAAGCGGCCGGTAATCCTTGTAAAGCATGAAAATCGTCTTCAGCACCCGGATTCCGTCTGAAAAGGTATTCAGCTTGCTCACGCTTCCTGCCGGGCGGTCCCGGTATGTCACAGGCACATTCCACAGCGCCAGATTCTGATCCAGTGCATGGATGGTCATTTCCGTCTCTATCTCAAAGCCCTTGGAAAGGACGGGAAAAGATTTTACAAAAAGAGGAGAAAAAGCACGGTATCCGGTCATCACGTCCTTCACCCGCTCTCTGCCTTCCCCCCAGAACAGGTTGATAAAACGCCGGACCATTACATTTCCCGAATTATGGAAAGGCCTTTTATTTTCCGTAAAATACGTGGAGGACAGCCGGTCGCCGATCACCATATCCGCCTTGCCGGAGAGAATGATATCCGTCATTTCCCGGGCCGATTCGGCCGGATAGGTATCATCTCCGTCGGTCATGATATAGCACCGGGCATCAATATCCCGGAACATGGAGCGGATCACATTCCCCTTGCCCTGCCGGTATTCCCGCCTGACTACGGCTCCCGCTCCGGTCGCAATTTCTCCCGTTCCGTCATCGGAATTATTGTCGTATACATAAATGACTGCCTCAGGGAGAACCCTCCGGAAATCAGAAACCACCTTTTCAATCGTGAGTGCCTCATTATAGCAGGGAATCAGCACTGCCACTGCATCCATTGCCCTGCCTCCTTTCTGCAACACTCCTATTATACAACACTTCTTTTTTGTCTCCTGTCAGGAACGCTTTCTCTCCCGATCAAAATCCTGTAAAGAAACGAATGAAGCCGGACTTCATTACAGTGCCTTCCATTCCCGGAGAATTTCATACACCCGGGTCAGGGGAAGACCTACCACATTATTGTAATCGCCCTCGATATGATCCGCCAGGACAGCGCCTCTCCCCTGAATTCCGTAGGCGCCGGCCTTATCCATAGGCTCGCCTGTCCCGATGTAGGCCAGAATTTCTTCCTTGTCCAGATTCCGGAAATACACCCGGGTCGTGCAGCAGTCCAGCCGTACCTGGCCGTGATAAAACAGCGCAATGCCGGTCTTCACCTCATGAACCCGTCCGGACAGAAAAGACAGCATGGCAAACGCCTCGCCTTCATCCGCGGGCTTTCCCAGAATTTTCCCCTCCGCCGAGACCACCGTATCGGCAGAAAGAACCGGACTTTCCCCTGCATGCTTCTCCGCTGCATCCAGTCCTTTTCCGTAAGCATTGAAAACGGTCACAAAATCGGGGCCGGAAAAACGGGACAGTTCTTTCTGTCCGGCTTCCGGCAGCAGAGACATCCTTCCCCTGCCTTCCTCCGGCGTATGGATTTCTGAAAAGTTCCCCTTGCACAGAACAAGCTCCCATCCCATCTGCCCGATGAGATCCCTCCTCCTCGGCGAAGAAGAAGCCAGAATGATTGATACCATAATTGATCCTTTCAAAACGAAACCGCCGCACGGGACATATTGCTCCCGCCCGACGGCTTCTTTTTCCGTATTTGACTCAGTTATTTTCCACGCCCAGCTCGTGTTCCACCACAGATGCAATATCATCAATGATCTGTTCCAGCTGTGCCAGTTCTTTGCCCTCGCCCATGACGCGGATCAGCGGTTCCGTACCGGATGCACGGACCAGGATGCGCCCGTCACTGCCGAGTTCTTCTTCTCCTGCTCGGATGGCATCGCAGATCAGCTCATTCTTTTCCCAGCCGTTCTTGCTGTAAACCTCTACATTTTTCAGAATCTGCGGATAAGTTGTCATCAGTGCATTCAGCTCGGACATCTTCTTTCCGGATTCCTTCAGAACCTTCAGCGTCTGCACCGCTGTTATGAGGCCGTCGCCGGTGGTATTGAATTCAGAGAAAATGATATGGCCTGACTGTTCGCCCCCGATGGAATAATCATGCTTCAGCATTTCTTCCAGTACATAACGGTCGCCTACCTGTGTGGAAACGGTTTTCAGTCCGTTTGCAGCCAGCGCCTTGCCGAAGCCAAGATTGCTCATCACCGTACCGACGACCATATCATCGTGCAGACGGCCTTCCTTTTTCATCTGCAGCGCATTCAGCAGCATCAGGTGATCCCCATCCAGAACGTTTCCCTTTTCATCCACAAAGAGACACCGGTCTGCATCACCGTCATTGGCAATGCCGCAGTCTGCACCGGCCTCCAGAACCTTCTTCTGCAGGTTTTCCATATGGGTGGAGCCGCAGCCGTTATTGATATTTACTCCGTTCGGTTCCCGGAAAGTGGCAATGACCTCTGCGCCCAGTTCCTCCAGAATCCCCGGCAGGAAATCACTGGCTGCTCCGTTGGCGGAATCCGTAACGATTTTCAGCCCGGACAGATCGACGGAAACGGTGGATTTTACATAATCCTTATATTCCTGCGCCAGTTCGGACCGATGGGCAATCACACCGATCTTATCCCCTGTCGGACGGGCAATTTCTTCATCGTGGCGAAGAATATTTTCGATTTCTTCTTCCGTCTTATCCGGCAGCTTATAACCATTCCTGTCAAAGAATTTGATTCCGTTGTCCGGGAAGGGATTGTGGGATGCGGAAATAACGACACCTGCATCATAGCCTTTCTTCTTTGTAAGGTATGCCACACCGGGAGTGGGAATGACTCCGGCCAGATCCACATCGACACCGGAAGCACAGAGACCGGCGGAAAGAGCAGCGGTCAGCATGGAACCGGAGATACGGGTATCCATTCCGATGAGAAAACGATGTTTCCCCGCAGATTTGCAGAAATACGCACCTGCTGCCCGGCCCAGCTGATAAGCGAGCTCCGGCATCAGTGTGGAATTGACCAATCCCCGGACCCCGTCCGTGCCAAATAATGTAACCATATGATTTCCTCCCTATAACTAATCATGACTGATAAATCATACCGCTATTGCCTGTTTTAAGCAAGAGCAGCCGCGCTTTCCCGGGAAAAGAGCCGGAAAAATGCCCTTTCTGCCGGACTTTCGTCCCTTTGAAAAGAAAAGGTGCCCGAACCGGCACCCCTCCTTTCTTTAACTCCTGATGATTTCCGCTTCTACCGATGCCATTTCCGGAATAACCGTCCCGTCCTGCGGCTTCGGAATGGGAACCGTTCTGCTGACTGTCTCCTCTGCATCGGTCACATCAATGGCGTCCAGAACGATTTCCTTATGCGTGTCGAAATAACTCACCGGCCCGTTCACTGTCACTACCAGCGGATTCACGGTAACCTTTCCCACCTTGTATCCCTGAGCGGGTTCCCCCTTGGTTTCCGCCCGGACCGGCAGGTTTCCCATCTTCATCTGTTCCTTCATATTCACTTCTACCTTGACCTGACTCGGCATGACATCAATGCCCGTGACCGTATTTCCTTCCGCATCCAGAACATTTACGCTGTCAAATTCCTTAAAGCTCTTGTCCTTTCCGGACACATTGACGGACACTACCGCCCGGTCCGCCTGGTCAACGCTTGTGGAGCTTCCTGCAATGGTAATCATATCCGGATTGATCTGCTTCTTCTCCGCACTGAAATTCAGATCCGGCGTACCGATGAATTCCACCGTCACTGGCAGGCTCTTCACGGCATAATTATCCAGTTTCAGATTGAAATACTGTGGCGATACGGAAACGACCTGTTCATTGCCCGGTACGGAGACATAGATCTGCGTATTGGGGTAGTCCCCGGCAGTCAGCCCCTCCATATTGACATAGGCCTTGATGCTGTCTGTCCGTATATAAATCATATCGCTGCGGGCCATGCGCACCTTCACCCTGACACTGCTCGGCACATTCATAGCGACCAGGGACCGGTCCAGATTTCTCTTTTCCACCGGAACGGTGTATGTATTTTCCACGATCGGGTTCTGCTCATTCATAACATAGACCCAGAAGCAGCATGCCGCAATCAGGCAAAGAAGCTTTGGCAGCCACCATTCTACTCTTGTGTACTTCATTTCAGGGGGCTCCATTTCTGCAGTACATCACTGACACCCTTCGGCTTGTTCTGCGCCATATAATTCCGGAGGACATTTTTCAAAGATTCCGCATCCTGGCCGCGGTAAATATGACCGCCGTAAGTATAGGAAATAATACCGGTTTCCTCACTGACAACCACAACGATGCAGTCCGCCTGCTCGGAAAGGCCGATAGCCGCCCTGTGACGGGTCCCGAGCTCGGAGGACAGGCCGTGATCCCGTGTCAGAGGCAGGAGGCATCCTGCTGCCATGACCCGGTTTTCCCGGATAATTACAGCACCGTCATGAAGCGGTGTATTCACAATGAAGATATTTCCCAGAAGCTCCTTCGATACCAGGCCTTCAATGCGAATGCCCGTATCAATCCAGTCATCCAGTCCAACGGTCCTTTCAAATACAATAAGGGCCCCGATCTTGTTGGCGCTCATGGTCATGGCCGCATCTGCCACATCGTTGATGACATGATCCCATTCCACGGCATTCATCATCCGGGATGACACATAGAACTTTCCCCGGCCGATTTGCTCCAGCACCCGGCGGAGCTCCGGCTGGAATACTACCGGCAGCGCCACAATCAGCACCGTCATCAGTTTATCCAGGATCCAGCTGACCACGTGAAGCTGCAGCCATCCGGAAATCACTGTCAGGATCCCCAGAAAAATCAACCCCTTCAAAAGGGCGGTTGCTCTTGTGTCGCGGATCAGAATGTATATGCGGTATAAGAAAAAGGCCACGACCAGGATGTCCAGTACATCCCACAGTCTCATGGTCATAAAAAGTCCCTGTATCTGACTCATCTGTTTATTAGCTCCTTATCAATTGGAGGCCGGAAAAATACGCCGCCCCTGATGATCTGTCATTCATAACAAGAAACTGCTGTGCACAGTTTTCTATGATTCTATATTTCTGTTCTTTTATTTTAACATGAAGCACGCCGTTGTGAAACCGCCGGGAAGGGAAGAATCCCTCTGCTTTCCTCCGCCCGGAGTGACTGCCGCATTCCCGGTTCCGCCGCATTCTTCCGCCCATACAAAAAAGCAATGGAAGACCGAAGTCTCCATTGCTTTCTTCTTCCGGAATGTCATTCTCCGTCTCCGTACCGGTCCCACTCCAGCTGACTCAGACGGAATCCCTGGTCGCTGCTGTGTTTCATCAGGTGATAAATATCCCGGTACTGCTCCTTGTTTTCCTCCAGAGCCTGCTCTGCTTCCCACCGGATATCATTCAGCTGATCATCATAGCGGGAGGCTTCGATATTCATCATCCGCTCCTGCAGATCGGTGATCAGTACCTGCTGATAAATGCAGAACCCTGTCAGGGCAAGGATCACCAGACAGAGCGCCCTGTTTTCCTTCACCGGACTTGCTTTCCAAAAGGCTCTCACAGCATCCTCTATTTCTTCATCATATCATCCAGATGTCTTACTTCATGAAGCATGGACAAATGGTCCTTTGTAAATTCAATCCACAGCCGTGCCGCCCGGGACAGATATCTGCCTTTCTTCCAGATTGCATACAGATGATGGGTCATCCGCGGTTCCGACATGACGCGGGTCACCACCTTGCTGTCCTCACTGTTCAGCGGGCAGAGACGGGACGGCAACAGAGCCACGCCCAGGCCGCTGGCCACGGTCTGCAGCATAAGCTCTCGCTGGCTCGTCTCGAAAACGATTTTCGGTGTGAATCCGATCTTCTTGCAGTTCGTCATAATGTCATCATGCAGATTAAAATCATCCCGGTACAGCACGAGAGGATAGTCGGCCAGCAGCTTCATGGAAACCTCCCGGTTTTCCGCCAGCGGGTACCCCTTCGGCATGACCACGCACATTTCATCCTCCGACAGGAATAAGGACTCAAAATCCTTGTTCGGGATGGTGCAGATGATTCCCACATCAATGATGCCTTCCTGCACGGATGACTCAATCACCTTGGAGCCGTGCTCGTAAAGCTTGATGGAAATCTGGGGATAAGTCTTCTTGAATTCCCCGAGCAGCTTGGCAAACACATGCGCATCCGTAATCGGCGGCAGTCCGATCTCAATCGTATCCTGCTTCAGATTGAATTCGTTTTCAAAGTCTGATTTCAGATGTTCGAAAACAAAAAGGGCACGCTTTGCATAATTCAGGAAAATCGTTCCCGGCGCGGTAATTTCCACCGTCTTTGCGTTCCGGACAAAAAGCTGCACTCCCAGCTCATCCTCCAGAGATTTGATCATACGGCTGATGGCAGACTGGGAAATATGAAGATTTCTCGCCGCCTTGCTGAAGCTCTTCTGCTCTGCGACCTCCATAAAGTATTTCAAATGACGGTAATCCATATGACTCCTCCTTTGCCCCCCTGCTCTGCACAAGGATTTCTTATTCTTTCCGGTTCTTAAATCTTGTACAACACATGACTTTATCTTATAATTAATTTGTATCTTTTTCAGATACACACCTGAAAGTACATGTGTATGAGTTTTAATACGAGGTACTCCCGGTACCTATGCATTATTCTCATAATTCATTGTACTCAATTTCCAAGTACCTTGCAAGAGAAATTCCATCGGAAGAACAGCGGGAAACACCGAAAATCACCCGGCTCCCGCCGCTTTCCGCATCTCCTGCAGGACGAGCTTATCCGGAAAGGAAAATTTCCCTTTCCAGGAAAAAAGGAGTGTGTTTTTTGGTGAGAAAAATCAAGACAATGGACGGAAACACAGCGGCTGCGTATATTTCCTACGCATTCACGGAAGTAGCTGCTATTTACCCGATCACCCCGTCATCTCCCATGGCAGAATCCGTTGACGAATGGGCTGCCCACGGGAAGAAAAATATTTTCGGCGATCCGGTCAAGGTTGTGGAAATGCAGGCCGAAGGCGGCGCTGCAGGTGCTTTCCACGGCTCCCTGCAGGGCGGTGCGCTGACCACCACCTATACCGCATCCCAGGGCATGCTCCTCATGATCCCGAATATGTACAAGGTAGCCGGCGAACTGCTCCCCGGCGTTTTCCATATCGCAGCCCGCGCACTGGCTAACCATGCCCTTTCCATTTTCGGCGATCATCAGGACGTTATGAGCGCCCGTGCTACCGGATGCGCCATGCTGGCAGAAGCCAATGCACAGGAAATCATGGATCTGGCAGGCATTGCCCATCTGGCAGCCATCAAGGGCCGGGTTCCCTTCATCAACTTCTTCGACGGCTTCCGCACCAGCCATGAAATCCAGAAAGTGGAAGTTCTCGATTATTCCGAAATGGAAGGCCTCATCGACAAGGAAGCGCTCGCACAGTTCCGCAAAAATGCCCTGAGCCCGAACCATCCGGTCATCCGCGGCACGGCAGAAAACCCGGACGTTTATTTCCAGCACTGCGAAGCAGCCAACCCCTTCTACAACGCGCTTCCGGATATCGTCCAGGATTACATGGACAAGATTTCCGCCATCACCGGCAGAAGCTATCATCTCTTTGACTACTACGGCGCACCGGATGCAGACCGCATCGTGATCGCCATCGGCTCCGTAACCGACATTGCAAAGGATGTCACGGACGCACTGAACGCACACGGCGAAAAGGTCGGCGTACTGAATGTTCATCTCTACCGTCCGTTCTCCGTCAAGCATTTCCTGAGCCAGATTCCTGACACAGTAAAGAAGATCGCCGTTCTCGACCGGACACGCGAACCCGGTGCCATCGGCGAACCGCTTTACCTGGATGTAGTCAGCGCTGTTGCTTCCTCCGGCCGGAGCATCAAAGTCTGCGGCGGACGCTACGGCCTGGGCTCCAAGGATGTTGTTCCGGAAGATATCATGGCGGTTTACGAACATCTGAAGGAAGAAAACCCGCGCCACAATTTCACCCTTTCCATTAAGGATGATGTTACCTGCCTGTCTCTGGCACCCGTACCGGTTCCGGAAATGCCGTCCAAGGAAGTGGCCTGCAAGTTCTGGGGCTTCGGTTCCGACGGCACTGTCGGCGCCAACAAGAGCGCCATCAAGATCATCGGTGACCATACCGATCTTTATGCACAGGGCTACTTTGCTTATGACTCCAAGAAATCCGGCGGTGTCACCATTTCCCACCTCCGTTTCGGCCCGGACCCGATCCGCAAGCCTTACCTGATCAGCAAAGCAGATTATATTGCCTGCCATCGTCCGTCCTACATCTACAAATACGATCTGCTCCGCGGCTTCAAGCCCGGCGGCATTTTCCTGCTGAACTCTCCCTGGAGAAAGGAAGACCTGGACCGTGTTCTCCCGGCTCCGATGAAGAGAAAGCTTGCTGCGCTCAAGGCAAAATTCTACATCATTGATGCCTTTGAAATTGCCCGCAAGATCGGTCTCGGCGGCCGCATCAACATGATCATGCAGTCCGCTTTCTTCCATCTGACCCACATCATTCCCGATGAAGACGCTATCCGTTACCTGAAGGAATCCAACGAAGCCTCCTACGGCAAGAAGGGCCAGAACGTAGTCGACATGAACAATGAAGCAGTCGATGCAGGCTTTACCGGCGTGGAAGAAGTGGAAATCCCCGCAGAATGGGAACATGCTACCACCGGCGGCGCTGTTGCTCATGTAGCCCGTCCTGATTTTGTCCGTGACGTATGCGATGTCATGAACCGTCAGGAAGGGGACGACCTCCCTGTTTCCACCTTCAAGGGCATTGAAGACGGCACATTCCCCACCGGCACGTCCAAGTACGAACGTCCGGCCGCTGCGATCAGCATTCCTGAATGGATTCCGGAAAACTGCATCCAGTGCAACCAGTGCTCCGTAGTCTGCCCGCATGCTACAATCCGTCCGATTCTCGTAAATGATGAAGAAGCGGAAAAAGCACCGGAAGGATTTATCGTAAAGGATTTCCGCGGACCGGTCAAAGGCCTGAAATTCCGCATCGTCATTGATCCGGAAGACTGCTACGGCTGCGGCATCTGCGCCAACACCTGCCCGGCTCCGAAAAAGGCTCTCGTCATGAAGCCGGCAGAAACCCAGCTGCCCAAGCAGAATCTGTGGGATTATGCAGTAAGCCTCCCGAAGAGAACCCTCGGCAAAAGAGATCTCAGAAGCGCCATGTTTGAACCGACCTACTTCGAATTCTCCGGCGCCTGCGCAGGCTGCGGCGAAACCCCGTACATCAATATGGTTACCCGTCTCTTCGGCGACCGCATGACCATTGCCAATGCAACAGGCTGCTCTTCCATTTACGGTGCAAGTGCTCCTTCCATGCCGTACACCACCAATGCAAAGGGACAGGGACCGGCATGGGCCAACTCCCTCTTTGAAGACAATGCGGAATACGGACTGGGCATGCATACCGCAGAAGAAAAGCTCAGAAGCCGCGTAGTTTCCAAGCTGCAGGAAATTCTCCCCGCTGCGGATGAAACCGTCAAGGCAGCAGCCGATGAATGGCTTGCCAAGAAGAACGAAGGAAACGGAACCAGAGAAAGAGCAGAAAAACTGGAAGCCGCTCTCTCCGCAGAAGTGGCTGCTCATCCGGAATACAAGGAACTGCTGGACCTGAAGGATCACTTCGTAAAGAAGAGCCAGTGGATCTTCGGCGGCGACGGCTGGGCGTATGATATCGGCTTCGGCGGCCTCGATCAGGTTCTCGCATCCGGTGAAGATGTCAACGTCCTCGTTCTCGATACGGAAGTATACTCCAATACCGGCGGACAGTCCTCCAAATCGACCCCGGCTGCAGCAATTGCCAAATTCGCTGCTTCCGGCAAGATGACGAAGAAGAAAGACCTCGGCATGATTGCTGTTTCCTACGGTTATATCTATGTAGCACAGATTGCTCTGGGTGCTGATATGAATCAGGCATTCAAGGCCATTTCCGAAGCAGAAGCTTATCCGGGACCGTCCCTGATCATTGCTTATGCACCGTGCATCAACCACGGCCTCAAAGCCGGCATGGGCAAATCCTCGGAAGAAGAAAAACGGGCTGTGGAATGCGGTTACTGGTGCACCTGGCGGTACAACCCGGCCCTCCTGGAAGCAGGCAAAAACCCGTTCCATCTGGACAGCCGCGAACCGAAGGGCAATTTCAGAGAATACCTCATGGGCGAAGTCCGCTTTGCTTCTCTGGCTAAGCTCTTCCCCGACAAGGCAGAAGAACTCTTTGAAAAGACCGAAAAAGATGCCAAGGAACGCAGAGCCAACTATGTCCGCATCCAGAAATCCTATGATATGGAAATCGCGGCAAAGAAAGCCGCTGCGGAAGCTGCTGCAGAAAAATAATCCGAACATTGCTTAAACAGAGGCAATAAAAAATATCTCCCCGATCGGGGAGATATTTTTTTGCCTTTTTCGGACATTTCCGGCTGTACCCTGATGCCGCCGGATTTCCGGCTGCGTCCCTCCTGTCCTTCCGGAAATCCCGGAACCGGCGGTTCTCTCCGCATTAAGCGAAGGGAACCCACTTTCCGCCCTTGACTTCCAGTACATCCATATCCATCATGGGATCGCGGTTTTCATCGAATTCGAATTTGCCTGTAGCCCCTTCAAAATTCTTCAGGCCGGCCAGCGTATCACGGAATTTCTTCCGGTCTGTAGTCGATCCGGACTGCTCTGCTGCCTGGTGCATGACATAAACACCGTCATAGGCCTGTGCAGCGAACTGATCCGGTTCATGGCCGTACTTGGCCACAAAGGCCTTGCGGAAGGCCTGCGCCTTTTCGCTCTTTCTCTCCGGATTCCACGGGGTCGCCACCAGCGTTCCCTCCGCTGCCGGACCGGCCAGCTCCACATAGGCAGGACTGTTAAAGCCGTTATTGCCGATAACCGGCTGATTCATTCCCATCTCACGGGCCTTCTTCACGATGAGGGAGCCTTCCTGATAAAGGCTCGCAATGACGAGAACATCCGGATTCGAGGCCTGGATCTTGGTCAGCTGAGCGGAGAAATCCGTATCCTTATCCGCAAAGGTTTCCGTTTCCACCACTTCGATGCCCAGATCCTTGAAGACCTCAGTAAAGGTCTTATATTCTCCTACGCAGTGGTCATTGTTATTGGAATACATGATGGCCACCTTTTTGAATCCCAGCTTATCGTGCGCCTTTTTTACGGTAGTGGGAATCATCAGCTTGCCCGGAACCGCATTCCGGAAGATATAGTCCCCGATATCCGTGATGCCCGGTGCGGTCGTACCCGTACCGAAAGCGACCACTTTTGACTGCTGGGCCACCGGACCGGCGGCAAACATTTCACCGCTCGTCATCGGTCCGATAACGGCCAGGACCTTGTCCTGATTGATGCATTTCTTCATGGCATTGATGGCTTCCGACTTGACCAGCTTGGTGTCATAGGTTACCAGGTCGATCTTATTCTTCGTATTCGGATTCTTATTGATTTCTTCCACTGCCAGATCTACGCCTTCCTTCATGGCGGTTCCGTAGGCGGCACCGGGTCCGGTATATCCCGTGATGAAGCCGAACTTCACTGTACCTTCTCCGCTCTTCTTTTCTCCGCCGCATCCTGTCAAAGCTCCTGCCAATGCTGCTGCTGCCAATACAGCTGCCATTCCCTTCATCCATTTCTTCTGCATAATATGCCGCCTTCCTTCTTTTTCTCCAAAATCCGATAAAAATCTATAAAAGCGCCTCCGCCGACCGTTTTCCAGTCAACGGAGGCGCTTTGCGCGGTACCACTCCGTTTTATTTCTCTGTCTCCAGCCTGCAAAGAGGGTATAAAAATCCCCTGCTTCCTTTCGGAAACAGGGGCAAAGCTGCGGTACCACCCTGCATTATACTTGAGACCTTCTCCGTAACGGGGAGGACCGTCCGGACTTACTGCAACTTCAGTCCGAAAGCCTGTAAGGGATAAAGTCCGGAGCTGCCGCCGGTTTTCACCATCCACCGGCTCTCTGCAGGCATACTGTCAGACTTCGTGTCTTACTCCATGCTTCTATGCTTTTTTCATTACGGGAGCCCCCTCCGGACTCCCCGGGAAATCCTATGTATGGGATTCGCTGTCCATTAAGCGAAAGGAACCCACTTTCCGTCCTTGACTTCCAGTACGGCCAGATCCATCTTCGGATCGCGGTTCTGATCAAATTCGAACTTGCCGGTAGCACCTTCAAAGTTCTTGATCTGTGCCAGAGTATCTCTGAACTTCTTTCTGTCGGTGGTTGTGCCGGACTGTTCTACTGCCTGATGCATAACGTACATAGCATCATAAGCCTGCGCTGCGAACTGATCCGGTTCATGGCCGTACTTCGCTACGAATGCCTTGCGGAATGCCTGTGCCTTTTCGCTCTTGCTTTCCGGGTTCCACGGAGTAGCTACAAGAGTGCCGTCGGCAGCTGCACCGGACTGTTCGATATAAGCCGGGCTGTTGAATCCGTTGTTGCCGATAATGGGCTGGTTCATTCCCATTTCGCGGGCCTTCTTCACGATGAGGGAGCCTTCCTGATAGAGGCCTGCGATAACGAGTACATCCGGATTTGCTGCCTGAATCTTGGTCAGCTGAGCAGAGAAGTCGGTATCCTTATCTGCGAAGGTTTCGGTCGCTACTACTTCGAGACCCATTTCCTTGAAGAGATCCTGGTAAATCTGATTTTCGCCGACCATCTGATCGTTATTGTTGGAGTACAGGACAGCTACCTTCTTGAAGCCCAGCTTGTCATGAGCCTTCTTTACCGTAACCGGAATAGCGAGCTTGCCGGGGATTGCATTTCTGAAGATGTAATCACCGATATCCGTGATTCCCGGTGCAGTGGTGCCTGTGCCGAATGCTACGATCTTGGACTGCTGTGCGACCGGACCTGCAGCAAACATTTCACCGCTTGTCATCGGTCCTTCGATAGCCAGTACCTTGTCCTGTTCAATACATTTCTTGAATGCGTTGATGGCTTCTGCCTTGACCAGCTTGGTATCATAGGTCTTCAGATCGATCTTGACCTTGGTGTTCGGATTCTTGTTGATTTCTTCAACAGCCAGATCCACGCCTTCCTTCATAGCTACGCCGTAAGCAGCGCCGGGGCCGGTATAAGCCGTAACAAAACCGAGTTTTACGGTCTTTCCTTCAGCACTGCCGGAGGAGGAGGATTTATCTCCGCCGCATCCTGCAAATACTCCCGTTACTACTGCTGCTGCCATTACAGCGGCCATACCTTTCATCCATTTTTTCTGCATAGTAATCTCCCTCTTTCTAAAAAATCATTCCAGCCCATTGACAATAAAAGCCTCCGCCGGCTGTCAGCTCCATGTGCTGCAGTCAGCGGAGGCGCTTTGCGCGGTACCACTCCGTTTTATCTCTTCAGCCTCGTATCCTTCCATCCTTCCGGGAGCAACACAAAGCCCCTATCTTCCAAAGAAGATAGGGGCGAAATCGCGGTACCACCCTACATTATACTCGGCGCTTATCCTTAACGGGGATGAGTCGCCCGATCCTACTCAGTTCGAAACGGGAGCTTGCGAGGGATAGTACGTTTGCTGCCATCTACCGGTTCGCACCTTACACCGGCTCTCTGAAGATGGATAAGCAGACCTTTTGTCTCGCTCATCGCTTTTCAATGGTTCTGTTTGAATTGATATTATGATAATCCAAACTCTTTTCCCTGTCAAGCCTGTTTTTATTTTTCCCGAAAATATTTGAAGCCTTTCCCACCGGGAAAATCTTCTCAGAAATTCATTATACGGTACCTGCTGCGCTTCAGAGAAGGATTCCCGTCCTTTTCCCCGTAAATCGGAAAAGCAGGTCAGGAAACGGTTTACAGGCAAAATTCCGCCTTGCCTCTGCCCCGCGAAGATTTCCCGCTGAAACTTTCCCCGGCAGGGAATCATTCTTCTTTCCTTTTCTGCCGCCTGTTTTCCCCCTCCCGCCTCTTCTCCGCCCATCAAAAAAGCAGCCCGCAGGCTGCTTTTCATGGAGTTCCCTTATTCGCTGTAGATGGAAGGAATCGGTCCGTTGCTGTCATTCGGCAGCGGAGGAAGAGGAGAATCCTGATGATCGTCTTCCTTCTTCGGTTCTTCTCCCGGAGCATAAATGGAATGGTATTTAAACAGGTTTTCTACCTGCTGGTGGTTAATGGTTTCCACTTCCAGCAGAGCCTGTGCCATAGCTTCCAGAACTTCCATATTTTCCGTAAGTGCTTTCAGCGTATCATTATAGGCTTCATCCAGGTATTTGTGCATTTCTTCGTCAATGATCGTTGCTACCGTTTCCCCGTAGTTTCTTTCACTGCCGAGCTGCTTGCCCAGGAAAATCTGTTCCTGATGTTCGCCGAAAATCATCGGTCCCAGACGGTCGCTCATGCCCCACTGCATGATCATCTTGCGGAGGATGTCCGTTACCTGCTGCAGATCTCCTGCAGCACCGCTGGAAATTTCATGGAAAATCAGCTCTTCTGCGCAGCGGCCGCCCAAAGCAACCCGAAGCTGCGCCAGGAGATGGCTCTTGGTGATGAAATTGACTTCCTCATGGGGCAGCATCATCGTATACCCGCCGGCCTGGCCTCTGGGGATGATGGTTACCTTATGAACCGGGTCTGCATCCTTCAGAATCGTTGCCATAATGGCATGGCCGGATTCATGATAAGCGGTAAGTCTTCTTTCCGCTTCGGATACCTTATGGCTCTTTCTTTCCGGACCGTAGCTGACCTTTTCACTGGCTTCCTCCAGATCGGCCATGGAAATGGTCTTTCTGTTCTGACGGGCAGCCAGAAGAGCCGCTTCATTCAGCAGGTTGGCAATATCCGCGCCGGTAAATCCGGGGATCTTCTTTGCAATCGTATTTAAATCCACATCGGGTTCCAGCGGTTTATTTCTTGCATGAACATGGAGAATGGCGATACGGCCTCTCAGATCCGGACGGCCTACTACAACACGGCGGTCGAAACGGCCCGGACGCAGAAGTGCCGGGTCCAGGATATCCGGACGGTTGGTTGCTGCAATGGTGATAATGCCTTCATTGGCACCGAAGCCGTCCATTTCCACGAGCAGCTGGTTCAGTGTCTGTTCTCTTTCATCATGGCCGCCGCCGAGTCCGCTTCCGCGCTGACGGCCTACCGCATCGATTTCATCGATAAATACGATGCACGGTGCATTTTTCTTTGCCTGTGCGAAGAGATCGCGTACACGGGATGCACCTACGCCGACAAACATTTCCACAAAATCGGAGCCAGAAATGGAGAAGAACGGAACCTTTGCTTCGCCTGCTACTGCACGGGCCAGGAGCGTCTTGCCCGTACCGGGAGGTCCTACAAGAAGGACGCCCTTCGGGATTTTGGCTCCGATTGCCGTGTACCGTCCCGGATTTTTCAGGAAATCCACCACTTCGGACAGTTCTTCCTTGGCTTCATCTTCACCGGCTACATCGGCAAAACTTACATGAACCTGACCTTCCCCGGTCATCTTTGCCCGGGATTTGCCGAAGCTCATGACGCGTCCGCCGCCTCCCTGTGTCTGATTCATCATCCAGATCCATACGCCGATCAGAATAATAATCGGGAGCAGGTTGGACAGAAGGCTCATCCACCAGGAAGGCTGTTCCGGCGGTTTTGCAGTAATCGCCACGTTATTGTCACGGAGCTTGGGCAGGAGCTGTGCATCATTATCCGGCGTGTAGGTAGCAAACTCCGTACCGTCCTTCAGCTTGCCCACGATGGAATTGTTGGTCATCTCCACGGAGGAAACATTTTTCTTTTCCACCTGGCTGATAAAATCGCTGTAGGAAATTTCCGAACGATTTTCCTTGGGATGCACGAATGTATTGAATATGGAGACTGCTATTATAATCAGCAGCACATAAAGAGCCACATTCTTAATAAATTTGTTCAATATATTCCTCCTTTTCAAAGGTACCGTGTCTTTCCACAGACGGGCTCCCGCTGATTTCCCGGGAACCGAACACTGCAAAATAAATGTTTTGTAATGATTAATTCTACCATATTTTCGGGACAGGGGGCAATCATATTTTTAAAAGAATCTATCTGTTTCTCCCGCTCATTTCTTCTCGTACACGGCTCTGTTCAGGACACATACCTCAGGCAGATTTCTGTATTTTTCCGCATAGTCGCAGCCGTAGCCGATGATGAATTCATCGGGAATCTCAAACCCGATGTATTTCACGGGAACATTCCTGACCCGTCTTTCCTTTTTATCCAGGCAGACCGCCAGCTCTACCGAAGCGGCGCCCCTTTCCTTCAGCAGCGGCAGCAGACCGGACATGGTAATGCCCGTATCGATGATGTCCTCTACTACGATGACATCTTTGCCGCGGATATCCCCGTCCAGATCCTTCTTGATGGTGATCTTTCCGCAGGAAACTGTGCTGCTCCCGTAGCTGGAAACACACATCGTATCCAGTGTTACAGGCAGGTCGATTTCCCGCATCAGATCGCACAGAAAGGGCATGGCTCCCTTGAGAATTCCTACCAGGACAACCTCTTTTCCTGCATAATCCGCGGTAATTTCCTTTCCCAGCTCTTTAACACGTTTTGCCAGCTGTTCCCGGGTAATCAGCACCGTCTGAATATCCTTCTCCATATCGTTCATGTTTTTATATCTCCTTTTCATCCCATGTCAGTGTCAGCAGCAGGAAGCGGGAAGCCTCTTTGACGGGAAGGCCGTACCGGCTGCCCCGAAGCAGTCCCACCCAGCAGATCTGCGTCCCGTCGGAAACGACCGGCCAGAAGGGTCTTGCCTCGGGAGGAATTCCCTTTTCCCGGAGAATATCTCCCACTTTTTTCGTACCATCCGTACCCCGGGGCGCAAAGGAACTGTTTTTTTCCGCCTGCAGCAGGCAAAGTTCCTTTTCACCGCCGTCAGCCATCAGGTACTGATTCTTCCGCAGAAAATCCGGCTTTTTCTCCGTTCTGCGGATGCAAAGACGCCACGTTCCCGCCAAACATCTGTATTCCTTTATTATATCAGCATTCCCTGTTCCTTCAATACAGCCTGCTCCATTCTCTCCCACGGCAGTCCTGTACAGAAAAGAGAGCAGATCCCCTGGGGGAAGAACCGTTTTTTCTCTTGTACTCCCTTTCTGCAGGGAAATCCATCCTTTTTCCCGGCGGATATATACCCCGGAAAAGGACATTTCTCCTCCGTTCTTTTCCTCCCGGAGCCACGCTTCCAGCCGCATCAGTCCGTCATATTCGATTTCCTTGTCCGCATATGTGCTGAGGAAACGGCGAAGAACCCGCCGCTCCAGAGGAAGAGGCATTGTCCGCAGCACCTCCCGGTCCAGGAAGACCGCTGCTTTTCCTACATAAAGGAGAACCTGCTTTTCCTGCTCCGCCGCCAATGCACAGAGGTAACCGTCATCCTCCCGAAGAAGATCCGCCGTCCGCGCCAGAGCCGGAGCAATCACCGGATTGTACCGGCAAAGGACCGGCAGCAGCTCCAGACGAATCCTGTTCCGGGACGCATCGGGAATATCATTTGTCTCATCATGGCACGGCTCGTACGGGAAATGCCGAAGATATTCTGCGATTTCCTTTCTTCTCATTCCCAAAAAAGGACGGATCAGATGCCCCCGCTTCGGACGCATCCCGGAAAGCCCCTTTTCTCCGCTGCCGCGAAGGAAGCGGAAAATCACAGTTTCTGCCTGATCATCCAGGTGATGCGCTGCTGCAATGAACCGATAATTTCCTTCCTGCCGCACCTTTTCCAGCGCTTCATAGCGAAGGCGCCGCGCCGCTGTTTCCACGGATTCCCCGGTATGCTGCCGCGCCTCCTCTACCTGCACATCCTGCCGGTAAAAGGGAATTCCCAGCTTTCCGCAGATCGTACGCACATACTCCGTCTCCTCCTCCGCTTTTTCCCGAAGGTGATGATTGACACAGCAACAGCCGATGCGCAGTCCCTCTTTTCCGGCTGTTTCATGAAAGAAAAGAAGCAGCCCCAACGAGTCCGGACCGCCGGAAACAGCAGCAAGGATTCCGTCCCCACGCTGCCACAGTCCGTGCGCCCTCCTGAAGGCAGCTGCCTTTTTCTCAAATTCTTCCTTTGTCATTGTTCCGCCGGCGCGTGGAGGACATCAAAATCCAGGAGCCCTTCCGACAGGTCCCGGTCACTCACCATGATTTCCTCCAGAGCGAAATATTCCATCAGACTGTCCAGAATATCCAGTCCTGCTACAATGATGTCCGCCCGTTCCGGCATGAGCCCCTTCACACGGCACCGCTCATCATAGGACATACCCTGCAGCTTCCGCAGCATCCGGTGCGCATCTGCCGCATGAATAACATATCCCTGCACCTTTGACGAGTCATAAACGGAAAGCTCCTGCAGCATCGCTGCCAGCGATGTGGCCGTACCGCCTACGGCAATCCAGCGCTTCACATTCTTTACATTCTCCATCATACCGGTATCACGGAAAAGCTGGAAGCAGTGCTTTTTCAGCTCTCCCAGGCCTCTTGCAGTGGTGGTGTCAAACTGCTTGGAGCAGCGCACGCACCCCAGAGGACAGCTGTAGCGCATGCCGATATCCACACCGAAGCCCATGCAGAACTCTGTGGAACCGCCGCCGATATCGACCACGCTGGTCACTACACCGGGCGTCCCCGCCGCACCGATATAGCTGTAATAGGCTTCTTCCCGGCCGGACAGAATCCGTACGGAAATCCCCGTCTTTTCCCGGACAGCATCCACGAAATCCTCTCCGTTGACCGCATCCCGCACGATGGATGTGCCGAAAGCCCAGATTTCCTGGCAGCCTTCCTTCTCCGCAGCGGCCTTGAACTTCTCCACAGCCTGCAGCGTCCGCTCCTGCGGTCCCATGCCGATGAACGCTTTATCGGTCATGCCTTCTCCCAGACGGGTGGAGCAGAGATCCTTTTTCAGAATCTTCCACTCCTCCTTTTCAGTTTTCTCTGCAATCAGCAGCCGGGTCGAATTGGTCCCGATATCAATAATCGCACGCATAGAAAAATCCTCCCCCAAAAAGAGATAAAAGAATAAGGGAGCCCCACGGCCCCCTTTTTATTCCAATCAGTCGGAACGGCGCGCTCCCCGTCCGCCTCTTTTGGATTCTACATTCCGTTTCAGATCCAGGAGCCTTTCATCGCTGTCCTTCAGGAAACGGCTCAGCTTGTCCTCAAAGGATGCCGGAGGCTCTCTTCTTGCCATCGGACGATGGGCTCCCGCAAAGGAAGAACGAGTGTTCCAGGAAGGTCTTTCTTCCTGCCGGAATTCTCTTCCTTCGAAGCTCTTATGATCCGAAAAGCCTTCTTTATGGGAAAACGGGCGTCTTCCCTCATGATCATGATGAACGCGGTCAGTCCGTTTTTCTTCCGCTGCGGGCTGCGCCTGCTTAATGGATAAGGCAATTTTGCCGCGGTCATCAATGGTAATCACCTTGACCTTAACCTTGTCATGCACCTTCAGATAGTCATTTACATCACTGACATACTCATCCGCGACCTCGGAAATATGAACCAGTCCCACCTTCTTGTCCGGCAGCTCTACAAATGCACCGAATTTGGCAATCCCCGAAACAACGCCTTCAACAACATTTCCTACTTCTAACGACATGGAAATACAGAATCCTCCCTGTACAACATAAAGTAAATATAGTTTGATTATACGAGATTTCAAAAAGAATAGCAATATAAAGGAGAATGACGTTTTAGAATCATACTTCTCTTTGCATAAACTTGCAAAAGAAATTCTGCCAAGACACAGAGAACCGGCCGGTCTGCAGACGCTTCTTTCCTTTTCCGGCTGCTGCGGAGAAAAACCCCGTTTCTTTTATTCCTACTTCACGTAGGGCACCTCGCCCTTCCGAACCATGCCCAGCCCTTCCCGGGCCTTCTTTTCCACCACGGCAGGATCGCTGAGCGCTTCCTTCTCCTGCGCCAGCTTTTCATTTTCCGCCTTCAGACGGTCCCGTTCCTCCGTAAGCATGATTTCCTGCTGTCTGATCTGATAGAAATGATACAGATTCTCCGCCGTCAGAACGGCGGTAAGCCCCAGCACCATTGCAAAAAGAACCCGCAGAATCGGACTGTGCGGAAACAGCCGGACAAGCAAAGGCTTCCTTTTCTTTCTTTGTTCATGCCATCTTTTGTTCATACGGTTCCTTTCCGAGCCATTGGTTGATCATCTTGTAAATCTTCGGCTCCGCTGCAAGCCGCTTCTCATAATCCTCTTCCAGTGCCGCTGCGGCAAACCCGTAATCCAGCCAGGCCTTCGCATCCGCCCAGCGCTTTTCATCATTGTAGAATCCGGCAATCAGCAGTCTGCCGTTTCTTTCCGCCGAGACAATAACGCAGTCCCCTGCTGCCTCCGTCATGCCGGTCTTGACGCCGTCAGCGCCCTCATAGCCGCTGTCCAGGAATTCATTCCGATTTTTCACGTCCCGGTACAGACCGTTCCGGTACTGCATGGGATACGTGCTGCGTTTCACGATATCCCGGAAATCGGGATTCCGCATGGCATAGGCAGCAATCCTGACCATATCATTGGCCGTGGAATAATGGTTCGGATCTGTCAGCCCGTTCGGGTTGGCAAAATGGGAATGAACCGCGCCGATGGATTGAGCCTTCTCATTCATCATTTCCACAAAACGGTCATAAGAGCCGCCCACCGTTTCTGCTGCAGCGACTGCCGCATCATTTCCGGAAATCAGCATCATCCCGTACAGAAGCTCATGCAGGGAAATCGGCATATCCGGACGGACCCCCAGGTTCGTTCCGTCCTGCCCCATCGCCCGGGGTGTAATCACTGCATCCCGGTCCAGCATGGCTTTCCCTTCCTCCAGTGCAATGATGCACGTAAGGATTTTTGTCGTGCTTGCCGGATAAATCCGGAGATCGCCTTCCTTTTCCGCCAGGATTTCCCCGGTCTTTCCGTCCAGGAGGGAAGCTGCCACCGCTCCGGTTTCCGGAACGGCCGGATAGACC
>ULSJ01048533.1_pt1 | contig 24460 bp, 18 predicted proteins | sample 1956291 | NCBI WGS metagenome assembly ULSJ01 (sample SAMEA4835705, study PRJEB28245) | human gut metagenome | biome: gut microbiome; material: fecal sample | place: Denmark | collected 2008 | reverse complement strand
CCCCGGTTCCTTTCCTGGTGCCGGGGATTTTTTTTGAACTTATATATCGATATAAGCGATTCTTTTTATTGGTTCAGGACGGTCTGATGAAAAAATTGTGTTCGGTCTGTAAGAATAATCATTTTGAAACAGTATCTTTACAATCTAGTTATTAACTAAATGCGGAGATATATGATTATTAATTCAATTTTGGACACAGATTTATATAAATTTACGACCTCGTATGCTTATATCAAGCTTTTTCCCTATGCGATGGGGACATTTACTTTTATTGACAGGGACGATACTGTTTATACGGAAGGTTTTTTAGAGGCCTTAAAGAATGAAATACACAATTTGAGTTTGGTCCTCTTAAAATCAGAGGAACGTGATTTCATGTATAAATGTTGTCGTTTTATGCCCTATGTGTATTGGGAATGGTTATCTTCTTTTCGTTTTGATCCGGACAAAATAGAGGTTTCGTTGGATGAAGAACATCATTTGCATATAGAAGTAACCGATTTTATGTATAAGGTAACACTGTATGAGGTACCATTGTTGGCTATTGTTTCCGAAATACGTAATCAGTTTTTGGATCGAATACCAGATCGTCAGATTGTTTTGAGCCGATTAGCTGGTAAAGTAGATTTGTCCAATCAGCGCCAGATTCCTTTTTCAGAATTCGGAACACGAAGACGTTTCTCTTTTGATGTACAGGAAATGGTGGTTGCTTATCTAAAGGAATATGCCCGTTATTGTACGGGTACTTCCAATTGTTATCTGGCGATGAAATATGATATGCGTCCGATGGGTACACATCCGCATGAATGGTTTATGTTTCATGGAGCTCAGTTTGGCTATAAGCATGCCAATTATATGGCATTGGAAAATTGGGTTAACGTTTATGACGGTGATTTAGGTACTGCTTTGTCAGATACTTATACGTCAGATTCCTTTTTGTCTAATTTCAGTCGAAAACAAGCCAAACTTTTTGACGGTGTGCGTTGTGATTCCGGTAATGAAATGGAATTTATTGACCGTCTGATTGAACGTTATAAAGAGTTGGGTATTGATCCTACTACCAAAACAATAATTTTTAGTAATGCACTTGATTTTGAAAAAGCGTCTCAGATTTATGATTATTGTCAGGGAAAGATTCGCTGCTCGTTTGGAATTGGTACGAACCTGACGAATGATACGGGATTCCGTCCGGCAAATATTGTCATGAAGCTTTCTCGTTGTAAGATGAATATAAATCAGGAATGGCGTGAATGTGTAAAGCTGTCGGATGACATGGGAAAACATGTAGGAAGTATTACGGAAGTAGAAGCATGTTTGCATGAATTACGTTTGTCTGGAGTGGATGAAGAATAAGAAGGATATCTTTATTTTGTGTGAGTTTTAACAGACCAATTACTCCACTGTTTCGAGAGATTTCATTATATTTATGTCTTAAAAATCTGGAAGCATGAAAAAATTGATATTCTTATTTTTCTCTTTGTTGTTCTCCTTACATGGCATGGCAGCCGTATCGAATATTTCTTCGTTATATTCTCAGTTGGAAAAAGCATTGAAGCAACGAATAGTATATATGACACAGAAGGAAGAGAGAATTGACAGTATTTGTCAATTGGTTTCGTCTGTAGAAAAAGATGATGTACGTACCTTTGGACTATATAAAGCAATTTATTCGGAGTATATTACATATCAGTTTGATTCTGCTATGCATTATTTAAGAAAGGCTGAAATTTTGGCTGATCGCATGCAATCTGTCGACCGAAAAAATATGTGCATCATTAACAGGGCTTATTTGTTAGCTACAGGAGGTTATTTCCATGAAGCCATAGAGTTGCTGGATTCGATTCCTCATGAAACTCTGGCTGCAGCACAGTTACCGGATTATTATCGTTCGTATGAATGGGCATATAGCGGATGGGGAAATTATGCAGATGAAAGTTGTTATGCGCAAAAGTATCGTCAGAAAGAAATGTTATATATGGATTCCATTTTGAGTGTACTTCCTCCAGCCTCGAGTGAGTCATATTATTGGAAGGCAGAGCTGGAAGTCAGACAAGATAAATACCAGGAAGCAGATGCCGATTACCGGAAAGCTTTGGAAGGTTTGCCGATGAATCAGCGTTTGTATGCATCGACAGCTTGTGGGTTGGCATTGGTTAATGGAAGGATGAAGCGTTGGGAACAATATGAATATTATATGATTCTTTCGGCTATTTCTGACCAATATTGTGCCTTGAAGGAGAATCTTTCACTCCAGGAACTGGCCATATTCATTTTTCATAACCGTGAATCAGAAGCTGCTCAGGCTAATCGCTACTTGAATTATGCACTTGACGATGCCGCTTTTTACGGGAATCGATTGAGATTAATGGAAATAGCCCGTAATTTGCCGGGGATCGTTCAGGCGTATGAAAAGCAGAATAAGGTCAAAAATACCAGGTTAATGTGGACATTAGGTATTATAAGTGTATTGGGAATCTGTTTGCTTGGTACATCAGGATACATTTATCATCAGATGAAATTGCTTCGTAAGCGTAAACAGGAATTATCTCGGATAAATGAGCAATTAGCTTGTTTGAACAAGCAACTGTTGACGACAAATGAAAATCGTGAAAAGCATGTCAGCATGTTTTTGGAACTTTGTGCAGCTTACATTGACAAATTGGATAAATATCAGAATCTGGTGAAACGGAAAGTAAAGGCAAAACAGGCTGAGGATTTGTTACAGCTGAAGAATACAACTAAGATGACAGATGCTGATGCCAAGGAGTTTTTCTTGAATTTTGACAAAGCATTTGTTGCTCTCTATCCTCATTTTATTGATGAATTGAATGCTTTATTGCGTGATGGTGAGCAATTGATTTCTAAAAAAGGAGAAGTCTTAAGTACTGAATTACGTATTTTCGCGTTAATCCGGTTGGGAATCAAGGACAGTTCTAAGATTGCTACTTTACTTTTCTATTCTCCTCAGACAATTTATAATTATCGCTGTGCAGTGAAGAATAAAGCTATCTCACGTGATGATTTTGAGCGTCAGGTAGAAGAACTTTGTACCGTTATTCATGAATGACAGATAATGCATAGAGATATCCGCTGGAGCAAAATTCTGGCGGATTCTTTTTGACAGAATGTGTATGAGCACTGATAAAATTTAGTGCCATTTCTTTTTGTTGTGACAATTTATAATTAAATCAGATAAAAAAGTTTCATTTTTTATTTTGATGTTAGAAATTATTGTATACCTTTGCATCGCTGATAAAAAATGTATATAGAATGAATGTGACGTTTTTACATATTTTGCTATGCGGTCTGATTAATCTGCTGGAAAAACCGGTGGGAAGTGAGTCGCGTGCCTGTTAGTCGTAAAAACGGTATGATATAAAGCCTTTCTCACTTCCCTGTGTGAAAGGCTTTTTATTTGAATATAGTTAAATAATAAAAGATAAAGCCCTATGAGTGACAGATTATTCATTTTTGATACTACTCTTCGTGATGGTGAACAGGTTCCCGGATGTCAGTTGAATACCGTTGAAAAGATTCAGGTGGCCAAGCAGCTGGAAGCTTTGGGGGTAGACGTAATCGAGGCAGGATTCCCGATATCAAGTCCGGGTGATTTTAATTCAGTGATTGAAATATCAAAAGCCGTAACCTGGCCGACTATTTGTGCATTGACTCGTGCGGTACAGAAAGATATTGATGTTGCTGCAGAAGCGTTGAAATATGCCAAGCACAAACGTATTCACACAGGAATAGGTACATCGGATTCTCATATTAAATATAAATTTAATTCGACCCGTGAAGAAATCATCGAACGTGCTGTGGCTGCTGTAAAGTATGCACGTCGGTATGTGGATGATGTGGAGTTTTATGCAGAAGATGCGGGCCGTACGGATAATGAATATTTAGCGCGTGTGGTAGAAGCTGTGATTAAGGCTGGCGCTACGGTTGTGAATATTCCGGATACCACCGGTTATTGTCTTCCGTCCGAATATGGCGAAAAGATCAAGTATCTGGTGGATCATGTAGATGGAATAGATAAAGCGGTTATTTCTACCCATTGTCACAACGATTTGGGAATGGCTACTGCCAATACCATTAGCGGTGTTTTGAATGGTGCCCGTCAAGTGGAGGTTACAATAAATGGTATTGGAGAACGTGCCGGAAACACAGCACTTGAAGAAGTTGCAATGATTCTGCGTTGTCATCACAGTATTGACATTGATACGAATATTAATACTCAGAAGATTTATCCTACCAGCCGTATGGTGTCCAGTCTGATGAACATGCCGGTACAGCCGAATAAGGCTATTGTGGGACGGAATGCCTTTGCCCATTCTTCGGGTATTCATCAAGACGGCGTCTTGAAAAATGTACAGACCTACGAAATTATCAATCCGAAGGATGTCGGTATTGATGACAATGCCATTGTATTGACAGCCCGTAGCGGTCGTGCTGCCTTGAAACATCGTTTGCATGTATTAGGGGTAGAAATGACTCAGGAGAAGCTGGATAAGGTATACGAAGATTTCTTGAAACTGGCTGATAAGAAAAAAGATATTACAGACGACGATATTCTGGTACTGGCTGGTGCAGACCGTAACGTGAACCATCATATCAAACTGGAGTATCTGCAGGTTACCAGTGGAGTAGGGGTTCGTTCGGTTGCCAGTCTGGGATTGAACATTTCCGGTGAGCATTTTGAAGCAGCTGCTACAGGCAATGGTCCGGTGGATGCGGCTATCAAGGCTGTAAAACAGATTATCAAACGTCAGATGACATTGAAGGAATTTACCATTCAGGCCATCAGCAAGGGTAGTGATGATGTAGGTAAGGTACACATGCAGGTAGAATACGATGGACAGATGTATTACGGATTTGGAGCGAATACCGATATTATTGCTGCATCTGTAGAAGCATATATTGATTGTATCAATAAATTCAGAAAATAACATAAACGAGATAAAACCAATTATACGATGGCTAATACATTATTTGACAAAATATGGGATGCACATGTGGTGCAGAAGGTAGAAGAAGGTCCTACTCAGTTGTACATTGATCGCCTCTATTGTCATGAGGTGACCAGTCCGCAGGCTTTTGCTGGTATGCGTGCACGTGGCTTGAAATGTTTTCGTCCGGAACGCATTTACTGTATGCCTGATCATAATACACCGACTCATGACCAGGATAAACCGATTGAAGACCCGGTTTCAAAAACACAGGTGGATACGCTGGCAAAGAATGCCGCTGATTTCGGATTGACCCATTTCGGGATGATGAATAAAAAGAACGGTATTATTCACGTTGTGGGTCCTGAAAGAGGACTGACACTTCCGGGGATGACCATTGTTTGTGGTGATTCACATACTTCCACACATGGTGCCATGGGTGCCGTTGCTTTTGGTATTGGAACTTCCGAAGTAGAAATGGTCATGGCTTCGCAGTGTATCTTGCAGGCTCGTCCGAAAACCATGCGTATTACTATTGATGGTAAGTTGGGTAAAGGAGTTACCGCAAAGGATGTAGCTCTTTACATGATGTCTAAGATGACCACCAGTGGTGCTACCGGTTATTTTGTGGAATATGCCGGCGAAGCCATTCGTAGTCTGACGATGGAAGGACGGCTTACCTTGTGTAATCTTTCTATCGAGATGGGAGCACGTGGCGGTATGATAGCTCCGGATGAAGTGACGTTCGAATACATAAAAGGCCGTGAATATGCTCCAAAAGGTGAAGAATGGGATAAGGCAGTAGCTTATTGGAGAACGTTGAAGAGTGATGATGATGCGGTATTTGATAAGGAAGTGCGCTATGATGCTGCAGACATTCAGCCGATGATTACCTATGGGACGAATCCTGGAATGGGAATGGCTATTACCGACCATATTCCTACCACGGAGGGCATGAGTGACGTCGAGAAAAGTTCTTTTGAGAAGTCATTGCAGTATATGGGGTTCCATGCAGGAGAGTCTTTGCTGGGAAAACATGTAGATTATGTATTCCTGGGAGCTTGTACCAATGGCCGTATTGAGGATTTTCGTGCGTTTGCTTCCATTGTAAAGGGACGCAAGAAAGCCGAACATATTACGGCATGGCTTGTACCGGGTTCTTGGATGGTAGATGAACAGATTCGTGAGGAAGGTCTGGACAAAATTCTGGAGGAAGCTGGATTCGAAATCCGCCAGCCGGGATGTTCGGCTTGTCTGGCTATGAATGATGACAAGATTCCTGCAGGCAAATATTCTGTATCTACCAGTAACCGTAACTTTGAAGGTCGTCAGGGGCCGGGCTCGCGTACATTACTGGCCAGTCCGCTGACTGCGGCAGCAGCTGCTGTAACAGGAGTTATTACCGATCCAAGAACATTAATGTAAAAAAGAAAGATTATGAAACAGAAATTCAATATTATCACCAGTACTTGTATTCCTCTTCCATTGGAGAATGTCGATACTGATCAGATTATACCGGCTCGATTCTTGAAGGCTACTACCCGTGATGAAAAATTCTTTGGTGATAATCTGTTCCGTGACTGGCGATACAAGCCAGACGGTTCCTTGAACAAAGATTTTGTATTAAATGATCCGACTTATAGCGGTCAGATACTGGTCGCTGGAAAGAATTTCGGAAGCGGTTCCAGTCGCGAACACGCCGCATGGGCTATTGCTGGTTATGGCTTTCGGGTGGTTGTTTCCAGCTTCTTTGCCGATATTCATAAAAACAATGAATTGAATAATTTTGTTTTGCCGGTTGTAGTCAGTGAAGCATTTTTGAAGGAATTGTTTGATTCGATTTATGCCGATCCGAAAACCGAAGTGGAGGTTAATCTGCCGGAGCAGACCATAACCAATAAGGCGACCGGAAAATCTGAAAAGTTTGAGATTAACGCTTATAAGAAACATTGTCTGATGAACGGTCTGGATGACATTGATTTCCTGGTACAGAACAAAGATAAGATTGAAGCATTCGAAAACAATCGGAAATAAGCATTCGTAAACCTCTCAATATGGAAGAAAGACCGAGAATAGAAATAATGGATACGACACTCCGTGATGGCGAACAAACCAACGGAGTATCGTTTGTCCCCCACGAAAAGCTGATGATAGCTCGTTTACTGCTGGAAGAGTTGAAGGTCGATCGGATAGAAGTGGCTTCGGCACGTGTGTCAGACGGTGAACTGAATGCAGTCAAGATGATTTGTGAATGGGCAGCACGTCGGAATTATCTGTCTCGTGTGGAAGTATTGGGCTTTGTTGACGGGAATGTATCGGTCGACTGGATCTATAATGCCGGATGCAGGGTTATTAATCTGCTGACCAAGGGTTCCGAGAAGCATTGTAAATATCAGTTGAAGAAGACGCTTGGTGAGCATGTATGCGATATTCAGCAAGTAGTTCGTTATGCTCATAGCCGGGGAATGGATGTAAATGTGTACCTGGAAGACTGGAGTAATGGAATCAAGGATACTCCCGATTATGTATTCGGACTGATAGACGGATTGCGTGAAATAGGTATCAAACGGTTTATGTTGCCCGATACGCTGGGTATCTTAAACCCGTTGCAGGTTATTGAGTATATGCGCAAGATGCGGAAACGTTATCCGGAATTGCATTTTGACTTTCATGCGCATAATGACTATGATCTGGCAGTCAGCAATGTACTGGCAGCCGTGCTGTGTGGCGTAAAAGGATTGCATACGACCATTAACGGACTGGGAGAACGTGCCGGAAATGCTCCGCTTGCCAGTGTACAGGCTATTCTGAAAGACCATTTTCATGCGATTACCAATATCGATGAAAGTCGTTTGAATGATGTAAGTCGTGTCGTGGAGTCGTATTCCGGAATTTCAATTCCTCCCAACATGCCGATTGTAGGCGAAAGTGTATTTACGCAGGTGGCCGGTGTACATGCCGATGGAGACAACAAGAACAATCTGTATTGTAACGACTTATTGCCCGAGCGGTTCGGACGTATACGTGAATACGCATTGGGAAAGACCAGTGGCAAGGCCAATATCCGTAAAAATCTGGAAAGTCTGGGACTTGAACTGGATGAGGAGGCTATGAAGAAAGTTACCGAGCGTATCATTGAGCTGGGTGACCGCAAGGAGCTGGTGACTCAGGAGGACTTGCCTTACATCATATCGGATGTCTTGAAACACGATGGCAAGGCAGACAGAGTCAAACTGCTAAGCTATTTTGTTACTTTGGCTAAAGGATTGAAACCTATGGCGACGTTGAGTATAGAGATAGACGGTGAGGTATATCAGGAAAGTTCTTCCGGTAACGGACAGTATGATGCGTTTGTGCGGGCGTTGAGAAAGATTTATAAGGGAACATTGAACCGTAAATTCCCGATGCTGGTCAATTATGCCGTGACGATTCCTCCAGGCGGGCGGACCGATGCTTTTGTGCAGACAGTCATTACCTGGAATCATGAGGGCCGTGAATTTCGTACCCGCGGACTGGATGCCGACCAGACAGAAGCCGCTATCAAGGCTACTATTAAGATGTTGAACATGATAGAAGATAAAACAAATAATTGATTATGGAATTTAAAATAGCTGTATTGCCGGGCGATGGCATTGGTCCTGAGATATCTGTACAGGGCGTGGATGTCATGACTGCCGTTTGTGAGAAGTTTGGACATAAGGTAACGTATGAATATGCGCTTTGTGGTGCGGATGCCATCGATAAGGTGGGCGATCCGTTCCCGGAAAAGACATACGAGATTTGCAAAAATGCCGATGCGGTATTGTTTTCGGCTGTAGGTGATCCGAAATTTGACAATGATCCTACGGCGAAGGTACGTCCGGAACAGGGTCTGCTGGCCATGCGTAAAAAACTCGGCCTGTTTGCCAACATTCGTCCGGTGCAGACTTTCAAGTGTCTGTTACACAAATCTCCTTTACGTAGTGAACTGGTAGAAGGTGCCGATTTTATCTGTATCCGTGAACTGACTGGCGGTATGTATTTCGGTGAGAAATATCAGGACAACGATAAGGCATACGATACGAACATGTATACCCGTCCGGAAATCGAACGTATTCTGAAGGTGGGTTTCGAATATGCCATGAAACGCCGCAAGCACCTGACTGTAGTCGATAAGGCTAATGTATTGGCTTCTTCACGTCTGTGGCGTCAGATTGCCCAGGAAATGGCTCCGAAGTATCCGGAAGTACAGACTGACTACATGTACGTAGATAATGCTGCCATGCGTATGATTCAGGAACCGACATTCTTTGATGTCATGGTAACAGAAAATACGTTCGGTGATATTCTGACAGATGAAGGTTCGGTTATCAGCGGTTCCATGGGATTGCTTCCGTCTGCTTCTACCGGTGAAAGTACTCCGGTGTTCGAACCGATTCATGGTTCCTGGCCACAGGCGAAGGGATTGAATATTGCCAATCCGTTGGCTCAGATTCTTTCGGTAGCGATGTTGTTTGAGTATTTTGACTGTAAGGAAGAAGGCGCACTCATCCGTAAGGCGGTAGATGCTTCGCTGGATGAATGTGTACGTACTCCGGAAATTCAGGTTGCTGGCGGTGCCAAATACGGTACAAAGGAAGTAGGTGCCTGGATTGTAGATTATATCAAAAAGGCATAAGTATTTTTGATTTAGGGCTATATCACAAAAGGACTGTCTTCTTCTCCTGAGGGAAAAGAAAGGCAGTCCTTTTTTATTTATGAGTAAAGTCAGAATTTTTTAATGCGTATGTGGCAATACGGTTCGCCTCCTGTCTTGTCGTAATAATGCTGGTGATATTCTTCCGCCGGCCAGAAAGTAGAAGCCGGTGTCAGCCGTGTATGTACTTCGTATCCTTTATCCCGTAACAGGTCGATAACGGCCTGTGCCTCCTGTTTCTGTTGTTCGTTCAGATAGAAGATTTCACTTCGGTATTGCGGACCGATGTCCGGTCCCTGTCCGTCGGTTTGTGCCGGATCGTGAATCTCGAAGAATAGCTTACACAGTTCGGTGAAGGAAGTTTGTTCCGCATCGAATTCCACCAGAGTGGCTTCGGCATGTCCGGTCGTATGTGATTTTACTTCCGGATAAGTTGGATGTTCCTTATGGCCGCCGATGTAACCTACCGTTGAACGGAGAACACCGTGAGCACGTTCAAACTGATGTTGGGCACCCCAGAAGCACCCGCACGCAAAAATGGCTTTTTCTTGTTTCATGGTTCATCTTTTTAGTAAAATGTGTGTGCAACTGATCTTTTTTGTTGTGGAAAAATGCTTTTTTAAAAAACGAACTCATGTTTTCAGTAAAATATCCGTTCGTTTGATTCCATACGTCCGTTTGTTTTTCCTAAGATGTCCGTTCATTTTTCCGACAGTCTGGAACAGTTTGTTTCGTCATTTGTTGAAATGGATGTTCAAACATACAAAAAGTTTTTAATATAGCGAACATATCATGCGTTGGAAACCATTATTCCATTACCTTTGCCGAAAAATTCAGACAGAACAATATGAAAATCTTTTATATACTTTCTTTTCTCGTAATCTCTACAGGTAGTCTGTGTGCGCAGTCGTATAAGGAAGTGGTAGAGAAAGCCATGGAATATACGCAGAAAGACAGTCTCTTGCAGGCTGAGGAACTGTTTCGGAAAGCCTTGAAGATGGATCCGAAAAATCCGAGAAATGCGTTGCTTTTTTCCAATTTGGGAACAGTGCAGAAACGGATGGGGAAAACCGACGAGGCCATCGAATCTTATACGCTGGCTTTAAACATAACTCCGTATGCTACGGCTATTTTGCTGAACCGGGCCGCTTTATACATGGAGCAGGATTTGCTGAACAAGGCTTATGTGGATTATTGCAACGTTATCGATCTGATTCCGGAGAATATGGAAGCCTGCCTGTTCCGGGCATATATTTACATGCAGCGCCGGCAGTATGCCGAAGCCCGTATTGATTACAATGTCGTTCTGAATAAGGATCTGAAAAATAAACCGGCCCGATTGGGACTGATACTGCTCGACGAAAAGGAGGGGCATGCAAATCGTTCGCTGGAGGCTTTGAATCTGTTAATTTCAGATTATCCGCAGGATGCTTCTTTGCTGAAAATGCGTGCCAATATGGAAATGAACCAGAAACAGTGGGAACTTGCTTTGCTCGATATGGAGGAAGCAATCCGGCTTGACAGCCGGGATGCCGAAAGTTATCTGATGAAAGGAAATATTTGTCTGGAGATGGACAAGAAGAAAGAGGCACGTACCGCTTTTGAACAGGCGGTGACGCTGGGGGTATCTCGTGCCGAGATCCAGGATAGGCTCAATGCCTGCAAGTGACTTTCAGGAAGGGATCATGCTGCGTATGAGTGTGATGAAATCCTTGCCATATTTTTCTTTCTTGTATTCTCCGATTCCGTTGATTTCTCCGAAGGCTTCGATGGTGGTAGGCTTTAAGGTGGCCAGCGCATGCAAGGTCTTGTCGGATAGTACAATATAAGGTGGTATAGCTTGCGAGTCTGCCAGCTTCTTACGCAACTGTCGGAGTGCTTCGAACAACCGGTCGTCTTGACTTGCGAAATTTTCCCCGCCGAAGAATGAAGCAGGTTCCATACGGCCGGGAGTTTTTTTTCTTGTCTTGAGGGACTTTTCTTCCCGTTTGATGGTTACCAGCAACGCCTTTTCCTGGCCGAAAAGTACTTTTTTCCCTGCTTCGGTTATTTTCAGGTGATTGTTCTCGTTATAGGCTATTTCGAAATAGCCCAGGTTAAGCATCTGCAACAGGTAGTCCTGCCAGTCTTTTCCCGGAACTTCCCTGCCTGCTCCAAACGTTTTAATTTTGTCGTAGCCTTTTTCCATGATTTCCTGTGAAGCGCTTCCTTTCAGAATATCGATCAACGCATGAGTTCCTATTTGCTGGTTGGTGCGTGCGATGGCGCTTAAGGCTTTCTGTACGATGATGGTTCCGTCAAAACGTTCGGGAGGATTCCGGCATACATCGCAGTTTCCGCAGTCGTGATCCATGGTTTCGCCGAAATAATTTAGCAGGATGCGTCGCCGGCAGATGTCCGATTCCGCATACTGCTGCATCCGGTTCAGTTTTTCGAGGTTTATTTCCTGCTGTTTGCTGTCGGTGGCAAACTTGGAAAGCAGGATGATGTCGCTGAAAGAATAGAACAGCAGTGTATCGCTGGGCAGTCCGTCTCTTCCGGCCCGTCCTATTTCCTGGTAAAAGCTTTCGATGCTTTTGGGCAGGTTGTAGTGAATGACCCATCGTACGTTTGATTTGTCGATTCCCATTCCGAATGCGATGGTAGCGCATACTATCTGTACACGGTCGTTGATGAAATCGTCCTGAGCCGCTTCACGTACGGCTGTGCTTAGACCTGCGTGATAAACGGCAACTTTCAGTCCATGGTCGCTGAGCATGTCGGCCACTTTTTCGGTTGTATTCCGGCTCATGCAGTAAATGATTCCGCTTTCCTGGGGGTGTTTGTGTATGAAGCTGAGAATGGTTCGTATCTTGTCTTTTTGCTGATAGCCTCTGCGAACTTCCAGGCTCAGGTTGGGACGGTCGAACGAGGATATGAAGATCTGTGGATTCTTCATGTCCAGCTGTTTCAGAATGTCTTCCCGGGTAATTTTGTCGGCAGTAGCTGTCAGTGCCACGATGGGTACGTTCGGAAATTGTTCACGTAATGTTTTCAATTGGGTGTATTCGGGCCGGAAATCGTGTCCCCATTGCGAGATGCAATGTGCTTCATCGATGGCGAAGAGAGAAATCTTGATGTCTTTTAATAGAAAATTCAGTTCAGCCAAAAGTCTTTCCGGCGAGATGTACAGCAGCCGTACCCTTCCCTGCCGGCATTCGAACCGGATGTTGGCGTTGGTTGTTTCATCGTTGCTGCTGTTTAGTGCCCGTGCGATGATACCATTGGCCTGAAGGGCTTCTACCTGGTCTTTCATCAGAGACAACAGCGGAGAAACGACGATGGCCGTTCCTTCCATCAGCAAGGCCGGAAGTTGGTAACAGATGGATTTTCCACCTCCCGTTGGCATGAGTACCAGCGTGTCTTTTTTAGCTAAAATGCTTGTAATGATTTCTTTTTGAAGAGGCCTGAACTGTGTGTAACCGAAATATGACTTTAATGTTTTCAGCATATATTTTCTTAAAAAACTCAAATTAGTGAACAAATATACGGATTCTTTGGTATTAATAATGAAAATTGAATTCATTTGTTTGTCTAAACGGAGCAAATGAATGTTTTGTTATTTTGATAAATTGTAAGAAAAAAGAGGGCAATTCTTTTGTAAATTACAAAAAGAACTGCGAATTTTGTAAAACCTATTTATTTAATCCGTAACCTAAAAATCAAAAGAGAAATGATGGAAAATGAAAAGCCGGCAGTTGAACAAGAGCAGGCGCCTGTAAAAACGCGCTACAATTTGCGTGAGAAGAAAGAGAAAAAAGCTGCCTATCGTGACATGATTCGTGCAGAACTGGCTGATGAGTTGTATGATAAGATTTTGAATCTCATCGTGATTCAGAAAAAATATAAGGATCCTAATTATTCGGCGAAGGATCTGGCAAAAGAATTGAAAACAAATACCCGTTATTTATCTGCGGTGATAAATTCGCGTTTTGGAATGAATTATTCTTGTCTGTTGAATGAATATCGAATAAAAGAAGCTTTGCATTTGCTGGTTGATAAGCGTTATGCCGAGAAAAATGTAGAAGAAATAAGTGCGCTGGTAGGGTTTGCCAATCGGCAGTCTTTCTATGCGGCATTCTATAAAATTATGGGCGAAACTCCCAACGGTTACCGTAAGCGTAACGAGAAATAAGGGAAAAGGACTTGTAACAATAGCGTGAAGGTCCTATCTTTGCTGTCATTCAAACAAGTCTGTCTTGGAATTAAAGGTAAATGGTTTATGTTATTCCGGACGATTGTTTGAATGACATGTTTTTTGTCGTGTTTTTTAGTTTGAAAAGTAATGGAAACAGAAAATACATTCAATTACGTAGTCGATCAGTTTGCTGATCTTCAGGTACTCCGTTATCGGGTTCCTGGCTTTGAAAATCTGAGCTTGCAGCAGAAAAAGCTGGTTTACTATCTGTCGGAAGCTGCCTTGCAGGGGAGAGACATCCTCTTTGATCAGAATGGAAAATATAATTTGCGGATCCGGAAATTGCTGGAGGCGCTGTATCTGAATTATGCCGGTGTACGGGATACCGATGAATTCAAGGCTTTCGAGGTTTATTTAAAGCGTGTCTGGTTCTCCAACGGAATTCATCACCATTATGGGTGTGAGAAGTTTGTACCGGGATTTTCCGAGTCGTTCTTGCGGACGATGATTGCATCGGTTGATGCCGCCTTTCTTCCGCTGAAGTCGGGGGAAACGGTGGAGGAGATGTGCAGTTGCTTGTTCCCGGTAATCTTTGATCCGGAAATAATGCCTAAACGGGTGAATCAGACAGACGGTGAGGATCTGGTGAAAACTTCGGCTGCCAATTATTATGAAGGAGTAACCCAGCAGGAAGCCGAGGATTTTTATGCCGCACAGAAGGAGCGGGGAGATTCCGAACATCCGGTGATGTACGGAATGAACAGCCGTCTGATCAAAAAAGACGGAAAAATTCAGGAGGAAGTCTGGAAGGCGGGTGGCCTGTATGGAGAGGCGATTGAAAAAATTATATACTGGCTGCACCGGGCGGAAGAAGTGGCCGAGAACGACAGCCAACGTCAGGTGATCCGTTTGTTGATAGCCTTTTATCAGACCGGTGATCTGAAACTGTTTGACGATTATTCCATCCAGTGGTTGAAGGATACAGCTTCGAGGGTAGATTTTGTGAATGGCTTCATCGAAAGCTATGGCGACCCGTTGGGGTTGAAGGCAAGCTGGGAGTCTATCGTGAATTTTAAGGATCTGGAAGCTACCCGACGGACCGAGCTTATCAGTCGCAATGCACAGTGGTTTGAAGATCATTCGCCGGTAGACCTGAGGTTTAAGAAGGAACAGGTAAAAGGTGTTTCTGCCAAGGTTATTACAGCGGCCATATTGGCCGGTGACCTTTATCCGAGTTCGGCCATTGGCATCAATCTTCCTAATTCCAACTGGATCAGAAGCGTGCATGGCTCGAAGTCGGTTACCATCGGAAATCTGACTGACGCTTACAGCAAGGCAGCCCGTGGAAACGGTTTCCGTGAGGAATTTGTGTACAGCGAGGCAGAGAAGGCATTGTTGGATCAGTATGCCGATCAGACTGGTGATCTGCATACCGACCTGCACGAGTGTTTGGGACACGGTTCCGGAAAACTTCTTCCGGGGGTTGATCCGGATGCCTTGAAAGCCTACGGATCTACCATCGAAGAAGCCCGTGCCGACCTGTTCGGATTGTATTACATGGCCGATACCAGGCTGGTAGAACTGGGACTGTTGCCAAATGCCGAGGCATATAAGGCCGAATATTATTCGTACATGATGAACGGACTGATGACACAACTGGTTCGTATCGAACCGGGAGCCCAGATAGAAGAAGCTCACATGCGTAACCGCCAGCTGATAGCCCGCTGGGTGTTGGAACATGGTATGTCCGATCGTGTGGTGGAATGTGTAGAGAAGGGAGGAAAGACCTATGTCCGTATCAATGATTACGTTCGGATGCGCCAGTTGTTCGGACAGTTGCTGGCCGAGATTCAGCGTATCAAGAGTGAAGGCGATTTTGAGGCTGCCCGGCTGCTGGTAGAAAAATATGCGGTAAGGGTAGATGCCCGACTGCATGCCGAGGTATTGGAACGTTACCGTTCCTTGCATCTGGCGCCTTATAAAGGATTTGTCAATCCTGTATATTCTTTACAGACTGACGATAAGGGGGAAATAACTGACGTTTTGGTTTCCTATTCGGAGGGATATGCAGAACAGATGTTGCGCTACAGCCGAGATTATTCAAATTTATAATTAAACGACAATTTATGAACGACGTACACGAAACAATCAGAGAGATAAAAGCCAAATTCCGGTTGTATATGAACGGAGTGATCTCGCAAAGCATGCGGGAAAAAGGAATGGGTTATAAACTGAACTTTGGAATTGAATATCCCCGGATCAAGGAGATTGCTGCGGGGTATCAGCCCGATCATGAGCTGGCACAGGCCTTGTGGAAAGAAGATATCCGTGAGTGTAAGATTATGGCCGGATTGCTGCAGCCGGTCGATACGTTTTATCGGGAAATAGCCGAGATATGGATTGAAGACATGCACTATTCGGAACTGGCGGAATATACCGTGATGAACCTGTTTCAGCATTTGCCGTATGCTTCGGAAATCGTGTTCTGCTGGATGGCCGACGAACGCGAATATTTTCAGTTGTGCGGCTTTTTGCTGATGGCCCGCCTGCTGATGAAGGGAATGGTACTTAATGAGCGTTCAGAAGAGGAATTTCTTGACCAGGCCTTTACTGCTGTCGAAGGAGATACCTCTCAGATACAGCGTGCTGCTGTTACGGCCTTGCAGAAATTCGGACAGCAGTCGCGTGAGAATACCCGTAAGCTGAACAAGCTGCTGAACGTTCTGAGTAAATCGAGTCGTCCGGAAATGCATACGCTGGCAATAGAAATAAAAAATGCGATAGAATATTCCTTTTAACTTTTCTAGATTACATAAAAAAGATTATCTTTGACGGCTGAACAGAATTGTCAGATGGAAGAGCATACAATCAAGGAAACAGTAAAGCAGGTTCTTACCGAGTATCTGCAGAAGAACGGACATCGAAAGACGCCTGAAAGATATGCTATACTCGAAACAATCTATTCCATCAAGGGACATTTTGATATAGATGACTTGTATAATTACATGGCTGATAAGGAAAAATTCCGTGTCAGCCGTGCTACTTTGTACAATACCATCATTCTTTTGATTGATGCCGGACTGGTCATAAAGCACCAGTTTGGAAACACATCGCAGTATGAACGCTCGTATAACAATGAAACCCATCATCACATGATTTGTACTTCTTGCGGCAAGGTAGCCGAGTTTGAAGACGAAAACCTGAAGCAAGCCATTGCCCAAACCAGACTGAAAGGGTTTCAAGCATCTCATTATTCGTTGTATATCTATGGATTATGCAGCAAGTGTGCATGGGCGAGACGAAAGAAGAATAAATAATGAACTATAAAAACTAAAGAAATCATGAAAGTAGATGTCTTGTTAGGTTTACAGTGGGGAGACGAAGGCAAAGGTAAAGTAGTCGATGTCTTGACTCCGCGTTATGATGTGGTTGCCCGTTTTCAGGGAGGTCCGAATGCCGGTCATACTTTGGAATTTGAAGGACAGAAATACGTTTTGCGTTCCATTCCTTCTGGAATTTTTCAGGGAGACAAAGTAAACATTATCGGTAACGGTGTGGTTCTGGATCCGGCGTTGTTTAAGGCTGAGGCCGAAGCACTGGAAGCTAGTGGTCATCCGTTGAAGGAACGTCTGTATATATCAAAGAAAGCTCACTTGATTTTGCCTACTCACCGTATTCTGGATGCTGCGTACGAAGCGGCAAAAGGTGCTTCCAAGGTAGGTACTACCGGCAAGGGTATCGGCCCGACTTATACGGATAAGGTGAGCCGAAACGGTTTGCGTGTAGGAGACATTCTGCATAACTTTGAAGCTAAATATGCGGCTGCAAAAGCTCGTCATGAGCAGATTCTGAAGAGTCTGAATTATGAATACGATATAACGGAACTGGAAAAACAGTGGATGGAAGGTATCGAATATTTGCGTCAGTTCCATCTGGTAGACAGCGAGCATACCATCAATAATCTGCTGAAAGAAGGTAAGAGTGTTTTGTGTGAAGGTGCTCAAGGTACGATGCTGGATGTTGATTTCGGTTCTTATCCGTTTGTAACATCTTCCAATACCATTTGTGCCGGTGCTTGTACCGGATTGGGACTGGGTCCGAATAAAATCGGTGAAGTATATGGTATCATGAAGGCGTATTGTACGCGTGTGGGCGCAGGACCGTTCCCTACTGAACTGTTTGATGAAACAGGCAAGAAGATTCGCGATCTGGGTCATGAATATGGAGCCGTAACCGGACGTGAACGTCGTTGTGGCTGGGTGGATCTGGTTGCGTTGCGTTATGCCATCATGCTGAATGGAGTAACCAAACTGATTCTGATGAAGAGTGATGTACTCGACGGTTTCGATACCGTGAAGGCTTGTGTAGCTTATAAGGTGAACGGTGAAGAGATTGATTATTTCCCGTTTGATATCAGCGAGGGAGTTGAACCGGTTTATGTAGAACTTCCAGGCTGGAAAACCGATATGACGAAGATGACCAGTGAAGATGAATTCCCGGAAGAATTTAATGCATATATTTCTTTCCTGGAAGAACAGCTGCAGACTCCGATCAAGATTGTTTCTGTAGGGCCCGACCGCGCCCAGACCATCGTTCGTTATACAGAAGAATGATAGAATTATGTCGTAACAAAATAGAACTCTGATTTCTTGTTTTGACAGACAACAGAGCAAGGGCCGTTATCCTTTTGGTGGAGTGACGGCCTTTGTTGTGTTCAGGCTCTTTCTTGGTTAGAAGATTCCGTATGTTTTTTCGTGTTTTTCTGATGTATGACTGAAAAAAACAGAAATTGGCTGAACAAAAAAGACTTTTTCCCGTTATTTACAAAGATAGAAATTCCATTCACAGGAAGGAACATGGGGAAAATGAAATAACGGACTTGACTAAACATTCTGTTTTTTTATGTTTATGCTGTAATTGCTTGAACCAACACCGAAAACTACATGGTTTATTAATGAGAATTCTGCTTTTAAACAACCAGAGCTAAACAAAGACAAATAAGATGACTGACACAAAATAAGCGTTCAATTCTATTAGTTTATTGCTGAAAAGACTTTCTTAGGGATAAGGAAGTCTTTTTTTATGATATTTGTGTTATTGAAGTGGCTTGTTCCTGTATGGACATAAAAAAAGGAGTACCGCTGTACTCCAACCTTTGTTAACCTTAAATCTAATACTATGAAAAACACATTGCAAAGGTACGTATTTCTTTTATATCTGCAAATATATACGATCAAAAAAGATGTTTTATAACACTGTTTAAGATTTCTGTCTGAAAAAGACGTTTTTTGTTAACGGTTGAAAGATGCGTTGTATAATTTTAAGTTTATGATATAGTTAGGGTTGGTGAAAAAATGGTAACTTTGTCGGCACTTTGAAAAATTATTTCGCATGATTTCAGTAGAAGGATTGAAAGTTGAGTTTGGTGTAACACCTTTGTTCGAAGACGTTTCGTTTGTTATCAATAAAAAAGACCGCATAGCACTGGTTGGAAAAAATGGTGCCGGCAAGTCTACCATGCTGAAAATTCTGGCTGGTGAACAGCATCCTACGGAAGGTACGGTGGCTGTACAGCGGGGAATAACGGTTGGTTATCTGCCGCAGGTAATGATATTGAGTGATACGCGGACTGTTATGGAAGAGGCTGAAATGGCTTTTGAACACATATTCGAGTTACAGGATCGCATCAATCGGATGAATCAGGAACTGGCCGACCGTACCGATTATGATTCAGAAAGTTATCACGAACTGATAGACCGGTTTACGCACGACAATGAACGCTTCTTGATGATGGGAGGAACAAATTATCGGGCTGAAATCGAACGTACCCTGGTGGGGCTGGGCTTTGAGCGGACAGACTTTAACCGTCCTACTTCGGAATTCAGTGGCGGGTGGCGTATGCGTATTGAGCTGGCCAAGCTGTTGTTGAGACGTCCGGATGTATTGCTGCTTGACGAGCCTACCAATCACCTTGATATTGAAAGCATTCAGTGGCTCGAGGGATTTCTGAAAGTAAATCCGGGAGCTGTAGTGCTGGTAAGTCACGACCGTGCTTTTATTAACAATGTTACCAATCGGACCATTGAAATCTCCTGCGGACATATTTATGATTATAAAGTGCCTTACGACGAATTTGTCGTATTGCGGAAAGAGCGTCGTGAGCAGCAGCTTCGTGCTTACGAGAATCAGCAGAAGGAAATCAAGGATACGGAGGATTTTATAGAACGTTTCCGCTACAAGGCTACCAAGGCAGTACAGGTGCAGAGCCGTATCAAGCAACTGGAGAAAATTGTTCCCATTCAGATTGATGAGGAAGATCACGCAACTCTTCGTCTGAAATTTCCTCCGGCCATACGCTCGGGAAATTATCCTGTTATTTGTGAAGGACTGAAAAAAGCGTATGGCAGTCATGTGATCTTTCACGATGTGAATCTGACCATTCACCGGGGTGAAAAGGTCGCTTTTGTGGGAAAGAACGGTGAAGGAAAGTCTACATTGGTAAAATGTATCATGGATCAGATACCGTACGAAGGAAAGCTGGTTATCGGCCATAACGTACAAATCGGTTATTTTGCCCAGAACCAGGCTCAGTTGCTTGATGAGAACCTGACCGTATTCGATACCATTGATCAGGTGGCAAAAGGAGATATTCGTCTGAAAATACGCGATATTCTGGGAGCGTTTATGTTTGGCGGAGAGGCTTCTGACAAAAAGGTAAAGGTCCTTTCCGGAGGAGAGAGAAGTCGTCTGGCCATGATTCGTCTGCTGCTTGAACCGGTGAACCTGTTGATACTGGATGAGCCTACCAATCACCTGGATATGCGTTCCAAAGATGTGCTGAAGGAAGCGATCCGTGACTTTGACGGGACCGTTATCGTGGTTTCGCACGATCGTGAGTTCCTCGACGGACTTGTCACCAAGGTATATGAATTCGGCGGAGGTCTTGTAAAGGAACATATCGGTGGTATCTATGATTTCCTGCAGAAGAAAAAAATGGAAAGCCTGCAGGAGTTGCAGCTTACGTCGGCTTCGTCGTCTGCTCCTGTCCGTGAGGAAAGCCAGGTTCCGGTCAGCGAAAACAAGTTGTCTTATGAGGCTCAGAAAGAATTGAACCGTAAAATCCGTAAGTTGGAAAAGCAGGCGTCTGCCTGTGAGTCACGTATTGAGGAACTGGAATCTCAGGTTTCTGAGATAGAAACCCGTATGTCGACTCCGGAAGGAGCTTCTGACAGGAGTCTGTATGAGCAGTATGAGGCTTTGAAGAAAGATATTGCCGGTGTGGAAGAAGAATGGGAAAATGCTTTGCTTGAAATAGAAGAGCTTCAGAAATCCTGATACTTTTTTAGTTGGAATAAAATTTATGTATTTACTTTTAATATAAACAGTATGAAAACAAAACAATGTATGGCCGTTGCAGCTATGATTGTAGCTACGATGACCGGTTGTACAAGCCAGAAGGAAGTAAAGAGTACTTCAGGCCTTGACTTGACCAATATGGATACTACGGTATCTGCCGGTCAGGACTTTTTCCAGTATGCTTGTGGCGGATGGAACGAAAAACATCCGCTGACTGCTGAATATTCCCGTTTCGGGACATTCGATCTGTTGGCAGAAGATAATCAGAAACAGATTCGTGAACTGATTGAAGGTCTGGCTGCCCAGAAGAGTGAAGCAGGTACACCTGCCCAGAAGATTGGCGATCTTTATAATCTGGCTATGGACAGTGTAACACTGAACAAGCAAGGTTATGAACCGATCAAGGCACAGCTGGAAAAGATTGCTGCATTGAAAGATAAAAGTGAAATCATTCCGATGGTTTCGGAACTGGGTATGCAGGGAATCGGGACTTATTTTCACAGCTATGTATATGCTGATCCGAAGAACAGCAGCCTGAATATTTTCCAGATGGGACAGGGCGGTATCAACCTGGGTGAGAAGGAATATTACCTTGATACCGATAGTGTTACTTCAAACATCCGTGAACAATATAAGAAGTACATCACTAAGCTTTTCACTCTGGTGGGTTGTAATGAAACTGAAGCCGTTCAGAAGATGAACGATGTGATGGAAATAGAAACAGCCATAGCCAAAGTTTCTCGTAGTGCTACGGAACTGCGTGATCCGGAAGCCAATTACCACAAAATGTCTTATGATGAGCTGAAAAAACAGATTTCGGGAATCGATTGGGATGCGTATCTGAAAGGACTGGGTATTGCTCAGGTAGAAGAGTTGAATGTAGAACAGGTAGAACCTATCAGCGAAGTAGCACGACTGATCAATACTTTGCCGTTGTCCAAGCATATTTCTTACCTGCAATACAATTTGATTGATGCGGCTGCCAGCTGTCTGAGTGATGACTTTGTAGCTGCTCGTTTTGATTTTTACGGAAAGGTGTTGTCCGGACGTCAGGTAAATCAGCCCCGTTGGAAACGTGCCGTTAATTCTGTAAACGGATTGCTGGGCGAACTGGTAGGACAGATGTATGTAGAAAAATACTTCTCACCGGCAGCCAAAGAACGTATGGTGACTTTGGTAAAGAATCTGCAGACTGCTCTGGGAGAACGTATTCAGGCGCAGGAATGGATGAGCGACAGCACTAAAGTGCGTGCTCAGGAAAAACTGGCTACTTTCCATGTAAAAGTGGGATATCCGGATAAATGGAAAGATTATTCAGATCTGAAAGTAGAAAAAGATTCATACTGGGCCAATGTTTGCCGGGCTGCCGTATGGGGAAGCAAGGATAACTATGGTCGTCTGGGAAAACCGGTAGACAAGGATGAATGGCTGATGACTCCTCAGACTGTCAACGCATATTATAATCCGTCTACTAATGAAATTTGTTTCCCGGCTGCTATCCTGCAATATCCATTCTTTGACATGAATGCCGATGATGCGTTCAATTACGGTGCGATTGGTGTAGTGATTGGTCATGAGATGACACACGGATTCGATGATCAGGGACGTCAGTTTGATAAGGATGGAAACCTGAAAGACTGGTGGGCAGAAGGTGATGCCGATCGCTTCAATGAACGCGCTCAGGTGATGGTTGATTTCTTTAACAACATCGAAGTATTGCCGGGTCTTCATGCAAATGGTACATTGACATTGGGTGAGAATCTGGCCGATCACGGAGGTTTGAACGTGGCTTATCTGGCATACAAGAACGCTACAAAGAATGCTCCTCTGAAAGATGAAGACGGATTTACTCCTGACCAGCGTTTCTTCCTGGCATACGCTACGCTGTGGGCCGGAAATATCCGTGACGAGCAGATTCGTGTATATACCAAGTCGGATCCCCATTCACTGGGCAGATGGCGTGTAAACGGTGCGCTGCCTCATATTCAGGCATGGTATGACGCGTTTAACATTACGCCGTCCGATCCGCTTTATCTGGCTCCTGAAAAACGGGTAAATATCTGGTAAAAGAGATTTGTACCAGAAGCTGAGGGGATACTCTATTCTGGAAATATCCTCCATGATTCGAAAAAACGTCTTCGTGTCCTGCCAAGGATACGAAGACGTTTTTTTAGTATCTTCTTAAATCAAGGATTTGGGTATAAATATCTGTAAATTGTATACAATTGATTGTTGGGTTTCGGAGTAATTTTGTAAAGAGAAAAAAGGATAGGTCAAACATTTAATCCGGTAATCGAAATGAAAATAAAAATGCTCCTTGCGCTTGTCGCATTGGCAATAAACAGTACAACTCTAGTTATGGCACAGGAAAAAGTAAAACAGACGGCTGGACGTGACCAGCTTGGAGCGTTTGCTCCTAAATTTGCGGAACTCAATGACGATGTACTTTTCGGCGAGGTGTGGAGCCGTACAGATAAGTTGGGATTACGTGATCGGAGTATGATTACCATCACGTCGCTGATCAGTCAGGGTATAACCGACAGTTCATTGGTTTATCACCTTCAGACGGCTAAACAGAATGGTATAACCCGTACGGAAATCTCCGAGATTCTTACGCACATAGGCTTTTATGCCGGATGGCCCAAAGTATGGGCGACATTTCGGTTGGCCAAGGAAGTATGGGCCGAAGATGCTTCCGGTGAAGATGCCAAGGCCGCTTTTCAGCGTGAGATGATTTTTCCGATAGGGGAGCCGAATACTGCGTATGCCCGTTATTTTATAGGAAACAGTTATCTTGCAACGGTTTCAGACACACAGGTACCGGTGGCTAATGTAACTTTTGAACCCGGATGCCGGAATAATTGGCACATTCATCACGCGTCGGAAGGTGGTGGGCAAATGTTGATTGGTGTGGCGGGCCGTGGCTGGTATCAGGAAGAGGGCAAGGCGCCTGTACAGATTCTTCCAGGGACTGTGATTCATATTCCTGCCAATGTCAAGCACTGGCATGGGGCGGCTGCCGACAGCTGGTTTGCTCATCTGGCCTTTGAAGTACCTGGAAAAGATACTTCCAATGAATGGCTGGAGCCTGTTTCCGATGCTGTTTACAAAACCTTGGAGCGATAGTGTATGGTATTCGTTGAACTTTCTGACAGAAAATGAACTGTTTCTTTGAAAGTTACTCTTTTGACTTTTTTCTGTAATCAGGAAATGACGTTTCCTGATTGCAATCTTATCAGCTCCCGGTATTGCCGGGGGCTTTTTTATGTATGCTCGGCATGAGTATTAACTAACGGGTGCAAGTCC
>ULSJ01039018.1_pt1 | contig 24510 bp, 25 predicted proteins | sample 1956291 | NCBI WGS metagenome assembly ULSJ01 (sample SAMEA4835705, study PRJEB28245) | human gut metagenome | biome: gut microbiome; material: fecal sample | place: Denmark | collected 2008 | reverse complement strand
AAAATACACACTTTATAATTCATTTATTTTAATAATTAATCTACTCACTTTCTTAACTATGTTTGGATTAATTATCAGTAATCTTATATTTTTAGATTATATCCCGTTATTTCTAAAAACCTCTTTTCCCAATTTAATCAATTTTGCTCGTACATTACATCTACTGTCAGCTTATTGGGGTTTTATTTTAATATCTATGCATATAGGATTACATTGGCAAATTTTTTATAATCTAATAACTAAATATACAAAAGATAAATTATCTTATTCGCTAAATTCTAAATTAATTTTATGGATAATTTTCCTTTATGGATTAAATAACTTTATTCATTATGATTTAATTTCATATATGTTGTTACAAAATAATTTTGTATATTTTAATCCATCTCAATCTTTACTATCATTTTTTGTGGACTACTTATCTATCGTAGTTACTTTCATAATCTTAGCTAACTATTTACGAAAAAGCTTTCTAAATCTTCAAACAAAAGATTGTATTTTATCACATATTTTATATAAATTAGATAAAAAATAAACATACAGGAGGTTATTATCATGAAAAAAATCTTTCTACTGCTAAGTTTATTATTAATGACCTTTTCTCTAACGGCTTGCAATGCTCAAGTAGAACCAACTCAAGATAATACTACAGCTAATACTAATGTAAAAACAACAACTGAAACTACATCAACTTCAACACAAACTAAAATTATAAAATTAACAACTACTAATAAACAAACTATTGAAATCGAATTAAATAATAGTCCAGCTGCTAATGATTTATATAATCAATTACCACTATCCATAGATTTAGAAGATTATAGTACAAATGAGAAAATATTCTATCCACCTAATAAATTAAATACAGAAAGCACACCTAAAGCCACACCAAAAATCGGAACTTTAGCTTATTATGAGCCATGGGGAGATGTTGTTATTTTCTATGATGATTTCCGTGCTAACAATGATTTATATGAATTAGGCCATGTTATTTCTGGTGAAGATATAGTATCCGAGCTATCAGGTACAGTAACTATTGAAACTATGCCTAATCAATGAGGTTATTTATCATGAACCGTAGAGATTTTATCAAATTAAGTGGCTCAGGTTTATTGACTCTATTTTTGAGTGGTTGTGGATTATCTGCATTGACAAATAAACCTGAAACAACAGCTAATGCTAATGATCATATAGGAGAAAATAAAATGAAAATTGTAGTTATTACAGGTAGCCCCCCCATAAAGCAGGAACTTCAGCTTTATTAGCTGATAAATTTATCGAAGGTGCAACAAGTGCTGGACATGAAGTCTTTCGTTTTAATTCTGCATTTGAAGATATTCATCCTTGCCAAGGTTGTGACCATTGTGGTATGAATGGGCCTTGTATTCAAAACGATGCTATTGAACAAACACTAATGCCAAAATTAATTGGTGCTGATTTAATTGTTTTAATTACACCTCTTTATTATTATGGTATGTCCGCACAAATAAAAACTGTTGTTGACAGATTTTATTCACGTACAGGCTCCTTACATCGCAAAAAATCAATTTTAATGGCAACTGCTTATAATAGTGCTGATTGGACTATGGAAGCTTTAGTTCACCATTATGAAACGCTAGTGCGTTATATGGAATGGCAAGATATAGGCAAAGTTTTAGCCATTGGTTGTGGCTCTCGTCCTATCATTGAACGTACAGAATTCCCTAATCAAGCATATCAAATAGGCTACAACCTTTAATAAAATTCATTTAAAAGTGAGGGATATTTATGAAATACTTATTATCTATATTGACCTTTTGTAGTGTTTTATTCTTAGGCCTAAATTCTAGTTTTGCTAATTATCAAGCTGGTTCTTTAACAGCAAAACAGCAAGCTATTATTCCCATCGCTTCCTATACAGCTACTGGAGATTTAAATAATTTAAAAACAGCTGTAAATGAAGGCTTAGATAGTGGATTAACTATCAACGAAACAAAAGAAATAATGGTTCATCTCTATGCTTATTGTGGTTTTCCTCGTGCTTTAAATGGTCTTGCTACTGTAGATGAAGTTTTATCCGAACGACAAAGCAAAAATATTCATGACACTATGGGCAATGATGCAACACCATTACCAACAAATACAGATATTTTAGCTCTAGGTACTAGAGTTCAAACTCAATTAGCAGGAGCACCAGTGAATATTGCTAGTTCTTCTGGCATTGATTACATGTTGAAAGCACATCTTTTTGGTGATTTATTTGCTCGCGATATCTTGACTTATCCAGAACGTGAAATTGCTACAATCTCTGCTTTAGCAAGTATGAACGGAACAGAAAGTCAACTTTTATCCCATCTAAATATTGGTATCAATGCAGGACTTAGCAAAACTCAATTACAAGATATAATCAATACTTTAGATGCAAAAGTTAATAGCCAATTAGCCCAACATGCCCAAGAAACCCTAGATAACTATCTTGCCTCTTCTAAATAAAATACCATATAAAAAGATACACCTTAAAAGTTATTCCAATTAACCTTTAAGGTGTATCTTTTTATACTATACATTTTAGAATATGTTATAATAAAACATATTATCAATACTTAAAAATACATAACAGTAAATTATATTCTAAAAATAAATTTATAAGGACGTGATTTCATGAAAAAATATTTAGTTAATATCTTATTTTTATTAACACTATGTATTTCATCAACAACATTCGCTTTTCCAAATGAACCTAATGGATTTAGAGATTTGTATTGAGGAGAAACCTTACAAGAAGTAAAAAATAGCGGGTATGATGTTTCCTATGTTTCATATGATTCCCAATATAATTCTGTAAAATATGCTATTTATTTAAATGATCCTTATATTAGTGAATATAAATTCGATTCAGTGTGTCTAGACTTTTGGAATAATCAATTAATGAGTATAGATATATACTTTAATGTATTAAATCCTCAAGAAGTTTCTTATACCGATTTAATATCCTCTTTAGAAACTAGATTTGGTAATTCCTTTTATGTAAAAAAAGAAACTATTATGTGGGTAGGAAATACTAGTTCTATTGGTATATATAAAAATCCAAATTCAAATATAATTACATTAGTAATATTTAACCGTGATTTAATAAATAAGGCTAGGCAAGATGCCACATCAAAAGGCTGGTAACAATAAAATATTACATAAGAGAGAAGGATTTCTATGAAAAAAAGAGATTTAGCCATTATATTATCATTATGTTCAACATTATTAATTAATACCATATGTATTTCTTCATCTGAAGCAAAAGGAACTATTAATCGTAACGATATAGAAGTAAATTATAATCCATTTTCTGATGAAGATGTCTTTATTGATGATAGTAAATTAAGTATGACTGAGCGATTAGCCAAAATCCAAGCTGAACAAGAAAAACCTAAATCAACTATTGAAAATGTACAAAACGGTCATCTTTATATCCCTAAAAAAACCCAATTAAAAGTAGAACTTGTAAATTCTATAACATCAAAAACTGCTCAAGAAGGCGAAAATGTTGATATTCGCTTAGTTGATAATCTTATTGTAAATGGTGTAGTTGTTATTCCTAAAGACACTATTGGCAAAGCTTACGTTTATAAAGCTCGTTCTGCTGGTGGCTTTGGAAGAAAAGGAATATTAATGATAGCTGGTCAGGAATTTAAAACTATTAATAATGTAACTGTACCTTTAAAACAAGGTTTAACAGGGGAAGGGAATAGTGATGGTGGTAGTGTTGCTGTAGCTGCTGTCATAAGTCTTGTTGGTGGAGCTTTCATGAAAGGCACTAACATCGAATATCCTGCTGGAACTACTTTTAATGTTGAAGTTAGGGAAAATGTTGATTTACAAGCAACACCAGAAAATTTAAAAGATGTAATGAATCCAAATATAGTTCATGGAACAGAAATTACAATTAATTTATAATATCTACACATTTCATAATACAAAATCATATTAATTATTATAATAACTAAATTATTTAAGGATGTTATATACTATGTTAATAAACTTAAGAAAAATTATATATTTTATATTCATAATAAATATATTTTCTAATTGTTCAATAATATATGCACATGATATTAATTATAAAGAATTATTTCCAAATATTTGTATTACTGAACAAAAAAATATCAATATTACCAATGATAATGAAGCATATATTATCATTGGCAATTATATCCCTAATAATATGTCATATTCGACCTCACGTATAGTCAGTGTTATTTCTTTCAATAAAAAATCAAATAAATGGGATAAAATTTATTATGAAAGTAATCCTTATTGGTATCCTAAAGTTAATGTTGTTAATTTACTAAATAGTAAATCTCAACAATTTATTATAAGTGATATTCAGGGAAGTGGTGGTTTTTTAACTTATAAAGTTATTGGTTATGTAGATAATAACTTTAAGACATTACTAGAAAGAAAAGATATATTTCAAGGAAATTATACAATAACACCAAATAATGAAATTATAGAAAGTATGGGACATCAAGATACCTTGATAAAATGGCATAAAAATATGTTTTCTATAAAAAAATTAGATCAAGAAATTGTATCTCCTATAGGGAAAAATGATATACGTTTAAAATATACCATAGACGATAATCATCATATAAATATTCCTACAACAAATATTCATTTAAAAGTTGGTCAAAAATTGCAATTACAAAGAATAAATACTGGTGTTCCAGAACGTATTCTTTATTCTAATAATAAAACTTTATTGTTTAAAAAAGATTATGTACAAGCCATTAAACCAGGTAATACATATATAACCATTATCCCTGGTGGTTACGATAGCGACAATCAAGTTATTATTAATGTCAATATTTCTTAATATAGTAGATATATAATACAAAAACCCCATGAATTTTTTACCTTCATGGGGTTTTGCTGTTTATATGACAATCTATCCTGTTTTGCTTAAATTTAATAAATTTTTCAATATCAATTAATTAGAGTTTATTTATAAAATTATCTATAGTAACTAATTTAGATTTTAACTCTATTATACTAAGTTCAAACATTTTAGTATATAGAGCCAAAAAGTCAATGAAAACGCACTTCCAAGAGTTGTTAGCATTACTGTTCCAGCAGTCAAATTACCATCATGGCCCATGCTCCTTGCCATGATATAGCAGCTTACAGTTGTAGCTGAACCCAACATAATCAATGCTGCGACCAATTTACTTTCTGTAAAGCCTAAATAAATAGCAAATGGCATAAATAACACTACAAATACAACTAATTTCATAACACTACAAACAATAATAGGCTTTATATTTTGACTAAATCCTTGAAACTTAAATGCTGCTCCCATAGCCATAAGCCCCATAGGTGTAGCCAAAACAGCAAGCAAAGATACAGTCTTATGTACAATCACTGGAGTTGGAATTTTCAAAAGTGACCAAATAACACCCACTACTATACCTAATATAATAGGATTAGTAATAATACCTTTAATAGTTTTTTTCATCAAGGCAAAAGTTAAACTACTTTGACCAGATTTCAATAAAGCCAATACGACAACCGCCATCACATTATACAAAGGCACCGTACCTATTATCATCAAAGAAGCCATACCATAATCACCATAAATATTTTGTACAAAAGCCATACCGATTATAGCAGCACTACTGCGATATGCAGCCTGCACAAATTCGCCTTGAGAAACATTTTTTCTAAAAGGTATAGAAATGAAAAAAGAAATCAATATACTGAGCAAAGTTGCCCCAAAACAGTATAAAACATATGTAGTATCCCAAGCTTCATAAAAATTAGCGGAGCCAATATCTTCAAATAATAATGCAGGCAAAGCCACCACAAATACAAATTTATTCATTTTTGTAATAAAAGCTTCATCAAATAATCCTATTTTGCGAAAAATCATACCCAATACCATCATCAAAAAGACTGGTATGGTCGCATTCAAGCTAAAAATCAAATTATCCATAAAAATCCTTTCTCATCAAAATTAATAAGTATTTTTTATTATAGCACAAAATTTTATTCACTAATAATATTTATAAAACTTATTTTCCTATTCAATAATTATAGTTGATACATATATAAAAAAAGAGTAAAATCTAATAAGTGAATTTTTTAACTTAAGAGGTGTTCTCGTGATTAATACATTAGATAAAATAGAACAAAAGATTTTAAATAATGAACGTCTAACAAAAGAAGATGGTTTGGCTCTTTTTGCTTCCAATGACCTTGCTCGCATAGGTTATCTTGCAGATTTAGTGCGTAAACGTATCAGCGGAGATTACGTTTATTACAATGTAAATTGTCATTTAAATTTAACTAATATTTGCACAGCTCTTTGTGATTTCTGCGCTTTCGGTTGTGAAGCTACAGATAAAAAAGCGTATGCTATGACTATGGAGCAAATTTATAATAAAGTAGCTAATGCTTGCAAAGATCCAAATATGAAAAATCTTCATATTGTAAGTGGATTACATCCTGATTGGCCTTTTTCTTATTATGTAGATATCATTAAAATGCTCAAAAAAGAATTTCCTCAACTTCATTTAAAAGGTTTTACTGGCGTGGAAATCACTCATTTTGCTAAGATTTCTGGAAAATCCATTCGTGAAGTATTACAAGAATTAAAAGATGCAGGCATTGAAGCTATGCCAGGTGGTGGAGCTGAAATTTTAAATGACCGAATTCGTCAGAAACTCTGCCCTAATAAAGCTACAGCTCAAGAATGGTTAGAAGTTTCTCGCACTGCTCATCAGCTTGGTATCAAGACAAACGCTTCCATGCTCTATGGTCATATTGAAACTATTGAAGAACGTGTCGACCATTTAATCACACTTCGCAATCTTCAAGATGAAACAGGTGGCATTCAGACATTTATTTGCTTCCCATTCCACCCTGCCAATACAAAATTAGGTAAAACTGTTCATCGCACTAATGTTTGGGACGATTTAAAAACTATGGCTATCTGTAGATTAATGCTTGATAACATTCATAATATTAAAGCATATTGGGTAATGCTCACTTTACCTATCGCTCAATTAGCTTTAGGCTTTGGTGCAAATGATGTGGACGGTACTATCAGCGAAGAAAAAATCATGCACGATGCCGGCGCAAATTCACCAAAAGCACTCACTCGTGATAATCTAATCAATTTAATCAAACAAACAGGCAGAATACCTGCTGAATGTGATTGCAATTTCAATATAATCAGAACATATTAAGCTAATTATTTTGTAAAGGATTTTTATTTATGAATATCAATCAACAAGCTATAACAAAAGCTCAAAATGGAGAGCGTTTATCTTTTGACGAAGCACTATATCTATACAAACACGCTGATATTTTAGACTTAGCTACATGGGCAAGAAAAGCCAAAGAACGTCATAGCCAAAAAGAAGTCTATTATAATATCAACCGCCATATAAATTTATCTAACATTTGCACTGCTAATTGCCCTCTATGTGCTTTCTCTTGCGAAGATGGCGATAAACGAGGTTTTGTCTTAACTAAAGAAGATGTTGAAGCTAAAATCAAAGACACTATCGCTCATGTCAAAGGATTAACAGAAATACACATTGTAAGCTCTCTCCATCCTACTAACGATTTTAATTACTATATAGAAATCATTAAATCCATAAAAAAACTTTTGCCTAATGTGCATATTCAAGCTTTTACACCTGTGGAAATAGTTCATTTTGCCAAGATTTCTCAAAAAAGTATTTACGAAGTCTTAACTATTTTACAACAAGCAGGTCTTGATTCCCTTCCAGGTGGTGGAGCAGAAATTTTAGATGATGAAATCCGTGCTAAAATCTGCCCAAACAAAGCCAATACACAAGAATGGATTGAAACCATAAAAACAGCTCATAAACTCGGTATGAAAACTAATGCTTCTGAACTTTATGGTCATATTGAAACTATAGAGCAAAGACTACAGCATTTATTCACACTTAGAGAAATTCAAGATGAAACACATGGTTTTCAAGCATTTATTTCATTCCCATTTCATCCGCAAAATACTCAATTAGACAATATAAAACCTATTACATCTTATGAAAGCTTGCGTTTTATCGCTATTTCTAGACTCGTATTGGATAACATTCCTCATATCAAAGCCTTTTGGATGATGCTCACCTTGCCTATCGCTCAATTAGCCCTTGCTTTTGGTGCTGATGATTTAGATGGTACAGTTGAAGAAGAACAAATCATTCATGCTGCTGGTGCTAAAACAGGTCAAAAAATGACTACTGCACAATTGCAAAAAATCATCACCGAAACAGGCTATACACCTGTTCAACGTGATTCTTTATATCGAAAAATAAAATAAATTAGAGGTATGATTAATGAACAGACTTTCTGATAAAGAAGCTATTGACCTTTTAAAACATGGTGATATTTTAGAATTAGGTCAACAAGCGAATAAAATTCGCCAAGAAAAACACCCTGGCAATACTGTTACTTTCATTGTAGACCGCAATATTAACTACACTAATGTTTGCCTTAATGAATGTCGTTTCTGTGCTTTTTTCCGTCGCGAAAATCACAAAGACGCTTATTTATTGCCCATAGAAACTATTTTACAAAAAGTAAAAGAAACTCAGGAAGCTGGTGGTACGCAAATCATGTTACAAGGAGGTCTGCACCCTTCTTTATCTTTTGAATATTACTTAAATATGATTAATACCATCAAAACAGCCTTTCCTGATATTGTAATCCATTCTTTTTCTCCTGCGGAAATACTTCATTTCTCCAAGATAGCCAATAAGTCTATCAAAGAAACTCTACAAGATTTACGTTCTGCTGGTCTTGCTTCACTTCCAGGTGGTGGAGCTGAAATCTTAGTTGACCGTGTACGTAAAATTGTAAGCCCCCAAAAAATCATGACAGATGATTGGCTAAAAGTAATGGAAACTGCCCACTCTATCGGCATGGAGAGTACAGCTACCATGGTTTTAGGACTCGGCGAAACTATTGAAGAACGCATTGAACATATGCGACGTGTTCGCGACCTTCAAGATAAAACAAGTGGTTTCAGAGCTTTCATCATGTGGACTTTCCAACCTGGAAATACTCAATTAGGTGGCAATAAATTATCCTCATGGGAATATCTAAAAGCTCTAGCCGTATCTAGACTCTATTTTGATAATATCTCTCATATTCAAGGCTCTTGGGTTACACAAGGTCAACAAATTGGACAAATAACATTAGCTTTTGGTGCTGACGATTTAGGTAGTATCATGCTTGAAGAAAATGTCGTTCGTGCAGCTGGTACTGCTTATCAAATGTCCATCGATAAAATGGTAACTACAATTGAAAAAGCTGATTTTAAAGCAGCTCAACGTGATACAGAATATAATATTATTCGTCGATTTTAATAAAATTTAATTAAGGAGATTTTTTATGAATACACAAAACATTCCTCAAGCCGATTTTGCAATTATCGGTGGTTCTGGCACATTATCCAGCAATTTTCCATTAGGTGCTAAATGTGATGATGTAAAAATCATTCAAGACCGCATGATTTTTGATACACCTTATGGCAAAACTACTGAGCTTCGCTTATTTGAAGTAGCAGGTACACGCGTTTTAACTTGTAAAATGCATGGTTGGAGAAGTGGAGTCAATCGTGCTGATGCTTCCCGCCAATTATTCTGGACTTTCCGCGAAGCCGGTGTAAAACGCATTTTCTCTGAAGGTGGCGTAGGTACTATTAATAAATTATTAGACACTAGAGATTTTCTCATTCCTGATGATTATCTTGATATGTCCGTTCGCAAAGATGTTGGGCTTGAAGGCAAATATTTACTTGTTATGCGTGATGCACTTTGCCCTCAAATGCGTGAAGAATTAATCAAAAATACACGTAAACATTTCAGCGGTAGAATTTTTACACGTGGCACTTATGCTAATACAGACGGTCGCCATTTTGAAAGCCCTGCGGAAATCGCTATGTTAAATGGTCATGCAGATATTGTAGGTCAATCCATCTGCCCTGAAGTATATCTTGCTCGTGAAATCGGAGCTTGTTATGCTGGTCTTTACTATGTAGTAAATTATGGCGAAGGTATCAAACCATGGTCTCATCAAGTATTAGAAGATATCTTCTATGATGATGCACCTATGATCAGCAAAATTCTTCTAGATACAATCCGTTCTTTAGCCCAGCAAGATAGAAATTGCGAATGTTTATCTTTACGTAAAGAAACTTTATTAAAAGGCATTTATGACGATTAAGATATAAAAATAAGACGTATACATTTATTTGTATACGTCTTTTATATTGCTTTTACTATTTACTTTTATTAATACATTCTAAAAGTCTGTTTATTATTATCCCAATCTACTTTTACATAGCAATCATCAACTTTTTTACCTTCCGCCATAGATTTTCCTTCAGGAACTTCTAAATGAAAACAATTGATGATGAGTTTTCCATTTACAATTTTATTATTCATATTATAATACTTATCTGGATTTATACCAAAACTCTTTAGATTATCCATAGAAATAAATATAGTCCATTCGCCATCTTTTTTACCTACTAACCAATAACCTTCTAATCTTGCATGAGCCCCTGCTGTACATTTTACTTCATAGAAAAATTTATTGGAATTTGCCAATTTTATCTCTTTGATACTTAAATCTGGTACATCTCTATTTGTATAAAAGTTCATTAAAACTTGATTTTTATCATCTAGCATAACTGAACAATTATTACCTACATTTTTAAAAGATATCTTACTATTAGGGAAATATGCTACTTCCTTATCACCTAATATAAATTTATCATTTTGAGTATATTCTAAATTAATGATATCCTCTACTGGTTGTTTAACATCTTCTTTAACTGCATTATTTTTATCTTCACTTACAGTATTTTCCTTATTTGGCTCTGCCGTTACATTTTGCTCAACTTGTTTTGTATCTTTATGAGCAAAATAACTATATGCACCAAAGGAAACTAATCCTAGTAATAAAATTACAGCGATAAAAATACCTATATACTTATATTTTGTATAATTCTTTTCAGTATCTACATTTTGACTGACATTATCGCTTGTTGTTTTTTCACTTTGCTTCATTTGCTCATTATTATCTTGGCTATCTTGCTTAATTTGATTTCCACATTTAGAACAAAATTTTTCATTATCATTTATCTGATTACCACAATTAGGACAAAAAATAATAATCATCTCCCTTTGTTACACTTACTATGATAAAGTATATCAAAATAGATGAAAAATAACAGAAACATATAGGAAAGTTAATCTTTTCTTGTAAATTAAATTTGATATCATCTTATTTTTACTTTATTTCTCACATAACTTGCATAGCTTCTACCTATATTATATAATAAATTTGTAACCAAGATTATATATTAATATAAATACGTATTCTCAAGGGGCGCTTTTCTTAGCGTCTTTTTTAGTTTACTAAATGCAAAGGAGATTTTATGAACGCTCGTGAAGTTGCTTTAAATATTTTAAATGAAGTATATACTCAACAAGCTTATGCTAATATATCCCTATCACGCCATTTGCAAAAAAATCAATTATCCGACCAAGACCGCCGTTTCATCACTGAATTGGTTTATGGTACAGTAAAAGCAGGCGATACTCTACTTTGGATTTTAAAAAAATTTGTAAATAGACCTTTAAATAAAATTGAACCAACAATTATTAATATATTGCGATTAGGTATTTATCAAATTGTATTCATGGACAAAATTCCTGAATCAGCAGCTTGCAATGAAGCTGTAAATCTTGCTAAAAAATATTCTAATCAAGGTTCTGCAAAATTTGTAAATGGTGTTTTGCGTAACTTAATCCGCCAACCAGAAAAATACGCTATGCCTACAGGCAATAAAGCTAGTGAATTAGCTATTAGAGAACAACATCCTCTTTGGCTAGTAAAAAAATTCATTCATACTTTTGGTAGTGAAGCTGCTATCAAACTTTGTCAATTCAATAATACTAATGCTCCACTTGTATTGCGTACCAATACTTTGAAAACAACTCGACAAGAATTAATCACAGAACTTATAAATACAGGTTGTGAAGTTATTCCTTCCAAATTAGCACCAGAAGGAATTATTTGCAAAACGCATACTTCATTGGATCAACTAGCACCATTACAAAATGGTTTTGCCCAAGTGCAAGATGAAAGTTCTATGCTTGTAGCTCATGTAGTTGATCCTAAACCTAATGAATTCATCATTGATACATGTAGTGCCCCTGGTGGTAAAACTACACATATGGCTACTTTGATGCAAAATAAAGGAAAAATCATAGCTTGTGATATCTATGAACATAAATTAAAACTAATTCAAGATAATGCTAATAGATTAGGTATCAACATCATTGAGCCTAAATTATTAGATGCCCGTGAAATCGGCAATCAATATAAAAACCAAGCAGATAAAGTATTAGTTGATGCACCATGTTCTGGAATGGGCGTACTTCGCCGTAAACCTGACTCCCGCTGGAACAAAACAGCGGAAATCTTTGAAGAATTACCACCTCTTCAATTAGCTATCTTAGAGTCAGCTGCTCTTGCTGTAAAACCTCAAGGCGTTTTAGTCTATAGCACTTGTACAATCATGCCACAAGAAAATATAGAAATCATTAATCAATTTTTAGCTAAACATCCAGAATTTGTTTTAGAAGATATCCGTAAATATTTACCATTTAAAACTAAAAGCAAAGAGAAAACATTACAATTAATGCCATATAAAGATAATACAGATGGCTTCTTTATCGCTCGTATGTACAAAAAAGTATAAAAATCTTAAATTATTATTTATATTTATTTTAGAAGGGAATTTATAATGACCAATATTTTTGGCTTAAATTTAACTGAACTTACTTCACTAATCACAGATTTAAACCTACCAAAATTTAGAGCAAAACAAATTATTGAGTGGCTCTATCAAAAACATGCTACATCTTTTGATGAAATGACCAATCTTTCCAAAGATTTACGTGAAAAATTGGCACAAGAATTTACTATTGAACGTGCAAAATCTTGTGATAGACTAGACTCTAGTGATGGCAAAACAACTAAATTTTTATTAGAATTTGGCGATGGTATCGGTGTAGAAACAGTTTTAATGCGTCAACCTTATGGCAATAGCATCTGTGTTTCTTCTCAAGCAGGTTGTAATATGGGCTGTAGTTTCTGTGCTTCTACGCTTCACGGCATGGCTAGAAACTTATCCACAGGCGAAATTTTAGCTCAAGCAATGTTTATTCAAGAATTATTAAATCAAACAGGCGAGCAAATCAATAATATAGTAATCATGGGTTCTGGTGAGCCTATGCTCAACTATGACAATGTATTGAACTTCATTCGTTTAGTACATGAGCCTTATTGCTTAAATTTAGGTTATCGCAATATCACAATTTCCACATCTGGTATCGTGCCTGGAATAAATAAATTAGCTCAAGAAAATCTACCTATTACCTTATCTATTTCCTTACACGCACCGAATAATGAATTGCGTACAGAACTAATGCCTATAAATAAACGCTATCCTATCGAAGAAGTCATTAAAGCTGCTGTAAATTATGCTAATACTACTAAAAGACGCATAACTTATGAATATATCTTAATTGATAAATACAATGATAATATGACTGAAGCAGTAGAATTATGTAAACTCTTAAAAAATCAATTAGCTAATGTGAACTTAATCCCTATCAATCCAGTCAAAGAGCGTAATTACAATCGTCCTTCTTTAGCTAGAATAAAAGCTTTCGCTAAGTATTTAAATGACCATCATCTCACAGCTACCATTCGTCAAGAAATGGGCACAGATATTCAAGCAGCATGTGGTCAATTGCGTAATAAACATTTAGCAAAATAAAAACTCTAGGAGTTGAATTTTTATGTTTTTTTCACGTATGGAAAATTTTCTTGAAAAAAATATTGAAGGTTTTTTTAATCGTAAATTCTCAAGTAATCTACAAATGGCAGAAATAGAAAAAATTATTGACCGTATTTTAATCCGTCAGAAAAAACGCGTAAATCGTGCTATTTTTGTTCCTGATAAATTTACAATTACTATGAGTGATGAAGATTTTAACCAATTAAATAATATAGAAACACAAAATCATTTAAAATTATTTCTTTATAAATCTGTCATTCAAAAAGATTATTTTATGGAAACATTACCAACTATCCATATTCTAAAATCTCCTAAATTTAAATTAGGCGTTTGTGAAATAACAGCCAAATTTAATAGCGATAAAACTTCTGATACAGAAAATGATAATGTAAATGATTTAGAACAAGGTACAATTATTGTCCCTAACCTTGATATAAAAGAAATAACTAATCCTTCACATAAACAACAAGCTTTAAATTTTGCTTCTTTAACTATTATTGAAGGACCAGATAAAGACTCTTATTTAGCTTTTGGTTGTAATCAAATTCATCTTGGCAGACGTGATAAAAATGAATTTCTTTTAACTGATGTAAATGTATCTAGACTTCATGCCTATATTACCTTTGAACATGGTAGACACATTCTTCGTGATGCTAATAGTTTAAATGGCACATCTGTTAATGATAGACCTATAACTAATTTCTGTTTATGCCCTGGAGATATTATTCAAATAGGAAATACTCGCATTGTTTATGACCTTATTTGATAGATTATTTAAATACAAAAAGAAGTGGTATTTATATGTACCACTTCTTTTTTATTTTATCAATATTAATGTTTTTGATTAAATGCATCAAATCCTGGATATACAGCAGATTGTTTTAAATCCTCTTCAATTCTCAATAATTGATTATATTTTGCTACGCGTTCACTTCTGCTAGGTGCTCCAGTTTTAATCTGACAAGTATTTAAAGCCACCGCTAAATCGGCTATAGTAGTATCTTCTGTTTCACCAGAACGATGAGAAGTAACAGCAGTATAACCAGCTTTATGAGCCATTTTAATAGCTTCTAAAGTTTCAGAAATAGAACCAATTTGATTTAACTTAATCAAAATAGAATTTCCTGCTCCTTCTTTTATACCACGAGATAATCTTTCTGTATTAGTTACAAATAAATCATCACCTACAAGCTGAACTTTATCGCCAATAGCATCTGTTAATTTCTTCCAGCCTTCCCAATCTTCTTCATCAAGGCCATCTTCCAAAGAAACAATTGGATATTTTTCCACTAACATTTTCCAATGAGCAATTAATTCATCAGTAGTAAATTTTTTACCAGATTTAGGCAAGATATACTCTCCTATTTTACTACCTTTCCATTCACTAGCAGCTGCATCAATAGCAATCATAAAATCTTTACCAGGCTCATATCCTGCTATTTTTACTGCTTCTAAAATTACTTCAATAGTCTCCTCATCACTAGAAAGATTTGGAGCAAATCCACCTTCATCACCAACAGATGTTGCTAAGTTTCTATCCTTCAATAATTTTTGTAAAGCATGGAAAACTTCACTACACCAACGAAGTGCTTCTCTAAAGCTTGGAGCACCTGCTGGCATAATCATGAACTCTTGAATATCCACTGTATTAGTAGCATGTGCACCACCATTTAAGATATTCATCATTGGTACAGGTAATCTATTGCCATTAATGCCACCAAAATAGCGATAAAGTGGAATACCTAAAGATTTACTAGCAGCTTGTGCACTAGCTATTGATACCGCTAAAATAGCATTTGCGCCTAGATTAGATTTATCTTTTGTACCATCAGCTTCTATCATAGCATTATCCACAGCATAAATATCAGAAGCATCTTTTCCTACTAAAGCATTATTAATGATAGTATTGATATTTTCTACAGCATTTAAAACACCTTTTCCATTATAACGTGTTTTATCTCCATCACGAAGTTCTAAAGCCTCAAATACGCCTGTAGATGCACCACTAGGAGCACAACCTCTGCCAACTGTTCCATCTGCTAAAATTACTTCAGCTTCTACAGTTGGATTTCCTCTAGAATCAATAATTTCTCTACCAATTACTTTTTCGATTTTTAATTTATTAAATATCATTTAAATATCTCCTTTGATAATATTTTTAGTAAATGATTTTTATTCTCAATTTATTTATATATTATCACAATTGAGATAGATTATCAATATTTATTATAAATAAAAATCAACTCAATAATTAATAAAAATAAAAAAATAACCTTAGAGCATTTTAGCCCTAAGGTTATTTTAATCATTAACACATGTGTTTAAAATCTACTAAATCTGAATTAATTAGATAGTATGAACACGGATTGTGCTTGTGTTACCTTCACCAAATTTCATACCAGAAGTGATGATTGTTTTATCACCCTGTTTTACAATGCCCTGACGAACAGATGCAGCAGTAGCTGTTGCGATCATTTCATCAACATCGTCCCAAGCTTTACCTTCTACTGGAACAACGCCCCAACGAAGATTTAAGTGACGAGCTACACGATCATTTGGAGTATAAGCGATGATTGTAGCTTTTGGACGATATTTAGATACAACTTTAGAAGTGTAACCGCTTTCTGTTGGAGTGATGATAGCTTGTGCACTAAGTTCATAAGCCATCTGTACTGTAGCATGAGCGATAACATCAGTTGTAGAAACATTGTGATGAGTGAAACCTTTAGATACGAAGATTTCTTTGTATTCAAGAGCTTGTTCTACACGTTTAGCAATAACGTTCATTGTAGAAACAGCTTCTAATGGATAATCACCATTAGCGGATTCACCAGAAAGCATGATAGCGTCTGCACCATCAAAGATAGCGTTAGCAACGTCAGAAGCTTCTGCACGAGTTGGACGTGGGTTAGAAGTCATAGTTTCAAGCATCTGAGTAGCTACGATAACTGGTTTGCCAAGTTTGTTACATTTTTTGATGATATCTTTCTGAATAAGTGGAACTTCTTCAGCTGGCATTTCAACACCAAGGTCACCACGAGCAACCATGATAGCATCGGAAGCAGCGATGATAGCATCAATATTTTTAACAGCTTCAACACATTCGATTTTGGAAATGATTTCCATGTGTCCGCCATGTTCTTTAATAAGAGCACGGATAGCTTCAACGTCTTCAGCACGTTGGATGAAGGAAGCTGCTACGAAATCCATATCATGTTCAATACCGAAAATGATATCGTTTCTATCTTGTTCAGAAATAGCAGGAAGACCGAGGGATACACCAGGAGCTGCAGCACGTTTACGAGTGCTCATAGGACCATCATTTAAAATTGTGCAAACGATGTCTTTACCTACGATTTCGTCAACATGAAGACCTACAAGACCATCAGAAAGTAATAAAGTATTACCTGGTTTAACTTCTGTGTAAAGTTTTTTATGATTGATGGAAACATGAGTTTCGTCACCTGGAATGTCATCATTAGTTAAAGTGAATTTATTACCTTTTTTAAGGTATACTTTACCTTCAGCAAAATCGCCAAGACGCATTTCAGGTCCTTTTGTATCAAGCATTAAAGATACAGTTTTACCCATTTTTTTGGAAACTTCTTTAACTTTATTAATACGTCCTTCATGTTCTGCATAGTCACCATGAGAGAAGTTGAAACGAGCAACGTTCATGCCGTTTTCAATAACGTTTTCTAAAAGTTCAGTACCATTGTCATAGTTAGGACCCATTGTGCAAACGATTTTTGTTTTCTTTAACATTTTTAAAATCCCCACCTAAATAATAATAATAAATAAATTTTATTTGCTCATTGCTTCTTCAATAGCTACTGCTACTGCTACGCTAGCGCCTACCATAGGGTTGTTACCCATACCGATAAGACCCATCATTTCTACGTGAGCAGGAACAGAAGAAGAACCTGCAAACTGAGCATCAGAGTGCATACGACCCATAGTATCAGTCATACCATAGGAAGCAGGACCTGCTGCCATGTTATCTGGATGCAATGTTCTACCAGTACCGCCACCGGAAGCAACGGAGAAATATTTTTTACCCTTTTCGATACATTCTTTTTTGTAGCAACCAGCTACTGGATGTTGGAAACGGGTAGGATTAGTAGAGTTACCAGTGATAGAGATATCAACATCTTCTTTGTGCATAATTGCAACGCCTTCTTGAACGCTATCTGCACCATAGCATTTGATAGCAGCACGAGGACCGTTAGAATATGCAGTTTCATTAACTACACTAACTTCACCTGTAGCATAATCAAACTGAGTCTGAACATAAGTGAAGCCGTTGATACGAGAGATGATCTGAGCAGCATCTTTACCAAGACCATTTAAAATAACTTTTAATGGTTCTTTTCTTACTTTGTTTGCTTTTTCAGCAATTTTAATAGCACCTTCTGCAGCAGCAAAAGATTCATGACCAGCAAGGAAAGCAAAGCATTTTGCATCTTCACTTAAAAGCATGGATGCAAGATTACCATGACCTAAACCAACTTTTCTGTTTTCAGCAACAGAACCTGGAATACAGAAAGCCTGTAAACCTTCACCAATAATTTTAGCAGCTTCTACAGCTTTTGTAGTACCTTTTTTAATAGCCATAGCTGCACCTACTGTGTAAGCCCAGCAAGCATTTTCAAAGCAGATTGGCTGTGTATCTTTAACGATTTTAGCTACATCTATGCCTTTATCATCACAGATTTTTTTAGCTTCTTCTAAAGAAGAGATGCCATAGCTGTCTAAAGCTTTGTTAATTTTGTCAATACGACGTTCGTAACTTTCAAACAATGCCATTTATTTTCATTCCTTCCTATTTTCTTGTATTATTCTTTACGAGGATCTACGTATCTTGCAGCGTCAGCAAAACGTCCATAAGTACCTTTTGCTTTTTCTAAAGCTTCCTGTGCAGGAATACCTTTTTTAGTGATCATTTCCATCATTTTGCCGAGATGAACGAATTCATAACCAATGATACGATCTTCTGCATCAAGAGCAATTCTTGTTACATAACCTTCAGCAAGTTCAAGATAACGAGGACCTTTTTCAAGTGTACCATACATAGTACCAACTTGGCTTCTTAAACCTTTACCAAGGTCTTCGAGGCCAGCACCGATAGGAAGACCACCTTCGGAGAATGCAGTCTGAGTTCTACCGTATACAATCTGGAGGAATAATTCTCTCATAGCAGTGTTAATAGCATCACAAACGAGGTCTGTGTTTAATGCTTCAAGAATAGTTTTACCAGGAAGAATTTCAGAAGCCATAGCTGCGGAATGAGTCATACCAGAGCAACCAATAGTTTCTACTAAAGCTTCTTGGATAACGCCTTCTTTAACATTAAGAGTTAGTTTACATGCACCCTGTTGAGGAGCACACCAGCCAACACCATGAGTTAAACCGCTGATATCTTTAATTTCTTTAGCCTGTACCCATTTGCCTTCTTCAGGAATTGGAGCTGGGCCATGTTTTTCAATGCCTTTTGCCACACATGTCATATTAGACACTTCTTGTGAATAGATCATCTTTGTTTCCTCTCCTTAATATATACATTTTATACACGATATACATTATATCATTATATGATATCATTATTCAAGTTTATGAAACTAAAACTTAAAATAACAATAGTTTTTCTTATTTCAATAATATAATCTTATATTAAAACTTAATTTGCCAATAAGATAATATTAATCGATTAAAGCTTTTCCAGTCATTTCTGCTGGAACTTCAAGACCTGCTAATTTCAATAAAGTTGGAGCAATATCACATAAAGCACCATCTTTAACTTCTTTTACTTTATCAGAAACTACGATAAATGGTACAGGATTTGTAGTATGTGCTGTAAATGCTTCTTTAGTTTCTTCATCTAACATTTTTTCAGCATTACCATGGTCAGCTGTAATACATACAGTACCGCCAACTTGTTTTATTGCATCTACAAAGCGACCAACACAAGTATCTACAGTTTCTACAGCTTTTACAGCTGCTTCCATAACACCTGTATGACCAACCATATCGCCATTAGCATAGTTTAAAATGATGAAATCATATTTTTTAGATAAAATAGCTTCTACAACTTTATCAGTAACTTCAATAGCACTCATTTCAGGTTGTAAATCATAAGTAGCAACTTTTGGAGAAGGTACTAAGATACGATCTTCACCTTCATAAGGCTGCTCAATACCGCCATTAAAGAAGAAAGTTACATGTGCATATTTTTCAGTTTCTGCAATACGAAGTTGAGTATAACCGAGTTTGCTTACATATTCACCTAAAGTATTTGTTAAAGACTCAGGTTTATAAGCAATTTCTACGTTCATACCTTTTTCATATTGAGTCATTGTTGCAAATGGAATTTTCAAATCTTCATTGCGAACAAAGCCATCAAAAGTAGTATCCACAAAAGCATGAGTAAGTTCACGTGCTCTATCAGGACGGAAGTTAAAGAAAATAGCTCCATCATTGCTTGCCATACCTGCATAGTTGCCAACAACAACAGGAACAACAAATTCATCAGTAGTATCTTCTTCATAAGAATTTTTAATTGCAAGTTCGCTAGAAGCTTGTTTTACACCTTCGCCTAAAGCGATAGCATTATAAGCTTTCTGAACACGATCCCAACGTTTATCACGGTCCATAGCATAATAACGACCAGAAATTGTAGCTATTTTACCAACGCCAATTTCTTTTAATTTAGCTTCAAGCTCAGCTAAATAATCAGCAGCACTAGATGGTGGTACATCACGTCCATCAAGGAAAGCATGAACGAAAACGTTTTCAACGCCTTCTTCTTTTGCAAGCTGTAAGAGTGCATAAAGATGACTATTATGGCTATGAACTCCACCATCGGATAATAATCCCATTAAATGAAGCGCACCATTTTTTTTCTTAACAGCATTGATAACATCCAAAAATACAGGATTTTTGAAGAATGCACCTTCACGTATAGCTTTTGTAATACGTGTTAATTCTTGATAAACGATACGACCAGCACCAATATTTGTATGACCAACTTCGGAATTTCCCATTTGTCCATCAGGAAGACCTACTGCTTCACCAGAGCAAGCAAGTTGAGCATGAGGATATTTTGCTGTTAAACCATCAATAACAGGTGTTTTACCTACATTAACAGCATTAGTTGTGCTTTGAGCATCGCCAACTCCCCAACCATCCATAATAATTAAAGCAATAGGAGCGTTAAGTTTTGACATTATTACACTACCTCAATCTATTAATTTTAAAATAGCATAGCACACACCAGTTAAAATCATTTTATAATTTACTATGATGTGTGCTTCCTACATTACAGGCAATCCCCATGTGCCACACGGTTCATCAATAATAAAAATTATTTAAAGTTAACAATAGCACTGAAATCAGCAGCTTTTAAAGAAGCGCCACCAACTAAAGCACCATCAACGTTTGGTTTTTGCATTAAACCATCAATAGTAGCAGGTTTTACACTTCCGCCATATTGAATACGAACAGCATCGCTAGTAGCTTCATCAAACATAGCTTTAACAGTTTCACGAATGCAAGCGCAAACTTCTTCAGCTTGTTCAAATGTAGCAGTTTTACCAGTACCGATAGCCCAGATTGGTTCATAAGCAATAACAAGGCTAGCAACTTGCTGAGCAGTTAAACCTTCAAGTGCAGCTTTGATCTGACCACTAACGAAATCATTAGTTGTACCAGCTTCACGAGTTTCTAAAGTTTCACCACAGCAAATGATAGGAGTAATACCAGCAGCTAATGCAGCTTTTGCACGTTTATTTACATATTCATCAGTTTCACCAAACATTTCACGACGTTCAGAGTGACCGATTACAACATATTCAACGCCAAGTTCTGTGAGCATTTCAGCGGAAATTTCGCCAGTGAAAGCACCGCTTTTTTCCCAATGAACGTTCTGAGCACCAACATGAATGTTAGTACCTTTTACAGCTTCACAAACAGCAGCAAGAGCAGTAAATGTTGGGCATACAACGATATCTACAGCATTGTTATCTTTTACAAGTGGAGCTAATTCTTTTACAAGAGCAGTACCAGCAGCTACTGTATTGTTCATTTTCCAGTTACCAGCAATAATAGGTTTACGCATTATCAAATCAACCTCTTTATAATTTATTTTTATTATTTGTCAGCAATAGCTGCAATACCTGGCATTGGTTTACCTTCGAGGAATTCTAATGTAGCACCGCCACCAGTGGAAATGTGAGTAATTTTGTCGGAAAGACCAGTTTTCTTAAGAGCAGCAATGGAGTCACCGCCACCAACAATGCTGATACCAGTAGATTCAGCAACTGCATGAGCGATATCTTCAGTACCATGAGCGAATGCATCAAATTCGAATACACCCATAGGTCCATTCCATACGATTGTTTTTGCATTTTCTAAAGCTTCTTGGCATTCTTTGCTGAATTTATTGTCAAGAATCATCCAGTCAACTGGAACTTCATCAACGGATACAGTTTTATGATTTGCATCTGCTGCAAATTTATCTGCAACAACAACTTCAGCAGGAAGGAATACTTTTACGCCTTTTTCTTCAGCTTTTGCAAGTAATTCTTTAGCAAGTGGTAATTTTTCTTCTTCGAATAAAGAAGAACCAATACCTTTACCTTGAGCAGCGAGGAATGTATTTGCCATACCGCCACCGATTACAACTGCATCAGCTTTTTCTAATAAGTTGGAAATAACACCGATTTTGTCAGAAACTTTTGCACCACCAATGATAGCAACGAAAGGACGTTCTGGATTGGATAATGCTTTACCAATGAACTGAATTTCTTTTTCAATTAAGAAACCGCCAACAACTTCTACATACTGAGCGATACCAGCATTAGAAGCATGTGCTCTGTGAGATACACCAAATGCATCATCAACAGCAACATCTGCTAAAGAAGCAAGTTGTTTTGCAAATTCAGGATCATTTTTAGTTTCTTCATTGTGATAACGGAGGTTTTCAAGAAGTAATACTTCACCTGGTTTTAAATCAGCAGCAGCTTTACTTGCAGCTTCGCCAACACAATCTTCAGCATATTTAACTTCTTTACCTAAGAGTTCAGAAAGTCTTTTTACGATAGGTTTAACAGATAATTCAGGAACTCTCTGTCCTTTTGGACGACCAACATGGCAAGCAAGAATAATTGCTGCATTGTTTTCTAAAAGATAATTTAAAGTAGGTAATGTAGCACGAATACGTTTGTCATTAGTGATGTTTTGATTTTCGTCCATTGGTACGTTAAAGTCTACACGAATAAAGACTTTTTTACCGTTTACATCAATGTCTCTAATAGATTTCTTATTCATTAAATAAAACCCTCCGTAAATTCAAAATAGGACCGGCCTTTTTAAGACCGGTCCATAAAAGGCTGCACAAATCAAATTACTTAAGTTCAGCGAAGTATTTAATTGTACGAACCATCTGGCTAGTGTAGCTGTTTTCGTTATCATACCAAGAAACAACTTGTACTTGAGTATTGCCATCTTCCATAGGAGCAACCATAGTCTGAGTTGCATCGAAGAGGGAACCAAATCTCATACCGATAACATCGCTGGATACGAGTTGTTCTTCAGTGTAACCGAAAGATTCAGTTGCAGCAGCTTTCATAGCAGCATTGATTTCATCAACAGTTACATGACCTTTTACAACTGCTACTAAAATAGTAGTAGATCCTGTAGGGGTAGGAACGCGCTGTGCGGAGCCGATTAATTTACCGTTTAATTCAGGAATAACAAGACCGATAGCTTTTGCAGCACCAGTGGAGTTAGGAACGATATTAACAGCTGCAGCACGGGAACGACGTAAGTCACCTTTACGCTGAGGACCATCAAGAGTCATCTGGTCACCAGTGTAAGCATGAACTGTAGTCATGATACCGCTCTGGATAGGAGCAAGTTTATTAAGAGCGTTAGCCATTGGAGCTAAGCAGTTAGTTGTACAAGAAGCAGCGGAAATAACTGTATCGCTAGCTTTTAAAGTTTCATGGTTTACATTGAAAACGATTGTAGGAAGATCGTTACCAGCAGGAGCGGAGATAACAACTTTTTTAGCACCAGCTTTGATATGAGCTTCTGCTTTAGCTTTGGAAGCAAAGAAACCTGTGCATTCTAAAACTACATCTACATCAAGTTCGCCCCAAGGTAATTCTTCAGGATTTGGTTTAGCATAGATAGTGATTTCTTTACCATTTACAGTAATGGAGTTTTCACCAGCTTCAACGCTGTCAGCATATTCATATCTACCCTGAGTAGAATCGTATTTAAGAAGGTGAGCAAGCATTTTTGGGCTTGTTAAGTCGTTGATTGCAACAACTTCATAACCTTCTGCATCGAACATTTGTCTGAAAGCGAGACGACCAATACGGCCGAAACCATTAATAGCAACTTTAACTGCCATTTTAAAAATACCCCCTAAAAAGTAAAAAAAAATTTTTCCAGTTTGCTGGAATAATATTTAACTAAAATATGTAAATACATACTCTAGCTTATAACAACTTAATTAGACCACTAGACGTATAATCATAAATTATCGTTCAAATATATGTCTAAGTTTTTCACTAGGATTATAATACAATAAATTATATCAAATTGTCAATCTAAATCAGCAGTTT